>Ga0247742_10000837_pt1 | contig 23155 bp, 21 predicted proteins | sample UWRJL208509C2_FD_180944 | JGI IMG/M metagenome (GOLD analysis project Ga0247742, IMG submission 180944) | Plant litter microbial communities from Arlington Agricultural Research Station in Wisconsin, United States - UWRJ-L208-509C-2 | ecosystem: Environmental > Terrestrial > Plant litter >... | reverse complement strand
GAAGCGTCTCCTGAAAAGGTGGGATCAGAGCTGTTCGGACAGCTCTTTCAAAAACGCCTGAATGGCGTCGTCGTTACGTCTGAAGAAATGCCACTGGCCGTACTTTTTGCTGCTGATCAGACCGGCCCGTTGCAAGGTCGCCAGGTGCGCGGAAATCGTTGATTGGGACAGTCCGGCGCGTTGGTCGATTTGACCTGCGCAGACGCCGTTTTCCAGCGAGTGCTCCTGATCAGGGAAACAGGCCTGTGGGTCTTTGAGCCATCCAAGAATCTGACGGCGAACCGGATGAGCCAGAGCTTTTATTATTTCGTCGAGGTCGATAGGCATGTCGTTCTCAATATGGGGTTTAGCGGTATATCGCGATGGGGCGAACTTTATATTGGTATTTCGCGATATACAAATATGAAAGCGTGCTAAGGACAGCGCGAAACGGTATATCGGGTTATATCGATATAGGCCTATAACGAAAATCGGCGTAGGCTCGGGACACGTTTCGTCAGAGCGCTGACGATCCGTTGGAGCGAGGCTTGCCCGCGAAGCTAACGACGAGGTGTTTCCTGTTGCCCCCGCGTTCTGGGCTTCGCGGGCAAGCCTCGCCCCAACACTCAAAAAGGTGATTCCACGCTCATGAACTACCTCGCGCACCTCCATCTCGGCGGCCAACGTCCGGCGCAACTGCTGGGCAGCCTGTATGGCGATTTCGTCAAAGGGCTGCTGCCGGGGCGGTTCCCTCCCGAGATCGAAGAGGCCATCCGTCTGCACCGGCGCATTGACGCGTTCACCGACGCTCACCCGCTCATCCGGCAGGCGATGGGCCGTTTTCCGGCAGAGCGTCGGCGTTACGCGGGGATTGTGCTGGACGTGTTTTTCGATCACTGCCTGGCGCGTGACTGGCCGCGGTACGCCGATAGACCGCTGGACGCGTTCACCGACAATGTCTACCAGGTGCTGGCCGACGAGCCGCAATTGCCCGAGCGCCTGGCGTTCATCGCGCCGCGCATGGCCGCGCAGGACTGGCTGGGTTCGTATCGGGATTTTGAAGTGGTAGGCGATGCGCTGGCCGGGATTGCCCGGCGCTTGTCACGGCCTGAAGGGCTGGCAGGCGCGATGCAGGAATTGCGCGGGCTCTACCAGCCGTTGAGCGAGGATTTCAACGAGTTTTATCCACAGGTCCAGGCGTTTGCTCAAGCCGCCCTGGCTTCGGGCCGCGGCACCACCGCCTGAGGCATTTCTCCAAACAGCGCCACCTGCACCGCCTGCTGCGCCTGGTACGCCAATGCCGCGCGCTCCTTGCCCAGGGTTTCAATCGGGGCCAGCAAGTGGATATGCACATCGCCCTGTTCATTGGCGAACAACCGGCGCAGGTGCGACAGCAGATCATCATCACCAATGAAGGGCGCAATCGGATCTGGCTTGCCGTCACGTAAATACTGAATGGCCACCGGTTGCAATGCCACGCCGGTTTCCACGGCGCTGGACAGCAGGCGTCCGTGGAAGGTACGCAGGCTGCGGCCGTCGGTGGTGGTGCCTTCGGGGAAGATCATCAGCGGATGGTTGCTCAGCAAGTGTTGGCCGATCTGCTTTTGAATCAGCTTGCTGTCGCCCGAGCCACGACGGATAAACAACGTCCCAGCCTTCAGCGCCAGCCAGCCCGCGACCGGCCAGGTGCGCACTTCGGCTTTGGACAGAAACGACAGTGGCGCCAGCATGCCCAGCAGCGGAATGTCGGTCCACGACACATGGTTGCTGACCCAAAGCATCGGCCGCGTCGGCAGTTGCCCACTGACGGTGACGCGAAACGGCAGCGCCCCGCTCAGATGCGCCATGAACCAGCTACTCCAGCGCTGCCGACGGGCCATCGAGTGACCGATCCGCAGGCGCTCCATCAGCGTGAACGTGCCGGCTATGGTCAGGCCCAGCGCAATGACCCACAGCACCCGTGCGACGCGCGCATAACTGCGCAACCGGCTCATCACACCGCTGCCTTGAAGTGGCGGGCGTAGCGTGGGCATAACTCGTCGCGCTTGAGCAGAATGAACACGTCGGCCACCTGAAAATCCTCGTCCCAGCACGGCTCGCCGCAGATCTTCGCGCCCAGGCGCATGTAGGCCTTAAGCAGCGGCGGCATTTCGCAGATGACGTTGTTGGGCAGATCAAGGGTGGGCAACGGGTTTTTTGGTTCGGCGCGCAGGTTTTCGGTGCACAAGTAGCGTTCGCGCAAACGCTGCATGATCGCGTGAGCCTGAATCCCGCCGTCTTGCATCGGGATGCTGGCGCAGCCCATCAGGTAGCTGTAGCCGCCTTCGTTGAGGATTTCGGCCAGTTCGCTCCACAACACCGCGATGGTGCCGCCGTTGCGGTAGGCGGGGTCAACGCAGGTACGGCCCAGTTCCAGGATCGGACCCTTCAGATGACTGAGGCCATGCAGGCTGAATTCTTCTTCACTGTAAAACCTGCCCAACGTGCTGGCGGCCTTGTGGTCCAGCAGGCGGGTGGTGGCGACCAGTTGCCCGGTGGCCAGATCGCGTACGCCGATGTGGGCGCAATGTACGTCGTAGTCGTCGATATCAAGACCCAGTTCGGCACCCTTGAGTTTGGCGTTGAACTCGCCACTGAACACGCTGAAACGTAAAGCCTGGGCTTCCTGCAGGGCTTTGCTGCCAATCAGGCGCTCGGCCTGAAGTCGTCGGTCTGCGCGGGTGTCTCGAATGCTGGCGATCTGAGTCATGCGTCGTCTCCGTGGCCAGCCGGGGGAGTTAAGGCTGGTCGACTGTATGGTTTGAACCATTGCTTCACAGATGCAGGCTATTTAGGGGCGATGTCATCACCATTACGCTTTGGTGATGGTTGCGTGACATGGGCCGGTGGCGCAGGGATGCTTGCCGCGCGAAACAATGGACGCGGTACATTCGATGCATTGCGTCGCCAGCTTCGCGGGCAAGCCTCGCTCCAACGAGGATCTGGGGCATCGCTAAAATCGGGGGATAACGCAGAACCTGTTGGAGCGAGGCTTGCCCGCGAAACTGACGATGAGGATTGTCGGATGGACCGCGTCGGACTTTCTCGCCAACAAGTTGGCTCCTACAAAAATCGGCGCGCTCCTGCAGATCGGTTGTCATGAATCGCTGCTACGGTTCTCGAACTCTTCGCCAGAGATGCTTCCATGGTCTGCCGTCTGTTTCTCTTCCTCGCGGTGTTTCTGATCACTTGCTCAGCCACGGCTGAACCTTGGCCCGGTGAGCACTGGGCCTTCAAGCCGGTCGCCTCAACCCCCGCGCTGGCAGACCTTGAGCATTACGCCTTCCCAGCCCGAAACGACCAAACCCGCCAAGGCATACGCACCGATGCGTTGCTGGTCATCCGCGACGGTGAAATCATCTACGAGCACTACGCTGCCCCGACCAGCGCAGACACGCCCCACCTCACCTGGTCGGTCAGCAAAAGCGTGATGGCGACAGTCTTGGGCGTGGCATACGGGGAAGGGCGCTTCAAACTGGACGATCCGGTGGCGAAGTTTTATCCGCCGTTCAGCGCTCATCCTGCGATCAAGCTGCAGGACTTGCTGCACTGGGCGTCCGGGCTGGACTGGCAGGAGGACTACGAATACGCGCCGCTCAATTCTTCGGTGGTGGCGATGCTGTACACCCGAGGGCGAGGCGATATGGCCCGCTTTACCGCCGAGCATGATGAGGCCAGCGCGCCAGGCAGCGCTTATCGCTACTCTAGCGGCGACAGCACGGTACTGGCGGCGGCGCTGCGAGGCATGGTGGGGGATCCGGCGTACGCCGATTATCCATGGACCGCGCTGTTCGACCCGCTGGGGATCAAAAGTGCGACCTGGGAAACCGACAGCACCGGCACCTTCGTTGGCTCGTCATACGTCTACATGACCGCGCGGGATCTGGCGCGCATCGGACTGCTGATGCAGCGCGGCGGTCGCTGGCAAGAGCGTCAGTTGTTGCCCGCAGCATGGATCGAATTCAACCTCACGCCCTTCACTCAAAGCACGCCACTGCCAGCCAATGAAGTACCCGGCGGCCAATGGTGGCTCAATCGCGCGGGCAACGGTCAAGCAGGCCCGTGGCCCGATGCGCCGCCGGATACGTTTGCAGCGCTTGGGCACTGGGGGCAAGCGCTTTACGTCCTGCCCGAGGCAAAGTTGATCATCGTGCGCTACGCCGATGATCGCGACGCCACCTTCGATCACAACCGGTTACTCAAGCTGGCGCTGGCCGCATTTAAACAGCAGGACAAGCCATGAGTGCAGAATCCGGCTTTCTGCGTCGTCGTCCGTTCAGCAGCGTATTCATCGTCGTTGCAGTGGCGTTGGCCGCGCTGATCGGGCATTACCGCCTCCAGCTTCTGGCCTTTCCCGACATCATCAGCGCCTACACCGCCAAGGAATATTGTTCTTGCCGCTACGTGGTGAACAACCCTGCCCAATACTGCCGGGCCTACGTCAAACAATGGCTGCCCAGTGAAATACAGGACGATGAAACCCGCAAAACGGTAAGCGCCAGTGGCCTGGGCCGCAGCAGCGCGGCGGTGTGGATGGGTGCGCGACAAGGCTGTCGGTTGCGCACACCCGGGTCTTAATACGAATTCCCTCGAACATAGCGGTTTGCCAGCGGTCAGACAGGCGGATAAGGTTGCCCCAATTGCTCATCTGGAGTTCGCATGCCCACCTTCACCTGCCCACTGCTGCGATGCCCTTCGCTTGCTGACCTCGCCCCGGGTTTCCTGACCCCGGCAGCAGCGCACTGATATGCCTGGTGCGATTTTTCCGTGGCGTGAAGAGAATAAATTCGAGCTGTTGATCGATGGCCCTGCGTTTTTCCCGCGCATGATCCAGGCCATCGAGAACGCACAACAGCAGGTCGAGCTTGAGTTGTATCTGGTGGAGGCTGGCCTGTGCGCCGAGGCGGTGGTTCAGGCCTTGGTCGATGCGGCCAAACGAGGCGTGATCGTACGTTGCCTGTTCGATGATTTCGGCTCGCTGGCCTTTACCCTCGGCCTGCGCAAACGCCTGACCGAAGCGGGGGTCATCCTGCGCTTCTACAACCAGGTCAACTGGCGGCGCGGCATCCGCAATTTCTATCGCGATCACCGCAAGTTACTGCTGGTGGACAAGCAATTGGCGGTGGTGGGCGGCACCGGTGTGACCGACGAATTCTGGCGCCCCGGCCACGAGGCCAGCGAATGGCACGAAGTGATGGTTGAGATCCGCGGGCCACTGGTCATCGACTGGCAGGCGCTGTTCGATCGTCAGTTTCACGCCAACCAGCGACGTACGGCCTGGCGTCCTGCGCAGAACTTTGGCCTGCCGCGCCTGCCGCCAGCGCCCGTTAGCGGTGAAGGCATGGGCCGTGTGGCCTACGCAGATTCCCGGCAGCATCGCGACATCCTGCAGTCATTGGTGCGCGCGCTGAACAGTGGCAAGAAGCGCATCTGGCTGGCGACGCCGTATTTCCTGCCTACCTGGAAAGTCCGGCGTTCGCTCAGGCGCGCGGCAGCCCGGGGCATCGATGTGCGCCTGCTGCTGACCGGGCCGCGCACCGACCATCCTTCGGTGCGCTACGCCGGCCATCGCTACTACCCGCGCCTGTTGCGCGCCGGGGTAAAAATCTTCGAGTACCAGCCGTGTTTCCTGCACCTGAAAATGGTCCTGATCGATGACTGGGTGAGCCTGGGGTCCTGCAACTTCGATCACTGGAACCTGCGCTTCAACCTGGAAGCCAACCTCGAAGCGCTGGACCCGGCGCTGACCCTGGCGGTCGCCGAAAGCTTCGAACGGGATTTTGCAGTCAGCAATCTGGTCAGCCTGGAAGACTGGAAAGCCCGTCCCCTGTGGCGCCGCGTGCAACAAAGGGTGTGGGGCTGGCTGGATCGGCTGGTGGTCAATGTGCTGGATCGGCGGGGGTGAATGTCCTTCAGGCGCGAACTTGTTCGCGAGACGTTGTTTAGGGATCGCCGCGTAAATTTCTCTCGCCAACAAGTTGGCCCCTACAGGTGAACCCCTGCCGCGCGTTGTAGTACTACGCTGTTACCCACCGATGTCGATGCGGCTCGATACTTGGCCGCATCAGACAACCACTCATCTGGAGGGCAACGGTCATGGCAGCGAAGAAGATTCTCATGCTGGTCGGCGATTACGTCGAAGATTACGAAGTCATGGTGCCGTTCCAGGCGCTACTGATGGTGGGTCATGTGGTACATGCGGTCTGCCCCGGCAAGAAGAAGGGCCAGAGCATCCGTACAGCGATTCATGATTTTGAAGGCGACCAGACTTACAGCGAAAAACCCGGCCATAACTTCGCTTTGAATTTCAGTTTCGAGGACGTGAAATCAGCCGATTACGATGCGCTGGTGGTGCCCGGTGGGCGCTCGCCGGAATACCTGCGGCTCAACGAACAGGTTCTCCAACTGGTGCGTGAGTTTGGCAGCGCGGGCAAGCCGATTGCCGCCGTCTGCCACGGCGCGCAATTGCTGGCGGCGACGGATGTGCTCAAGGGCAAGTCGTGCAGCGCGTATCCGGCGTGTGCACCGGAGGTTCGACTGGCGGGCGGCGAATACGTCGAGATCGGTATGGATGAGGCGCACACTGACGGCAACCTAGTGAGCGCTCCGGCCTGGCCTGCGCACCCGGCCTGGTTGGCCGCGTTTCTGAAAGTGCTGGGTACGCAAATCATTTTGTGATGGCGCAGATTCTGTAGGAGCCAACTTGTTGGCGAGGTTTAACCCGGTGTGTCAGGCAAGTCGTCTCGCGAATAAATTCGCTCCTACAGATTGATCAGGAGGTTTAACCATGTGCGAACTCTATGTAAAAGCCGATCCGATTCTCTACGAATCCCGCTCGCGTTCGCTGCGCATTTGCGGCGTGGTCACGACATTGCGCCTGGAAAATCAGTTCTGGGACACGCTCAGTGAAATTGCCGCCCACGACGGTCTGACCACCAACCAGTTGATCAGCAGGCTGTACGAGGAGGTCATGGACTACCGGGGCGAAGTGGTGAATTTCGCCTCCTTCCTGCGCGTAAGCTGCATGCGATATTTGAGTCAGCACAGGACGGTGGCCACGCCCCTGAGTCTGGTGCGTGGCACGTCGATCGCGGCAGAGCCGGTGCCGCTGAGCGGTTGAAATTCCGGGCGTGCGTCAGTGCGGGTAGTACATTTTCGATGGGGCCAGTTTAAACCCCGGCGCGTCGCTGAATGGCCCCACTTTGTTGGCGAAGAACCGCTTGAACGAGGAGATCCGGGTCACGGGTGCAGTGGTAGCGCCATGGTGCAGCTTGCCGGTAATCCTCATCGGCAGTTGCAGCGTTGTCGCACTGAGCAGCGAAATTTTGCTGCTGTAGGCTTCAACGGGTCGTCTGAGGGTATTGGCAACCTGTTGCGCAGCACCGGTTCTACCCGCCCAGCAGGCGAGCAGGACGATTTTTTGATCCGCCGGGTATGCCATCGCCGTCAAACGGGGCGCGATAAGATCAGCCGCGATATTGGCTGCCGAGTCTGCCTTGCCGCTGGCGTTCATCAATTGGCCAAACGGTGAGCCGTGTGTCACGAAGGCAGCATGCTCTTTGCCCCAGAGTCGTTCGACGAAGGCCACGTCACTGGTTCCCGTATGTCGTTCAAACAGGATATCGGCATCCCCCAACCGCTTGACCTGCTGCGGGCGGTTCACCTGCCCAAGGGTTCTGGATGCGGCGCGGCCCGGCGCGCTCCCGGCCCTGGATGACAGGCGTGCTGCGGCTGCCGAACCTATTTCCAGACCCGCTCCGACAAGCCCCGTACCCAGCGACACCCAGCCAAGGATGCCGGCGGCTTTGTCATCGGTGCCTGTGGCTTGCAGGATCATTGACGCAACCCCCGTACCGAGCGACACCGCACTCAGCGAGGCTGCGCCAATGGCTATGGCGCCACTGGCAGTGAGCGCCGAAACGCCTACGGCATAAAGCCCGGCAATCGCAGGCGCTGCCGCCCCGAAGCTGGCAATCATGGCGCCTGCACCGAGCACGAGACCAGCCCCACCGACCAGCCATGTCAGCCAGCTATGGCCATCCGGGTCCACGCGGTTGATCGGGTCGCCGCCGCAGTAGGCATAGGCATTCAGCCCGCCGCGTGCGAAAGGGCTTTCGTTGTCGGGGCTGAGGAAGCACATCAGAATCGGATCGTAGGGCCGATAGCCGCCAGGGATCGACCAACCGGTGAGCTCGTCGACACGCTCACCGGCAAAACCGAACGGGTGACGTGATTGGCCCTGAGTCGTTGCGCCATGGGCGGTGTAGGTATGAGTGCGCAGCTCGCTGTCGTGTTCCAGACGGACACTGCCTTGTGCGTCGGTACCCAGCAGCAGCGTTTGCCTGACGCCGTCAGCCAGACGTGTCAGGGCAAACAGCGAAGCGCCGTCAGCCATCAGTGTGAGGCTTTCCTCGCCTCGTTGTTCGTGGGTCATCTGACCTGCGCTGAAGAAGCTGCGAGTGAGCGTGCCGTCCAGGGTGCGGTCGGTCAGGTTGCCGTTGGGGTCATAAGCGTATTGGCATGTCTTGCCCTGATGGCTGACACCCTTGAGCCTGCCGTGGGCGTCCCAGGTCAGGCGGCGTCCGAGGCTGTCTTGGATGACCTGCCCACAAGCGTCGTAGCTCAGCGTCACCTGTTGCGGCCAGGAAGGGTGGGTGTGAGTGATGTGCACCACTTGGGTCGGATCGTCGTTTGCGTAACTGAACACCGCTTCATCCTGGGTGCCGTCGACAAACTCGCTGACCACTTTTTCGTAGCCATCCAGGGCGTTGAGGGTGAAGGCCTGCCGGACAATGCGGTTGCCAAAGGGATCGGCAGGCGCCGCCACGCGGTTGGCGGTGTGCTGGATCAACCGACCTCGCGGGTCGTAGGCGAACGTTTCCTCACCTGTGCGCTCGCCGTCGACCCAGGTGCGCGAGACCAGTTGATCCAGCGCCGAGTATTCGAGCGTCTGAGTGACGGTACGCACCGCTGTCCCGACGGTGGTTTCAAAGCTGCAGGTGTGTTCGCGACCCAGTGCATCGTAGGTCAGCTGTTTCACCAATTGCCGCGCTCCAGAAGCGTCGACGGTCGTTGTACGGGTCAGGCGGGAGAAGTCGTCATAGCTGAAGTCGGTCTGCAGTGTGCCGACGTTCAACTGATGCAGCCGGCCGAACGCGTCATATTGGCGCTCGTGGGTAATGCCTTGGGCATCATCAAAGCCCAGGGCCATGCCGTTGAGTGAGTGACGCCAATGGGTGGTGTATGCCTGACCGTCTACCGTCCAGGTGTCGCTTTCGGGATGCCCGGACCGGGTGTATTGCCATTGCTGACGACCCACGCCGCCGCTGGACGACAGGGGTTGGGCATGCAGTGGATCGTAGGTAATGCGCTGCGTTGTTTCACCTGGCACCTCGATACTCAGCAGTTGGTTGTCCAGCTGCGGTTCATAGCTGAATTCAACTCGTGTGCCGTCGGTCAGCGTATTGGCCGCAGGCGGCAACTGGCCGGGGCGGTAGTGAAACTGGGTGGTGCGCGGCCCTGTTTGAACCGTGCGCTGACGACCCAGGCCGTCGAATGTCTGGCGGCCCACAATCACGGGGCCGTTCAGCGTATTGGCGTGCGTCATGCGTGTGCCTCCTTGGCGGGGGTGACCGTGACTGACTCGGGGTGGTCCGCATCGCTGTGCGGCGCATAGGTCCAGTGGATGAGAGTACCGTCGGGTAGCTGGCGCTCGACGACCCGTCCATAGGGGTCTAGGCGCGAGCGGGTCACGATGTCGGCCCGTGCCTCGATCTTCACGCGCTCTTCGATGACCCGATCCAGGCCATCGCGGATCAGTGCGGTGGTGCGGACCCATTGATCGGTTTCGTCGTACAGCTGGTGTTCGATGGGGCTGCCGGCGATGTTAGTCAGGGTCACTGTGCGAGGTCCGCGCCGGCTCGGGCTTTGCTGCCATTGCTCGGTGCGTTGCAATACCGGGTCATGTCGGCGATGGGCGACCACACCGTCAGGCCCCCGAACCTGAGCCACATTGCCCCAGTCGTCGTAGTGGGTAAGGGTGGTCAGCATCAGGGGCCTGGGCTGACCGGGCAGCCAATCGAGCGAAGACTGACTGATCGTGCGTCCCTGGGCGTCATAGCGGATACGCGCGATTTCACGAAATTCGCCGGGCGCGTGGTCCAGGTCTTCCAGTTCGATGCGCACCGTGCGGCCGCTACCGTCGAGCCAGTTACGTCTGCGCTGGCCAGTGACATCGCTCTGTTCAAGCAAAACCGGGTTGGCCGGTTGATCGAGTGTCAACGCGGTCGCCAATGCGTTTCGCACGTGATAGCGCGCCGTGCGCACAGCTTCGCAGGCGCTGCCCTGTGAGCCTGTGGTGCGCAAGATGCGGCCCATCGCGTCGTATTCATAGCCGGTGCGCACGCCATCGGCATTCAGTTCCCATGACGTCAGCCCGGTAAACAGCGATTGCGCGCTGCTGCTCGAAGCTCGACTTTCGGCTGTGTTTTCGAAGCCGTTGACCGTGACGCGGGTGATCAACTCGCTGTCCTGGATCTCGTATCGATAGGTGGTGCGAGTGTCCTTGCCGTTGAGTGTGTTGACTGACTCGGCGTCGCGTCCGTAGTGAGCGTCGCGGGTCAGCACATAGCGCTGGCGTGTAGTTTCCAGCACACGGTCGTGGGTCACGTCTCGCGCCTGTTCGCTGGACACGACTGCATGGGGCATGCCGTCGGCGAGCAGTGACTCAAGGGGTTCGTAGGTGTAGGTGACCGAAATGACCGCGGCGTTGTTCAGGCTATCCGTCGCCATTGCTGCGGGGGTGACGGTCTTGCACTTGAGGTACTTGACCATGCCTGATGCGTCTGCAGGGCAGCCATCAGCGCCTTGCGCCGGGTAATACTCGCTGTGTTCTTCGACGCCGGTGGGGTAGCGCACATGCAGCACGTTGCCGTATTCGTCGTAGCGATAATCGGTCTGTTCGCTGCGCCACGTACCGGCCCGGTCGTGATCGATGTAAGTGGTCCGAATCGTCTGCGGCAGCTGGCACCCTGCAGGTTGCTGTTCCCAGGTAAGGTCGGGATCGATGCCGTAGGTGGTCTCCGTGCGCATTTCGCACGGGCCTCGACGGGCGATTTCCTGTGTCTGCAGGTGAAACCTGTTCCAGGTCCGCGTCAGTGTGCCCAGCAGCCGACCCTCATTGTCGCGCTGGGTCTCCACCCCTTCATACTCATAGTCGCGTTCGACCTGATACAGGTTGTCGCGGCCCTGCTGCCAGTTGAACCCCTGATCGCTGCCAAAACCCAGGAAGTTGTGATCGCCGATCCATTGGTAGGTCCGGTAGAGCTCGCAGCCTGTCTCGCCTGACGAATGGGTCCACCCGGCGACCCGCGGCAGAAAAAGGAACGGCGCGCCCACGGGCATACGGTGACCTTCATCGCCGATGGCCCACTGCACGGTATCCCATGCGCCCAAGGGTCCGAACAGCGCCTCAGGAAATAACAGCTCAATGCCGTCGCTGACTTGATGGGCCTCGTAGGAGAACGAGAAGGGCTCGTCGATACCGGGCAGGTAAACGTCGCTCAGTCGCTCGTTACTGAGCAGCAACCGCAAGCTGGTGCTGGCCCCGGGCGTGTCGGGATTGGCGATCAGTTTTATTTCGTCCTGCTCGCTGGTGACCCGCATCAGCGTGCGGTTTTCATCGCGAAAGGTTTCGACGATGCTTTGACCTTCGCCGTACGGCAGCCAGTCGATGAAGACCCGCCGTCCTTCGGCGCTGCGCACTTCGGTGAGCCGGTAGAGGTCGTCCTCCTGGCGAGTGAGCAGCTCGCTCTCCCCGGATTTCATGATGACCCTGAAGCAGTCCTCAGTGATGCGCGTGACCACCATGGACTCAAGCTTGTGATCGAGAAACGCCAGCCTGCCGCCGTTGCTCAGGTCTGATTGTTCCCAGTTCACGGCGAATTGTTCCCCGGATGTCAGCCGCAAAGTCGGTGCTTCAGGGTTAAGGTTCAGCTCGGAGAGGTTCAGCGACCAGCCCAGTCCGAAACCTGTGTTTCGTGCCGAACTCAGGCTACTGAACGACAGCGTCGGGGTCAGCGAAGGGCCTGCCAGGTTGTTTGCAGGCGCCAATGGCAGGCTCATGGCGAGCATGAATTGTCCGGTTCTGGGATCGACACCAGTGTTGACCAGGCCCAGGAAGTTGTTCGCCTGGGAGTGAATTTCGTGTGATGACATAGATGACCTGCTTGCAGGAAAACGGGCGCACCCATGCCGCCACCGGCGTCGAGCGCGGCCATGAGTGTGCAAAAGACGGGGGCGTAACGGTTTCTAGTCCAATCGCTTGAAGCTGATGCGGTTGCCGTTATCGGTCTGCGTGACTTCGATTTTTCTGTCGTTGCCGTATTGGTCGAACAGCGCCCAGCGACTTCGATGAGCATAGTTTTGCGGTCTGCTGGTGTAGAACGGTTCGTTCGTGATCGTGCGCACCAGGTTCATCTGTCCGGGACGCTGGTTCAGCGTGACGGTGCTCTGTCCTGCACTGAATGGAAAGCGGGCTCCCACTTCAAAAGCGTAATGCGTGAACCAGGAACCAATGGCGCCTGGATGGGCCCCCTGACTCGTCGCGAAACAACGGCGGTAGTGATAGTCCTCGTCGTCGAACTCATTAAAGGAAACAGATTTGACGATCTGAAGTTTGGGGTTCTTGAATTTCAGGTAATAAACATCGATATCGACATTTGCTGTGTCAAGTTCATCTTCGGCTGTCAACTCAAGGTCTTGTAGCTCATAACGTAACGGCGTAATCGACTCGACGATGATCGATGACTTGAATGCACCGACGTCGGTTACATAGTGGGTGTCGGCATTCTTCGAAATGCGCGCGTACAGCTTGTCGAGCGATCCGCCGCTGCGGGATGAACTGACATAGAACCGCTTACGTCGCACCGGCCCGCGGATTTCCAGATTGCTGGGCGCACTGCCGGTGTCGGCAAAGTACTGGAATACGGGATCGCGGGTTTCGCTGGCTTTGAGCGCACCGTTTAGCTCGCGATACACGCCGTCATCATCCAGGGTGACAAGGGCAATGGAGGCCAGTTGTTCATCGGTGATGGTTGAGTTGGTTCGGGGCGCCACACTGACGGTAGCTTCAAGTTGCTGGCGGCCGTTGCCGAACACCTTGTTGGAACTGGAGGTGATTTCAATTTTGAACTGCGTCAGCCAACTATTGGCCTGGTCCGAGATATTCATTTATTCCATCCTTGGCGTTGTGAATGGAATCCATTGAACACCCGCACCTTGACGTCACAACCATAAATAATTATTCCATTCGGGAAGACTTGTTGCGTTCTGTTTCGCTGTTCGTATTGCCAGCGGGATAAAAAAGCCCGGCGATGTGCCGGGCTCTCCTGGAAGCGTGAAGGGCGTTACTGCACTTCTACCGCCAGACTTTCACTGATCTTTTTCTGCCAGATGGCAGGACCGGTGATGTGTACCGACTCGCCTTTGCTGTCCACTGCCACTGTTACCGGCATGTCTTTGACCTCGAACTCATAGATCGCTTCCATGCCCATTTCCGGGAAGGCCAGCACTTTTGATTTCTTGATCGCCTGAGCGACGAGGTAGGCAGCGCCGCCGACGGCCATCAGGTACACGGCCTTGTAGTCCTTGATCGCCTCGATGGCGGTCGGGCCGCGCTCGGATTTGCCGATCATGCCCAACAGTCCGGTTTGCTCGAGGATCTGACGGGTGAACTTGTCCATGCGCGTGGCAGTAGTCGGACCTGCCGGGCCCACCACTTCATCGCCCACTGGATCAACCGGGCCGACGTAGTAGATGAAGCGACCTTTGAGGTCCACCGGCAGGGTTTCACCGCGATTGAGCATCTCGACCATGCGCTTGTGCGCAGCGTCGCGACCGGTGAGCATCTTGCCATTGAGCAGGACGGTTTCGCCTGGCTTCCAGCTCTGCACGTCTTCCGGGGTCAGGGTGTCGAGATTGACACGGCGAGCCGAAGGGCCTGCCTCCCAGACGATTTCCGGGTAGGCGTCCAGCGGCGGTGCTTCCAGCGAAGCCGGGCCGGAACCGTCCAGCACGAAATGTGCGTGACGGGTGGCGGCGCAGTTGGGGATCATGCACACCGGCAACGAGGCGGCGTGGGTCGGGTAATCCATGATCTTCACGTCAAGCACGGTGGTCAGACCGCCCAGGCCCTGGGCGCCGATGCCCAGCTGGTTGACCTTCTCGAACAGCTCGATGCGCATCTCTTCGATACGACTGGACGGGCCGCGCTTGATCAGGTCGTGGATGTCGATGGACTCCATCAACACTTCCTTGGCCATCACGGCGGCTTTTTCTGCCGTGCCGCCGATGCCGATGCCGAGCATGCCCGGCGGGCACCAGCCCGCACCCATGGTCGGTACGGTTTTCAGCACCCAGTCAACGATCGAATCGGACGGGTTGAGCATCGCCATCTTCGACTTGTTTTCCGAACCGCCGCCTTTGGCTGCCACGTCCACTTCCACGGTGTTACCCGGAACGATGGAGTAGTGGATGACCGCCGGGGTGTTGTCCTTGGTGTTTTTGCGAGCACCCGCCGGGTCAGCGAGGATCGAAGCGCGCAGGACGTTTTCCGGCAAATTGTAGGCGCGACGCACGCCTTCGTTGATCATGTCGTCCAGGCCCATGGTGGCGCCATCCCAGCGCACATCCATGCCCACGCGCACGAACACGGTCACGATACCGGTGTCCTGACAGATCGGCCGATGACCGGTCGCGCACATGCGCGAGTTGATCAGAATCTGAGCCATCGAGTCCCGTGCAGCGGGGGACTCTTCGCGCAGATAGGCCTCGTGCATGGCCTGAATGAAGTCAACGGGGTGGTAGTAGGAAATGAACTGCAGGGCGTCTGCGACACTCTGGATCAGATCATCTTGCTTGATCACGGTCATTGGGGCGCGCTCCTCTGATTTGGCGGGAACATTCGATTTGCTGTTTTCGACAGTACCGCTATGGTCTGACGAAAGCATCTTCATTAAGCGTTGGTCAGGCTTGCCGGCTTTTTAGACTCGATAGCCAGGCTCGGCAGCGCGGGCATAAAAAAGGCGCGGCAGTATAACCCGTGGTCAAGGCGGGTACACGGGGTGAAGGGTGATCGTTGCTCGATGAACGCACGGTTTGTTGTGCCCGGCGTCGCGCGGGGGGGCATTACCGTTGTCTGGAGGCACCAGAATTGATTAGTCAATTTCCAGGGTAAGCACTACAGTGGCAGGCTGCCTGCATCGCTGATCAGTGATTTGGAGATTGGCTTCACCGCCCATGGTCGGCGGTGTTGCGGGGCATCTTGCATTATGGGATGGATCCTTTTTACGCATGATGAGTCATCAAGTGACCGACAAAGCGATACAACGACTGTTGCTCAAACGATTTGCCCTTGCCGCCAGCACTTATCTGCTGGTCATCGCACTTGTCTGGGTGGCGATATTCACCGGCTACTATCAAGCGCCGAAGTGGGAAGCGTTGGTCAGCACATTCCTGGTGCTGGTGATGCTGGCAGCCCTGACTGTCGTTTTCCTCTGCGGATTGAATCGCCGCTTCAAAGACCCCAGCCTTACCGAACTGCAAGTGTTGCTGGCGCTTGGCTGGCAAACCTATCTGCTCAGTCACCTCGATAGCGCCCGGGGCACCTTCCTGCTGATCTACGTGCTGATTCTGCTGTTTGGCCTGTTTCACCTTGCGCCGAAAATATTTACCCGTGCAGCCTTGTTCGCGTTGTCGGGTTTTTGCGGCCTGAATCTGTGGGAGGCCTTGCACCAGCAGTTGCGTGATCCCAACCTTGCGGCGCTGCAGATCTGCACGCTGTTCATCGCCCTGTCCTGGTTGTGCCTGTACGCGCGCTTTGTGCAGCGCTCGCGCTTTCGCATGCACCAGCGTCGGGTAACGTTGCAAGCCCACCAGGACACGCTGCGGGGCATGATGTTTCAGCTTGAAGAACTGGCGGCCACCGATGAGCTGACCAACCTTTATAATCGCCGCCATTTCCTGCGCCTGGCGACCCGCGAGCTGGAAGTGATGGACGGCAATTACACCCAGGGGCTGGCGTTGATCGACCTTGACCACTTCAAACGCGTCAATGACGTGCACGGCCATGCGGCGGGCGATCGGGTGCTTCAGGCATTCGCGGCCAGCGCAATCAAATGCCTGCGTGAGGACGACATCCTGGCGCGTTACGGCGGGGAGGAGTTCGTGCTGCTGATTCCCCGTTGCACCCGTGCGCAGCTGTTTGACTGCTGCGAACGTATTCGCCAGATGTTCGAGCAAGTCCAGGTGGCGGGGTTGGCGCAACTGGATCTGAGCCTGTCCGTGGGCATGACCCTGCTCGAAACCGGGGATGACATGGACAGGGCCTTGCAACGTGCAGATCAGGCGCTGTATCGCGCCAAGCACAATGGGCGTAATCGCTGCAGCGGCGCCTGGGAACACGCTGATGCCTGAATTACGCGTCGGTGACAGGATTTGGCCGGTGGCGCCCTCGGTCAATCTGCTGGATGCGCTCAACAGCGCCGGTATTGCAGTGCCCTACAGCTGTCGCGCTGGCAGTTGCCATGCGTGTCTGGTGCGATGCGTGTCAGGTGAGCCTCTGGACGCATTGCCTCAGGCACTGGATGCCAACAAGCGCGAGCAGGGTTGGCGATTGTCCTGCCAGTGCCGGGTCATCGAAGACCTGAGCGTCGAAATTTTCGATCCGATGCGCGACGGATTGCCCGCACGGGTCGTCGGCGCAGATTGGCTGAGTAACGATGTCCTGCGCTTGCGCCTTGAGTCCGAGCGCCCAATGCGCTACCGCGCCGGTCAACACCTTGTGCTGTGGACAGCGACCGGCGTGGCTCGACCTTATTCGATCGCCAGCCTGCCGGGCGAAGATCCGTTTCTTGAGTTTCATGTGGATTGCCATCGTCCCGGCGCGTTTGCAGATGTCGCGCGAGTCCTGACGGTTGGCGATCCGGTTCGACTGGGGGAATTACGGGGCGGCGCGCTGCAATACGATCCGGATTGGCAGGATAGGCCACTGCTTTTATTGGCGGCGGGGACGGGATTGGGCCCGCTGTGGGGCGTGTTGCGCGAAGCGCTGCGTCAGGAACATCAAGGCACGATTCGCCTGATGCACGTGGCGCGCGACAGCCGCGAACATTATCTGGCCGACGCCCTTGGCCGAGTGGCTGGCGAGCATTCTCAATTCCAGTTCGAGCTGATCGCCGCCGCCGGTTTCGACGCGGCGATGGCGAGTCTGAAAATCGCCTCTCGCCAGACCATTGCGCTGGTGTGCGGCTCACCGGCCAGCGTGGAGAGTTTTCGCAAACGGCTCTATATCGCCGGGTTGCCGAGAGGGCAAGTGCTCGCGGATGTATTTGTCGAGCGTGAGTAGTTTACGGTCGCTGTAGGCGCGAATTTATTCGCGAGGCTTCGTGCCTTATTCTCCGCGAAGAACGCTCGCCAACAAGTTGGCTCCTACAGGTGGCTGGCACATAGACGGTCAAAACAAAAAGCCCCGAACTCATACGAGCCGGGGCTTTTTGTCGTTGCTGCTGTCGTCTTAGACCATTGGATCGCCGACGTGCAGGATCTTCATGCCATTGGTGCCACCGATGGTGTGGTAGCTGTCGCCCTTGGTGAGGATGACCCAATCGCCTTGCTCGACCAGACCGCGCTTGAGCAGTTCGTCGACCGCAGCCTGGCTGACTTGACCTGCCGGCAGGGCTGCCGGGTCGAACGGCACGGTGTAGACGCCACGGAACATGGCCGCGCGCGCCTGAGTGCCACGATGCGGAGAAAACGCATAAATCGGCACGGAGGAGCGAATGCGCGACATGATCAACGGCGTGTAGCCACTTTCGGTCAGCGCGATGATCGCCTTGACGCCGGGGAAGTGGTTGGCCGTGTACATGGCGGCCAGCGCGATGCTTTCGTCACAACGGGTGAACGAGTGACCGATGCGGTGACTGGACGTCTTGCCGGTAGGGTGACGCTCGGCACCGACGCAAATCCGCGCCATGGCTTCGACCGCTTCGACAGGGTAAGAACCCGCCGCGCTTTCAGCTGACAGCATCACGGCGTCGGTGTAGTCGAGCACGGCGTTAGCCACGTCGGACACTTCGGCACGGGTCGGCATAGGGCTTGAAATCATCGATTCCATCATCTGCGTTGCAACGATCACCGCCTTGTTGTGGCGACGTGCGTGCAGGATGATTTTTTTCTGAATGCCGACAAGTTCGGCATCGCCGATTTCAACACCCAGATCGCCCCGAGCCACCATGACCGCATCACTTGCCTGGATCAATGCGTTGAGTGTCTCGTCATTGGCGACGGCTTCGGCGCGTTCGATCTTCGCCACAAGCCAGGCGGTGCCACCGGATTCGTCACGCAGCTTGCGGGCGTACTCCATGTCGGCAGCGTCACGCGGGAAAGAAACAGCCAGGTAATCCAGGTCCATTTCGGCCGCGAGCTTGATGTCTTGCTTGTCTTTTTCGGTCAGCGCCGGCGCTGTGAGGCCACCGCCGCGACGGTTGATGCCTTTATGGTCAGACAGCGGACCGCCAATGAGCACGGTGCAGTGCAGCGAGTCGGCGGTTTGCGTATCGACGCGCATCACCACACGTCCGTCGTCCAGCAGCAATTCGTCGCCTACGCCGCAATCCTTGACCAGATCGGGGTAGTCGATGCCAACGATTTCCTGGGTGCCGTCGGTCAGAGGATGGCTGGTGGAGAAGGTGAATTTATCACCGACTTTCAGCTCTATCTTCTTGTTGGTGAACTTGGCGATGCGAATTTTCGGGCCTTGCAGGTCACCCAGCAGCGCGACGAAGCGGCCGTTTTTGGCGGCGATGTCACGAATCAGCTTTGCCCGGGCTTTGTGCTCGTCGGGGGTGCCGTGGGAGAAGTTCAAACGGGCGACGTCCAGGCCCGCGAGAATCAGCTTCTCGATAACTTCTGGCGAATTACTTGCAGGGCCAAGGGTGGCTACGATTTTGGTGCGGCGAACGGACATGCACAAACTCCTTAAATGAAGCGCAGCGAGAGGCTACTACTCTCCGGCGCTGTAGTCATTGTTCCTTTGCACTACCTTGCTCCCGTATGACTGGGCAATCGGCGCCTCAAACGGGCTTGAAGAATTGCCGAGATGCGCCGATACAATGCAGAGCACAGGAGAGTCTCATGCGAATCGTGATGATTGTAATCGTGATGGCCGCCCTCGGCGGTTGCACCCGCTGGTCGATGAACAGCCATTTGAACAATGCCAACCGCGCCTACGCCAAGGGCGACTGCGATGCGGTCATGTACAACCTGTCGAAAGTGGACCGGGAAAGTCGCTCGCGCCGCTACGTTCAGCCGGAGGTTTCGATGCTGCGCGGGCAATGCCTGGAACGACAAAAGTTTTATCTGGATGCGATGCAGACCTATCAGTTCATCATCACCCAATATCCGGCCAGTGAGTATGCCTACCGGGCCCAGGCGCGCCTAGACACGCTGCAACGGCTGGGGCACGACCGGGACGCGCAGCCTGCGGTGACCAAACCTGCTTCACTTTGATTACACCCGAACGGATGGGCGGTATCGTTTTGGATGCCGTGCTAACGATCTTCAGCTAGGCTGCCACTAACAGGCATGACAACCATGATTCAGGGAACGGGTCACGCACGTCGGTTTTTGCTAAAACGAATAACCGCTCACGTGACTTCGCAGAGTTCTGGAGTGTCAGATGACGTTCCTGTCGTATAAATCGAGCGAATCCTTTGCGCGACTGCCAGGGGGCCTGATGCGACTGAATCTTCAATGCACTAGCGCGACCATGCTAAATGGTCATTCCAAGGCGAATGTCCAATGCTGATTGAAAGACGAATCGAGCGTCATCAGTTGCCCTACTACCTGCAGGTGATCAATCGGTACACCAATAAACCGATGGGATGCCTGGGCAACGTTTCCGAACATGGCCTGATGCTGATCAGCGACATGCCGGTGCTCGTGGGAGCGGATTATCAGCTGCGACTTCAAGTGCCCGATTTGAACAACGAGCCAACCATCATCGACATCAACGCCAACTGCTTGTGGTGTCAAGAGGATGAAACACCGGGCGTCTGGGATTCCGGGTTTCGGCTGCAGGCTGCACCGCTGGAATATCATCAGCTGATTCAAGCCCTGCAGCGCTACTTCAGCTTCCACACCCTGGAAGCATCAGCCTGACCGCCCATGATCACAAAGTGCCGGCTTTCTTCCAGCTCAGATAACGGCTGACCAATTCTGGCCCCAAGGCACTGGGGCGCACATCCAGTACAGGAATGCCATGAGCGATCAGACGCTCATGCAGCGTTGCGCGGGCGTTGAGGAAATCCACGGCGCCGCAGTAGTCCAGTGCTTGCTGCCACGTCTGGATAGGCCCATGACGCATCCGGTCGAGCACTTCCTCGCGCAGGCTTGCCACCAATACCCGGTGATGTCGGCTCAGTTGCTTCACTGCGACCATTAACCCGTCATCGTCCTCGTCCCGCAGGTTGGTCATCAACACCACCAGCGCGCGGCGTTTCTGACGGGCCAGCAGGCCTGCAACCGCCGCCGTGTAATCCGCCGGACGTTGCGTGCTGTCCAGGTCGTAGACTGTGTTCAGCAACAGGCTTAACTGTGCCGGCCCTTTCACCGGACTCAGGTATCGATTTTGCTCGGCCGCAAAGGTCGACAATCCGACCGCATCACCCTGACGCAACGCGACATGGCTGAGCAGCAGGCTGGCATTGAGTGCGTGGTCGAAGTGCGTCAGGTCGCCATCCTGGCTGCGCATCCTGCGCCCGCAGTCGAGCATGAACATGATCTGCTGGTCGCGTTCGTCTTGATATTCCCGAGCGATGGGCACCCGTTGGCGCGCGGTCGCTTTCCAGTCGATTTGCCGCAGGCTGTCACCTTCGCGAAACTCCCGAAGCTGATTGAATTCCAGCCCCATGCCCCGGCGCTGACGTTGGCGCACGCCAAGCTGACTCAACCAGTTATCCACCGCCAGCAATTGCCCGCCATGCAGCCGGGCGAAGTCGGGGTAGACCCGTGCTGAACTGACGACAGACAGGTAGCGTCGCGAGGACCACAAGCGGAGTGGCCCGGGGATGTTGATTTCGATCCGTTCGAAGCTGAAATGACCACGGCTGGTGGGCCGCAGCCGATAGCCCAGTCCAGCGGTGCGGTTGGGGCGAAGCACGATGGTCTGCACCAGGCCTTCCACGTCGAAGCGGTTGGTCAGGCCGGCAGGTCCGTGATCGATGACCCCTAGGGGCAGCGTTCGGCGATACTCATGCTCAATCTCAATACGCACTTCGCTCCAGCGGCCCAGAGCGAGGCTGCCGGACACGCGGCGTTCGAGGCGTGGCGACGGCATGCGCCACAGTGAAAAAGCGTCCAGCGCGCTTAACAGCCCCAACACACACAAGAGAGCCCAGAACACACCGGCAAATTTAGCCGTGGGACCCACGTCGAATGCGTGCAGTATCCCCAGCACTACCGCTACCCCCGATAACAGTGTCAGGCAGCGGAGCAGGCGCAAGGAGGGCTTGAGCGTTTGCATCATTGACGCGGCGCCGGAACCTGATCCAGCAGTTGCCGGAGCACCTGATCCACGGACAGCCCTTCTATATCCAGCTCGGGCGACAACCGCACCCGGTGCCTCAATACGGCCAAAGCACAGCCTTTGACGTCGTCGGGGATGACGAAGTCGCCCCCACGCAGCAACGCGCGCGCCCTGGCGCCGCGAACCAGGGCGATAGACGCGCGCGGGCCTGCTCCGAGGGTCAAACCGGGCCACGTCCGGGTGGCACGCGCCAGACGTACTGCGTAATCGAGCACATGCTCATCCACAGGCAGATCGCCGGCGATACGCTGCAACGCCAGGACGTCCCGGGCTTGCAGCAGCGTACGCAGAGGCTGCACGTCGAGCATGTCCGAGCGCGTCGATTTACTGACCTGGCGAACCATTTCCAGCTCCTGCGCAGCGTCGGGGTAATCCATGCGTACCTTGAGCATGAAGCGATCGAGTTCGGCTTCGGGCAGGGGGTAGGTGCCTTCCTGCTCGATGGGGTTTTGCGTGGCCAGTACCAGGAACGGCTGCGGAATCGGCAGGGCCCTGCCTTCGAGGGTCACCTGACGTTCCTGCATCGCCTCCAGCAATGCGGCCTGGGTCTTGGCGGGCGCTCGGTTGATTTCATCCGCCAGCAGCATATGGGTGAACAGCGGGCCCTTGCGCAGTTTGAATTGCTCGGTGTGCATGTCGTACACCGCATGCCCTGTGATATCGCTGGGCATCAGATCAGGGGTGAACTGGATTCGCGCGAATTCGCCGCCGAAGCAGCGGGCAAGTGCGCGAACCAGCAAGGTCTTGCCCAGCCCTGGCACGCCCTCCAGCAGCACGTGGCCGCCGCCGATCAGCGCAGTTAGCACATCGTCGATCACCGCATCCTGGCCGATCAGCGCTTTTTGCAATTCGTGCCGAATGGCCTGAGCCAGATGGATGGCGCGTTGCCGCTGCTGCGCCGGGTTGCTGGAGGGCGAGGCGGTATCAGTGACTGCCTGTTCGGTAACGGCAGGCTGCGATGCTGTATCAGTGACGGTCTCAAGGCTGTTCGCCGGTTCGGTCGGTTGATCGCTCATAAGGCATTCCTGAGGGTTTGCAGGTAGGCAACCTGCCGGGTGAATTCGGTCCGGGACATACGGGTATCGGGGTGCGGCCGCAGTGCGTGGCCGATTGCGCTGGTCGGTTGGCGGGTCAGTCGAGCAAGAACCTGCCACTGGTCGGCCACGGCCAACCGCTCGAAGCCGGGGTGGCGTAGCCGGGCCCGGAGCACTATGTCGGTCTGCAGGCTACGCAACAGTGCCTGCTGACCTTTGTGGCGCAGCAGGAAGTCGGCGCTGGCACCCAGGTGTTCGGCCAATTGACGCCGTGCGCGTGCTGGCGGCGGGTGCAGCGGACCTTGGCGCATGCCGACTCGCCACAACGTCAGCAGCGTCAGTAACCCGAGTGCGCTCAGCGCTAATCCAAAGTGTCTGGTCAGCAGGCTGAAGAGATCGGCATGTTCGGTGCGCAACAGCAGGGTAACGGCGCTGCCCTGGGTCAGATACCACAGCAGCC
>Ga0247742_10000836_pt1 | contig 23167 bp, 21 predicted proteins | sample UWRJL208509C2_FD_180944 | JGI IMG/M metagenome (GOLD analysis project Ga0247742, IMG submission 180944) | Plant litter microbial communities from Arlington Agricultural Research Station in Wisconsin, United States - UWRJ-L208-509C-2 | ecosystem: Environmental > Terrestrial > Plant litter >... | reverse complement strand
TCAACGTTGGGCTCGTCGACATTTGATCTTCCAGAGGGTAACGTCGACTTCCAGTATTCTGACCCAGGTGTCACACGTAGAAAAGTGAAGACCCGGAATCAAGTTGGCTCAAGTTGAACAACACAAGGACGGGGATGAATAAGTATCAGTTTCAATATCAGTGACGATGACAGGTCGAAGAAGAATGAACCTTGCTGCACGAATTTTCTTCTGAATGCCCGGCTAGTCGGTCCGGACTTCAGTTCACACGCCAGTCAAAAAAGTTTTGGATTGTGTTTCCCCACCACGGATTTCTACTGCTACTGGTGCTACTTTTCGTACTCTCTTCATATCTGCAGCTGGCTAAACTCTATTTCAGTCCCATCGTGATGAACCAAGTTCAAGTCCGAGCTCGGCAGTGGCCACACCTTCTTGACTCGTCTAGCCTCGATTCTTTCAGAACCTCTTTCGAGTTTGAAATGGGATCTGTTTTGGTCCTCGACACCTCGCTAGTTAGAATTGTCGCCCATCCATATTCTCAGCAATGGCAACCAAACCATTCTCCCTTTCATTTAGTTTATACCTGCCTTATGTCATGGCCAATCGCTGGTCACGGTTAGAGTACTGCTGGTCCAAACCTTGCCTCTCAATCCGATTGTCATCTAATTCCAATTGACCACTACCTCCATCTTTCTTGATTTAGATCCCCAGTGCCTCACCCAGAAAGACGTCATCGTCATCGCACTTCTCGTTTGATAACATCGCCTACAACTTATATTCAGGTCGGACAGCGGCCTAAGGTGAGTGCGCATTGTTCTTCTATTCGTTCGGAGTCTCATTTATATTATTCATAAGTGATGCCCATTGATATCAGAGCGCGGGCCAGAGACCATTACCGAACACGATGAGGTTTGTTAGATGGGCTCGCTTCGCTCGGTTTTATCTCACGTTATATCGCGAATTAGACCACTCGGAGGGAAGCTGGGCCTTCCAATATATGACAGGAGGTGCATCGTGACTCTTTGCTGCCGGATTGGCGGTGCAGAATGACTGGTCCAAGTGTCGAGCTTGGGATTGATTGTGCTTGTGCATCTAGAACTTCTACCTAATGTGCTGCCTTAATCTGGGGTCGCTCTCGTCTGCGTGGTTCGTCTTCAGTTCCAACTCTGTTCAAGCCCACTCTTCCTTGTTAGCTACCCATGACCAGACCCGACATGGATATCATTGGATCCGATACTCTGCCTTTATCTTGCTATCCTGACACCTTGACTCCGGATATTCAAGTTTCTTCTTGGCCGTTCTCATGTAATGCCTGGGCCGATGCCTGTACTGACTATTGAGTCGACGAACTTAATGGCGGAGGCGTATTGAGCCTAAGCCAGGTTGATACATAAGGCCTATTACTAGGCTACCCGAAATGTTGACTGGGACATTGAAGCTTGAAGAATCGGCCTTCCTCTGCAATTCTAGGTTGGACACGAACGTTATTTACTTTACAACCGACTGATAGTTACAATCTTTTCGCCCACTACAAACACCCTCACTAAACCGATATCAGCGAACGGGCTGAATGGAGAGTCGACTCCCAATCCGATTCGTTCTTGAGTTTCGTTGGGTGGAAAAGTGTCGAAACGGAGAGGGGCTACCGATGGATATGCACGCAGTGGCGTAGTTGGATTGAGGCTCAGGCCTGGAGGAGCAGTGGTGCTGGTTGTCTGACTCTTGGTTATTCTGGAGGCGCGGCTGTTCAAAACGATCGGGAAGGGCCAAACTGAGGCTGACTCACTCCGAATTTCGACGAATCACTTATAAGCACCGCCGTCTTGTCTCATTCTTCATCTCTCACCCATCCGTCCATACTCTGCGGGTTCTCGTTCAAAATGTCGCTCGACTTCAAACTCACCTCCTCAACTTCTGGCGCAGTATTCAAGTCAACCTACTCTGCCATCGACGACGAGATAGTCCCAGAAACTCGCCTCGAACCATCTCACCCCTTTAACGAGCTGTGGCAAGATCACCTTGCAGAGCTTATCGACACCGAATCTGGGTTGTACGACGCCGTTATCGATGCGCTCGCAGACTTGGCAGGAGGGATGGCGACTTCGCATACGCTTCAGACCAAGAGAGGGGTCATCCGAGAATTCCTAGCGACTCACCCTCCAGACATAGTTGTGGTTGGGGGCTTATCAGGACATGGATGCCACGTTAGGAGCGAAAACCTATGGCCTTTCATCTGCGTCTCCAACGCTGATGTCGCTCAATGGTGCACTCAGCAGGACCCCAAGTTCAAGTTGGCGCAAATGGTTGCGCTCAAGGCCACCCTTGACCACGAACTTGGGCATTGGGCACGTACTTTGGTTAGTACTGGGGTCCATCATTATATGAAATGTGACTAATCCTCAGATGACAGCACGTCAGCTACCATTCGAACGAATCTTGTGCAGCCTTAGAAATCGAAGACCAACAAGAACGGGAACACGCGCTCAAACAACCCTCGCCTTCTTTAGTCCAAGCCGAGGTGGCCAAGGTTATCCCTAAATTACATGGAGCTCCCTGGGAAACTCGGACTATCGGGGAGGCAGGCAACTTTGTTGAAGTTCGTAACCGTGGAGGTATTGTGGGTTTCTCTGAGTCGAAAGAAAAGGTAAGCTATGATCTTTCATCGCACATAGACACTCAATTTACAATTTACTCGCCTTATAGCTTTCATACGAACTGGAAGCAGGGCGGACGAGATATATGAACTCCCAGAGTCATATCTGAAAGTCTTCCTCAAGGACATCCGATCGAAGAACCTTCGATATTTTTCTCGCCACCGGCTGTGTCGACATCTCGCACCAGGGAGAAGGTCGATCCTAATGTATTCATCCCGACTACAAGCATTGAAGATCCTTGCCTTCCAGGGTGTTCCAGTTGCACTGGAGTCTGTGGATTTCGAGGACGAGGTATGCCCCAAAGTACTCATAGAGTTTCTTGATGCTCATACCCAAATCAGTGTATCTGTTTTCGGAGGAGTTCCATCAACGCGAGGCGGAGCGTGGTACCTAGGTTGCAGCAAAATTGTGGACCTTCCTTTCATATTTTCACCTAACCCCCTTCATTAATCCAGCTTGGTTATCGTTGTATTCTTGACTTCCTCCCTTAATCTATTGTTAATTCACCATCATGAAGTTGAAGGCTTTCTTGAAAATGGGCACACAGTGGTTCCCCAGAAAATGTACGAGCTACCCAAGAAGATGGAATGTAATACGTGCAAAGTTTTAACGTTACCTTCAACTTCCACTCGCCTGCCACCTCATTTTTATGCCTCCGATTGTTTTCCACACGGTTACGTCGATGCGTCTCCACAGCTTTAGCATCTAGAGTATTTCTAGGTCGTTTGGGGGCACGATGATAGAAGAGCTCGTTGAAAAGGGATGGAATTCCTCGATATCGTCGCATATGTGAGGCTGGGAAAACCCTTCATCTAAGTCGTTCTGCCCACGAATCCGGTATCTGAAAGAATTGTGGTGGCCGATGAACAAGCACATCGGGGTAGGCCTCCTGCTATTCAAAGGAAGAAAAACGTCGTTCCTGTAGAAGGGAAACGGGTGTCTGTTCGTCATGCGTCCATCCAAAAGAACGAAGTAAACAGCTCTCCAAAATCGACCCACCGAGCTCTCCAACTGATTGGCGATTGTCTCGGCTATCCTGACAATTCGTCTTGTTATGCGAAGAGCAAGATGTTTGGTTAGGTCAGGCAGGAAGCCTTCGATGAGACTAAAGGCAACATATTTATTGCTCTATTGGGTGTGGGCGGCCCGGGGTTAGTTGATTGGAGCAGGCAAGAATGAAGGAAACGCACTTGGTTTCACTCAAGGACATGCGCTCCTTGCTTGCTAAGTCCTGTTCGCAGAGGATCAGTCGGGTGCAACGAGAGAAAACAGGTAATTAAACGTGCTTGATTGATGCGTAGCGACCTCTGTTTTCTGTCACCATTTCATATCGAAAGGCGTCCTTGGTCGTGTACTAGACCGTCAAGGCCTTGTCGCTGAGGATATCGAGTCAGGTATCATGTGGGAGCTCAAATACATAGTGGGTCCTGTCCTAAGTTTCCAGCTGCCAAAGGCACCAGATTGAAGTCGAGTCCGAACGGCTAGGCATTGAAACTTGAGCCTAGAACCGACGGACGCACCTTGCAGAGCATATTTTTAGGCGAAGGGGCACTGCACTAGATCTGTTGCTCTGTGGGAAGAGTTAGGCTGCGTGAAGAGTAAGCAAGAGAAACATGTACCTTCACTCGAAGGCATCGGATGAGTATGCTTGTAGCTAGCCGGCTTGCAGATGATGTTGGTGCATTGCTTAACCCAGAGGGGTACATGGAAAGGAAGGTCAGCGTCCGTTTGCGATGAACAAACCTCCCAGGCCCAGCCCATCCGGAATTCGAGTCGCGTCCTGATCGCCCTCGAACTCGCTTGAGGGTTCATTCTAGTCGACAAGAATGGATATTGTGGAAAGAAATACGCCATTGCACTCATAAGTATCATCATCGATCATCCTTCAGCGCTATGGTGCGAAAGGCCTAGTCACCGCTACTTTTGTGCAGCGGCGGAATCGGTCGCGAAATTTTTTTGAATTTTTGCCTAAGGTTATTGTATAATCAAACACCTCTCCACTGAGGTCAATTGGCCGGAAATAGTGTTTCCGGGTGATTTTCGTACCCAGCGTTCACTGTAATAAGCCTCGTTAAACTCAGGATCTTGGGTCTATATAGGTGAACGGCGGAATCCTGGAGAACCAAATTTTATAACTTCGTCAGTTTTGACGCAAATAAAAAACGGTCACAACCTTTTAATCAGCTTGTTGAAAGGAGCAATTTGACCAGAGGAATAAGAAATCCGGGTAAATCTGACCTTCCTAATTCGTTTGCACAAAAGTAGCGGTGACTAGGCCTTTTGCACCATAGTTTCAAGTTGTTCGCATTCACTCATCCATGTGATTCCAGGCTGTGCTCAATTCCATCACGTGCCGGCGGTAGTCTACCCCTCCATTATCATACACTCCGACCTCTTACTTTCATGGCTTTTACTCGAGACAATTGTTGCCAACCATGACCTTCTTCGACCATGCTCAGAATATCCTGGTACAGCCTGAGGGCGATATGATTGCCACACAAGTCCATGGAAATGTCTACAATGCCCCCGCCGAAATTACAAATAATAGTAGTACTCAACACAACTATCATGGGGCCCCGTCGAAAGGTGTGCTTGGAAGATATGCTTCTGTCTGTCTATGCTAATCGAGGGTGGACTACGCAGGCGTAGATCTCCTACATCAGCACACCTCCCCTGCTGCCCTCCTAGACGCCAGAGCACGGCGCGATCCACCCAGGTGCATGGAGGGAACTCGTGAAGCCATCATCCAGGAGATCTTAGACTGGCTGAAGAAAGTCACCAAGTCGTCTTCCATCCTCTGGCTGCGAGGACCTGCTGGACATGGCAAAACGGCACTCGAGTTCACGATTGCGGAAATCTGCAAAAGGGAAGGGCTCTTAATAGGCTCGTTCTTCTTTTCAAACCGAATTGCCAACTGCAGCGATGGGGGTGTCCTCTTCTCCACATTGGCCGCTCAACTCATCCAAGCTTTTCCGAAAACGAAACGTTATATCGACAAGGCGATCCGCAACGACCCTCACATCTTTAACAAGTCACTGGAGACGCAGATGAGAGCGCTCATTGTCGAGCCTATTCAACGCATAGCCACGATGGCCCGCGTCATCGATGCCGTGACGTTTGGGCTGAAGTCATACCCAACACTCATCGTCATTGATGGTCTCGATGAATGTGCCGGCCTCGACGTTCAGGACGAAATCATCAAGGTCATTGGCGACTTGGTCCAGCAGCTTCGTCTTCCCCTCCGATTTCTCATCGCCAGCCGACCCGAACCCAACATCTGCGAAGCGTTCGACAAGCTTCAGTCTCGCCTTTCGAAAGACTCCCTTTCGACGCTGCTCCTTACCGAGGACGCGCTGACTCGCCGGGACATCCAGATCTACTTCGAGGGCAAGTTCAGTGAGCTCCGTGCTCGTCATAGCTACCTTCCAGCGGAGTGGCCAGGGCCAGATATCATCATGCGGCTGGTGAATAAGGCGTCGGGCCAGTTCATTTATGCCACAACGATCATCATATACGTCTCCTCACCAGATGACCGTCCAGATGATCGCCTCAACGTGATCTTGGAACTGCTGGACATGCCAGCGGGTGACGCTCCCTATGCCCCTCTTGACCAGCTCTACTCGTACATTGTCCGTACTGTGAAGCATCGCGCGGAAGTGCTGATGATCCTTGGACAGCTTATTCTTGCTAAAGAGATGTCGAATGAGGAGGACATTCTAGGCTCGCCTAGCAACTCGACTTCGCAGAACAGGATGGAGGTGATCCTGAACCTGCGCGTTGGTGATGTGAAGAGGTTGCTCAACAGAATGCACTCCGTCGTCAACGTTGCCGAGGATCTCAAGCTGCTTCATACGTCGTTCCAAGACTTCTTGTCGGACCCCACGAGGTCAAAAGATTTCGCTGTTAACTTACCGGAAGCTCGCAAGGTGCTGGGATTGGCATATATCCGAGCGATACGTGGCCCTCCTTCAATTTGTGTGTTAAACTCCAGCTCTGACTTATTTACTGTACTCACGTCTTCACGTCTTCAGTTGCGACCTGTACTAACTTGGAGCCTGCAAGTAAATTTCAACCAGATCTGTCAAAAATGCGCAAAGCACTCCAGTACTGTAGAGCAGCAGAACTCTTCGAAAAGCTCTCTGAGGAATTGGATGCCTCGGACATCGTTGGCCAGTATGAGTTGTATGTACGCATGACTCCTTGGAAGAGGTACCCCGCGACGCTGGCCTTGAAGCAGATCTGCGCAACGTTGACGGTCCGTATTTCTCATTCTGCTGGCTTTCCTCAAATTGAGCAATGTGATCTAGGAGGGTGGCTATGCCCGTTTACATGAATCGGACATCGATGCAAGGCTGAAAGCATTTTGGGATTCTTATACCTGGGAGGCTGTACCAGCTCCTGAAGCAGTTGTTCGTACCATGTTGAACATACGGTATGATAAGTTAATTGACTTGGACCTTGTGTAATGCCACTCACCCGGCTCACTTATAGCTTGTGGGATCCTGATCAGAGTTTAACCTCGGCAATAGAGGTAAGTACGAGATGGGCAGTGTTTAATGCTTACTTACTCTAATAAACCGGCATAGTTCTTGAACAGTTTATCGAACCGCAAGCTTTCTCACTTATCCACCAAGGATAAAGCCACCAAGCGCATCAGGCTCAAGCGTCCCGATACAGAGGATGTCATAATTTGCTTCGACCTTGCGTGGGGCAACTTTAAGAACGGCTTCATTGAATTCTCGTAAGACTTCAACTCGCCTCTGCTGCATCTTATTTGCCTGACTATGTGGTCAAATACGAACAGGTTTAGCGATAAAACTCATGCCTCTCTTCTGGACGATATAATAGCGGTGCCGTGTATTCGCGGTCCTGGAGAGAAAGGGGAGCTTCGGGTTTGGGAGATGCTGGCAATTGCCTGTTCCCAATGCGAGTGGTTGAAGTAGCATACTCGAACTTCAAGGCTAGCGGTAGATGGCGAATGACATGTTTTGGAGGAATCATTGACGAACTCCCGAGTCTACGATTTGAACGAAAGATATATATATTATGGACACCATTGTCAGCCAGTGGCAATAGAGTGCGCATGTTGCAAGTCTGGGAGTTACAATATAGTGGTGGTCGCACCCAGGCTGCTCATTGCAGTCCTGTGCCAGGTCAGCAGCTATGTCTAGTCCAAATAAGGAGCACAACGCGACTACAAAGAAACGCAAAGACAACAACGAACCCCAGTCTCTCCGAAAAGAGTTATGTATCGACAACTACCTCTCGAAAATGACAGCACCAACCCATCCATCCTAAATCCATCCATGGCCACATTGGTCTATCATTCCTCGTTGAAATCTCCTTCCCTCATCCCTTCCTCCCTCTCGTCTGGTGGCAATGAATCTACTCCTCTCTGTGCTGTGTCGCCTCCATTCATTCCACTCGACAAAGCACGGCGACCGAACACCGAAATCGAACCGCCCAATCAACACCGGCACGATAAACGCGCCCGAAGGCGACCAGTCACCGTGATATACATCAACCCAACGAATCTACGAGTAATCCAACAAGGAATAATACTTAACATCTAACATGCTCCTCGATTCTCCTCGAAGCCGGCTTTGCGAGTGTCTGGTAGATGAGGGGTTGCAATCAAGGATATTCAAGTCGGAAAGGGAGTAGGCTGCACCCTGTAGAAGTGAATAATCAAATTTGAGATTGAGATGTCGTCTGGAGAGACCCCCCGTCAAAATCCGCCCACTAACAAGTCATCCAAAAAGGATCACACTCACTATCTAATTTGTTCTTTGATTCTCCTCGAAATTGGTTCCATGAGTGCCTGGTGCATTGAAGGTGTTAAGTTTATAAACAGTGGACGGCGAGAAGTAGACATGAAGTATGCACCTCAGATGGTAGGCAGTTATCTTGGCGGTGACCATCCTTCGAAACTTGGTTGTAGAGTCCTTGGCGGACCTGAGCGTCGATGTCGACAGTCAGTATCCTCGAGCTCCGCGCATACTAAGCGCGAATCACTCGGATGCATGCTCGGACAGGAGTCAGCGTGGCCACTAGGTGGATATGTCAGGGCGTTCATCGAGAGGTCGCGTTGGTCGGCCGAAATCAAGGATTTGGACTTCAAGGTGTGTAAGCCATACACTGTAGAAGTGCATAATCAGCGTTGAGCTTGAGTAAACAACAAGCTATGTTCACTTACGCCGCCGAAACACCCTCGAGGATTTTGTTGCCATGAATAACGGTCGAAATTGACTAGCTTGATTCTTGAGCACCGCGTATTGGGTCATGCAGTACAGACGCGTTGTACATGACCCGACTTGGAGATCTTTTGAGTCTTCATGTACGATAGGTATCGGTGATTCCGAGTTGGTATCCCCAATTCCTTGGTACTAGTGCACAGCGGGCGATCAATGCTGATTTTGACATCTGGCGATTTTGACGAGCTATCATAGACTCTGTAGCGTCCAGATTTGACGGCTGTATGTGAATCCAGGATGGACGAAGGAGGACGCGGGTGTGGTTGGACATCCAATGTCCGAACTTCTGAGGATGGGCGTCGGTGCGTACAGATGAGGACGTCGACGTCGATGGGCTCGAATATGATCGTTGAAGTTGAGGCACAACCTGAAGCGGCTGTGATCATGAGCTTCCAAAGAGCCATATACTAGTGCCGTGGAGGAGCAGCAGGGGCGATGGTGGTGAGCCCGCAAGGTGTTGCTTCGTTTGAGGCTGCTGGCCAGGGTATGGATGAAGAGAGGCGCCACGGAGTACGTGGGTAGAGAGACGACACGTCCGCGGAATGTCTTGTGTCTGTGGGGAGAAGGGATAATAGAGAGGAAGGATGACGTAGAAGGTCAAGAAGACGATGGAGAAAGGATGACCAGAGAAACAATGGACGAATTTCTCGCGTATCCACAAGCCACTTAGTCCTCGCCTCCCCCCCTTCCTTATCTCGTCCTGCGCACTTCCCTTCCATTGCCGCTCCGCCTCAACTCTTGCGCACAACAAACGACTCTCCGTCCAGCCCGTTCATTCTTCGGACCTAGGGTTTATTCTGGTAGGCAGAACATGTATCAGCATCAATTGAAAAGAGAAAATTAGAATCAATACGGACTCGGATAGGCCACTCCCATCTTCGCACTGTTACTTCAACTTTCGTGTCAAATCCAGGGACTAGAATTGTACAGGCCAGTCTGAATCCTAGTTCTTCGACTGGTCGATATCTAGCATAGCCTTGGCCATTTCGTCAACATTTGATCTTCGGAAGCGTAGAGTTGATTTCCAGCATTCAGGCCCAGCGCGTCAGCTGTAAGAACGGTTACGAAGGAACTCGAAGACCCGGAGTAAAGAAGGTGCTAGAATAGCAAGAGGAGAAAGATACATAATTTGGTGTAACGAGAATGACAACGACGACCATGACGGAGGATAGAAGTAGAGCTCGAGCTTGAACAGAGACGAAACTTTGATTGTCCGGCCCATCGGCCCGGACATCATTCACACACTTGCACGACTCGAGAACTTTGGGCCTCGCCGTCATCCATTCTCGAGTTTTGGTCAAGAAGTCACGCCGAGTTGGAGACAAGCCTGGAATTTACTACGCTTTGTATCTAGGACTTCTAACGCTACTGCCACTACTGCTGTTTCGGATCCAGGTTATCCCTTTCATGTATCTGCAGCTGGTCGACGTTGGCTCGTCCGAGAGTGGCATCTTCTTGACTCGTACAGAAGACTCCTTAAAACTGGACGCCCTCTCTTTAAGTCTTCCCGCGTCTTTTTATCTTGGTTCTCTTCAGCGACCCACTCACACCTGATGAATAGACACCCACTAAACCAATCATGGGGCACAGGCCAGACTGTGAGTCGGATTCGTCATTGATTCCTTTGTTGTGGATTTTGTACTGTGGACACATAGACGGGTAGACGAAGATGGTGGATGATGGCGAGAGAGCTGCTGCTACGGAAGGACAGAAGGATTGAATCGTCTGCAGCTGGTGGTCCCAACCAATATCCAAGGTTCGAGCTCGCCAAGACGTTCTTGAATCTTCCGTCCGTCCAGTCATCTGTATAATAGATGCTGGAAGTTGACACTTCACCTCTTCCGAAGATCAAACCTCCACATGAGTCCACGTTGACCAGTCAATTTCTTAATTCGTCCAGCCTTACACATTGGAATACTCGAAGCTGACTACCTCTCCCAAAGTTCAACCTCGACTAGCCCACGCAGATCGTTCATGGGATGAAAATCAGGCATAAAGCGGGGGTGAATGCAGCGACGAAGCGTGAACCCTGGCCCACGACTGATGGGGATCGGCCCATTGTGGTAAAATATACCCAGTTAGGAAGGTATGCATTGGCGCGGGATCGCTCGAGCCTCGCGGGCGCTTTACACTTGATTTGATCATGATCTTATGGCGGGTTAAGGCCGTAAAGCTGCGCACTGTGTTATCGAAATCGTATCTCCTGATCACGAACAACGACGATACCGTTTACCGTGTTCTCCATGATCACTTCAGTAGTTCTCGTCATGATCCGAGTCAAAGAGCCGTCGCTCGTTTCCCAAGTGTTAAGTGCGACATTTTACTGCAATAAGATTGGCTTAGGATAAATGTCATCTAATGGTATTGGGGCCAAATATTAATACGTGTTATCCACGATGCGGCATGCTGCTTCTACAGCTTGCTCGACAAGCGGGCGGGAGTGCGATTTATGGGTGTGTGTGCGGGGAGGTCTATGGCACATATGTAAGAGAGGGAAGAAGAGAAGAGAAAGAAGAGAGACGTACCCCAATAAAGCAGCAAATATCGTATCACCCGTTGAGTTGCGAGAATCGCTATATCACACACTGCTGGCTTCTTAACAGATACGGGGCTTGTATTCACCTCTTCATCTGTTTCCTCCCCTCCGTCTCCCGCTCCGCCACTCCCACTGCTTCTCTATCCCCCATCCACTTTCAAAAAACCAACCTCCAACAACCCCACACCACCTCACATGCGCACCCTCCACCTCTTCCTCCCTATCCAAAGATGCCCTCGCGATACCCTGCGCATTACACTCCCCCTCCATGCCCTTTGATAGGCCCGAGCTCGGCAGCGTAATGCCGCATCAATGCGGGGGGAGGTACGGCGGTTGTTCAAAAGAGCGAGTGGTAGTGCCGTTCCGTGAGGATGAACTCATGGCAGATAGAAGGGCGCGTTGGGCTTTGAGCCACGGGAGGGACGAGAATGGTGAGGATGCAGGCCCAGAAGCGGAAATGGAAGATGAGAATGTGGATAATTGTACATACATATACATTGTCGGATGCACCTGCTACATTGGGTCCCTTGTCTCAACAACCCTCGGACTCTCATCCACCATGCGCATTATCATCCAACATACTCCTGCTCCTCTCTAGGTTTCTCTCCCTCTCCCTCTCCTTCTGACTCTCCACTCCCAACATATCTTTCCCGACATCCCACTCGTCCCATCCATCCCATTCGTCGTCTTGAAGGTGCATGTCGATGTTTATATCCCCATCCCCGTGTCCATGCCCGTGCGTGGAACTCCCATGTCCATGTCCGCTATCCAGTATCCCATCCGCATCCGCAGTCGCTAAATCCATTTTGGACCCAGATGCACCACCCCTTCCCCTCTCCCTCCTCCTACCCAACTCAGCCGCCTCCCGCATCTGCTCCAACTTCCTAACCAACCCCGCACCGCCGATCTCCTTGTCAGTCATATCATTAACCAATGTCCATCTCCGAGGCTCCATAGGCGCTTCTTGATTGATCAACATGTCTCCTCTTACTTGAGGCGGTTGGGTGTGCAATGGGGAGGAGGCAAGGGACGCGGGGCTTGATAAGGAGCTGATCGTCGCCGTTGTTGAAGGGGGGTTGGCGGTGGGCATACAAATGGGTGGTGGCGGCAGCGGCAGGTAATGCCCAGGACCCAAATTTATATGCCTTCCTTCGATAGGACTCTGTTCAAAGTGTGAGAATCGGTTGGGGCTCAGTTGATCCACGACTCACTTTCCATCCTCCAGAACGCGTTTGAGCTGGATGCTGGTTGACTGGGCAGAACTTCCTGTCCTCGGTTGCAGAAGCTACATCAGTGTTCGTACTCAGACGGCCATGATCGACAGCCTCGTCGCAGACTGATGGTACGACACAGCTGCTAGAGCTTAACTTGCTACGGTCTTTTGGCTGAAAGTAAGCGACACCTGTGAATTATTAACAACACTTGAAAAGATAGATCTGAAGCAAGAAAGAACCTGATGTACTAAGACATATTTCATGGTCACGAAGAATGCTTTCGATGACACCTGAAAATGTTTTTGGATTGATAACCTGTGCTCGACAGCAAGCATCAGCATTTGAGACAATGTCATGTATAGAAAGAGTTTACTGATGTGTATTGTGAATACCATTCCACTCCACGTGTGGCATCCACTTTTGCTGCAGGAAGCTGTTCAAAGAGATAGTCGTTGAGATAACCCGACAAGGGTGTCATTTTCTAGTGCGTCGCATCGATCAAAACAGCACGAAGGAGATGAGGTCAAGGCGTACCGAAACCATATACGACTCTGCAACAATCTCAAGCTGATCCTCCATCGGCTCTGGCAAGGCATTACTTTCTTCGCCTCCAGGACTAAAAATAGACCCGAGAAAACGCCATAAAGCCGAGCCGAATGTCCTCAAAGGACCCAGATTGGTTGAATTCGACTGCATGGCCCCAGGGGAAGTGGACTGATGGGACCGCATTTCTATCTTTACTTCAGTGGGCCCTCCAGATCCAGGCAAAGCACGTTCACGCAGCTTGATATCCAAATACCGGACAAAGAGGCACTGGTTATATGATGATTGTCCCAAAGGTTCCCTACGAGATGGACCAACGCGAGGAGAGTGAGCTGTACCAGAATGCTCCCAGATGTACGAGCATCCAGGATCACCGGAAGAAGATGTAACCGGACGAAACTGTAATCGGGATGTTGTTTGCTCCATCGAATTGGAAAATGTCGCAATCCCCCAGGAATTGGTCTTGTCACAGCCTATGATCAAGCATAGGCCGCTATTATCCAATCGTCGACCCATGCCCGGCCCGTTGGCATATTTATACCAGCTGTCAGCATGAGTGCCGATGTGCTGATAAAACCTATCCAGATCTTTGAGGTCGCTTTGAATTGCTGTATCAGGCATAACGAGAACCGCCCCTTCGGATGCAGATGATTCGAATTCTAACCCTCTGTGTCTTAACATGAGTCGCAGATGGAAGGTTCGAAAAGTAAAGCATACCCATTCAAAGAGCCATCCTGGATTCGTCTGATGGAGATGGAAGAACTTGACAAAGAACTACCAGCACTGAATATGTCATCTTCACTGATATCGTGTCCTTGGAGAAGTGGGTCAAGAGGCTGAAAGTCGGCAGGACAGCGAATGTTTATGGCGTGATTAGCGGGATGATTAATGTTGAAAAAGAAGTCAAATGCTCCTGAAGGCTGGATGATGCCAACATCCCCGATGGATGCGCCTTGCGCTCGATATGCGGGTGGAAGACCCCGGCTGGGCTCTGGGAGCCAAAGCGGATGACCTCGACCTTCTGTTGAGAGATGTTCTACATAGATATGGATTGGCGGGCGTCGCCTGGAACGTGTAATCTTTCGAGGCGATCAGAGACTCGGTAAGTTTCATCTCGCAGTGAAAGTCGTGACTTACTTGTTCTGTAGGTGCAAGAGCTTGTAGAGGAGCCTGTGAGGTCCCTGTAATATTGAATATACTGCCAGTTATGCGAGTATCAGATGCGGAGGGCAATATCGACATCCTGCCTCCAGTGAGAATGAAGATAAGATGCAGCCAACTTCCCATAACGTTCACTCACGTTAGACTACTGCCAGACCTACGACCCAGGAGGTGCTGGTGAGATTTGCTAGCTGGGCAACACGTAAGATTTTTCTCGTGTCTCGCTATACAGAGATATATCAGAGGAGCATCGAACACCGTTGGTAAGATAAGGGATGAAAGACGAAGAGATGAGAAATCGATGAAGAGAAACCCGAGATAGAAGCATAGTTGAGGGTAGTGATTCTATAGGCGTTTGAATTATGCAAGTTTGAATGCAACACGAGGGCGACATGTGGTCTAGGTGAGGTCATACTTGAAGGAATGAGCCGTTCAAAGCGTTCTGATGGTTGTCCATACAAAGCCATGGATCGTAGATTCCCTGATACTTGACTGTAAAGAGTCAACCTTGAGCTCGATGATATAACAGGTGCTCTCCAGGGATATGCGTCGCAGAGGTGAGATTGGAGAGTTTCTTCGTCGTTTTGCTATGAGTCCGAAATATGCCATCGGTATTAATGGGCTCGAGACCGACATGGTCTGCAACGTGGCTCCAAAGTCAATGGCGTTCAAATGCGCGCTGTAATTGCAATCAGTCCAGCTGTGTGACGATAGGCGTCTTCATCTGGGTTTCTTGACGAGAAGTGATCACTGCGGATAGACCAGTTGACATGATTCATTGTGGACGGAAGAGCCTGCGTGAGCGAGTTGAACTGGCCAGAGACATGCCGACAATCCGGTTTGAGAGGAAAGAACGTTCTATTAAACGCCTTTCAATTTACGCAAGGGCAGGCCATGTGGAGACCAGATATTCCACTCTAGCCCACCTCCTCTGTAGCGCATCAATTACGCTAAGGAATTCGGATGGGTTACTAGTCAGGTGTTATTGACGAGGTCCTTGCATACTGGCCCAGTCGTAGGCTCCCATTCGAGAGAGAAAAGGCGCCAGCAGGATTCGTGTCCACTTGGACTGGGTCGACGCCAAACTCGATCCCCCACGGTTTCAACTAAGGAAATTTATTTTCCTATAGAGACGGAACGATAGTGAGTGTCTGTTTGTCATGGCGCGTCCACCCCAACGGAACGTGGTTAACCTCAAATATTCACTTCTCCAATTAGCTCCTCCAGCTGATCGATGATTGCCTTGGGTATCCCGACGTTTCGTCTGGCTATGGGAAGAGTGCGCCGTTTGCAGGGTCAGGCGGGGGCGAAGAGGAAGCCTTCAGTGAAAGTAAGGGCGCCGTGGCCATTGCTCTATCGGGTGGGGGTGGGTTACTTAACGGGGCCTGGAAGAACTGAAGAAAGAACACACTGGACGTCTTCAAAGGTCATACGTGTATCCTTGCTGGCCATTAGCAGCCAAGGGTGTTTGGCTTCAGCTTAATGCGAGTTCGCGTATCGTGTCTAGAGAGGAAAGAGAGAGATAGTCAGCACCCAAATGAGATTTCCGAGGACAATAGGCAGAACGATAGGGTCACAAACGACACAGAAGCATTAGAGTGGCATCAATCTGGATGCCATGTAAGAACTCACATATCATGATGCAGCAGCCTGGAAGGTCGACACAAAGATCCATATGCATTTCGTTGATGTTAGCCAGGTGCCGTCCCGCCAATACTGCAGCTACTGCGAGGACATTGCTCACGCGACTCAGACATGAAGACACTCTAGGCTTTCCAACCGCCGAAGACCAACCCATATTTGTGAGACCAAAAGTTCCTCATCCATCCGGAATGCGCGTGTTCTCCACTTCCAAAACGTCACGGCCCTCTCGTTTCACCTCAGTAACCCTTCGGCATTCGAGACTGGAGTAGATGACATATAGATGAATTGCCTTATTTCCAGTTGATCTTTCCTGAGAACGGATTGAAGAGGTTCTGTGTGCGCAGAGTATCAGTCGGGTGCAACGAGAGAAAAGAAACAAATACACACCCTTATATGGTGCGTTGCGATCTCGTTCTTCTATTCAAGCCAGATTTCCAGTGAGTTCTTCAGGTAGGAGGTTAAATACAGTGTGGTCTTGGTTGTGGCTCGTGTCTCCGGTCGCCAAAGGACACCAGATTGATGTCCAGTCCAAACAGCTGGGTGTTGAGGGTTGGACCTGGATCCGACAGAGGCATCTTGCTGAGCATGTTCATCCCCAGCGACATCTTATTGGACGTATAGAGGATACCGCTGCTTCTCATTCTCGCGTCTCGGGGTGTGGCCAGTAGGATTGAGATATGCTCATGCTTCTCCTCAGCGAGCTCGGCCCAAATTGAATCTCCACGACTTGTTCGAGGATCCTCCACAGTTAGTCGTCCTTATGGCAGGAAGAGGGTTAGAACGCGTCACTGTCAACCATACGCCCCCGTTCATAGTGAGTCGGGCGTCCAAATGAGCATCAGGGAATTTTCTTTCCACGAACGACTTCCGGCCCGTCGGCGTTCACACGCTCTTTCTCATTGTTCATTGCACCTCCCCCGCATCCCTCCTAGGCACTGGCATCTGTGCAGTCCATGTCTGCTGACCACACCATACACTACCATACACCGATAAGTATATGCAAGTAGTACGACGACCGACATAAGGCAGCGTCTTAGTGGACAATAAACTTGGATTTTTTTTTTAAAAAAAAGCCGCTGACTATCGACTGTTGACGACATCCGTAAAATATACATCTTTCATTCAAGTTATTGTATTTGGAGAAAACGCGAAGCGTGATATTCAGCATCTACCACCAGCCTTGAAGCTTGAAGCCAATCACATTACTTCAACCTGTCGCATTGTAAACAAGCAATTGCTAGCGTCTCCCAAGCCTGGACTCCCCCGTCCTTTCCAATATTGCTGCGTACATAGGGCACCTTTATTATATTGTAAGTATCATCGTCGAACCTGTTTTGAATTTAAGAATATAATCAGGCAAGTAGGATGCAGGAGGGGACTACTAGTCTTACGAGAATCCAAAGGTGCCGTCCAATTTCTTCCAGAGGCTGCTGTCGTTTACAAGGTCGAAGCGAATTATGACATCGCTTGTATTAGGGCTCTTGAAAGCGATATGCTTGGTATCTCGATCCTGTCTCGATAGCGGAGAAAGCTTGTGGTTTGATATATTGATCAAGAACTATCCCAAATTATTAGCGTAGGTCAGCTTGAGGCTTTGCCGTCTTGTGCTTACATCCATCGCTGAGGCAAAATTCGGATCACGGTCCTGCAAGCTACAGTTGAGCCGCGTGAGCGTGATTCCACAAGTTTTAGATCAACTTGACATACCGTATATACCGTACCTTACTATAATATGCTCCATAATTCGGCACAACCTCCCAGGTGTGAGCATCCCAGAATGCTTTCAGTTCTGCATTAATGTCCGATTCATCGAAACGACCATATCCACCCTCCTGGATCATATTGGCTCACTTTGAGGTAAAACCGACAGGATGAAATATACGGACCGTCAACATTGCACAAAGGGGCTTCAAGACCAACGTGGCAGGGTACCTCATCCAAGGCGCCGCACCAACATATGACTTATACTCGCCAATGATATCTGCGCAGTTCAATTTTTGAGAAAGCTGTTTGAGGATCCCTGCTTCTGTACAGTACTTGAGAGCCCCGCTCATTTTGGATAGATCTGGTTGAATTTTTTTCGCTGAATCTAGGCCGATAAGGATTGAGACTAAGGACATGAAATATGAGTGCAGTGAAGACGACAAAGTGTATTGTAAACACATACAAGGGGGGAAGCAGATTGCTCGGATATACGCCAATTCCAGCATTCTGCGGGCTTCGGGTAAGTTAACAACAAAGTCGTTTGATCTCGAGGGATCCAACAAGAAATCGTGGAACGACGCATGGAGCAGCTTGAGATTATCGCCGATGTCAATGACAGAGTGCATACTATTGAGCAGCCTCTTTACATCTCCAACGCGGAAGTTAAGGATCACTTCTATCCTCCTCTGAGAAGTCGACCCCAAAATATCCTCTTCATTTGACATCTCTTTAGCAAGAATAAGCTGTCCAAGGATCAGCAATACTTCCCTGCGATGCTTCACGGATCGAACAATGTACGAGTAGAGCTGGTCAAGAGGGGCGTAAGGAGTATCACCCGCCGGTGTGTCCAGCAGTTTCAGGATTACGTCGAGGCGATCATCTGGTCGGTCATCTGCCGAGGAGATGTATATGATGATTGTTGTCGCGTAGACGAATTGGCCCGACGCCTTGTCTACCAGTCGCATGATGGTATCTGGCCCCGGCCATTCCGCTGGGAGGTAGCTATGCTGAGTACGGAGCTCACTGAACTTGCCTTCGAAGTAGATCTGGATATCTCGGCGAGTCAGAGCATCCTCCGTAAGCAGCATGGTCGAAAGGGAATTCCTCGCAAGGCGAGACTGAAGCTTGTCGAAAGCCTTGCAAAGGTTTGGTTCGGGTCGACTGGCAATGAGAAATCGGAAGGGAAGACCAACTTGCTGGACCAAGTCGCCAATAATCCTGATGATTTCATCCTGGATGTCGAGGCCAACACATTCATCGAGACCATCAATGACGATGAGGGTTGGATACGATATCCATCCAAACGTTACGGCATCAAGGATACGAGTCATCGTAGCTATGCGTTGAATAGGCTCGACAATGAGCGCTTTCATCTGCGTCTCCAGCGCCTTGTCGAAGATGTGAGGGTCGTTACGGATCGCCTTGTCGATATAACGTTTCGTTTTCGGAAAAGCTTGGATGAGTTGAGCAGCTAACGTGGCAAAGAGGAGGCTGCCATCACTGCAGTTGGCAATTCGGTTCGAAAAGAAGAACGACCCTATCAAGAGCCCTTCCCTCTTGCAGATTTCCGCGATCGTGAATTCGAGTGCCGTTTTGCCGTGCCCAGCAGGTCCACGCAGCCATAAGATCGAAGGTGACTTAGTTACTTTCTTCAACCAGTCTAGGATCTCCTGAATGATGGCTTCGCGAGTTCCCTCCATGCACCTGGGTGGGTCACGCCGTGCTCTCGAGTCTAGAAGGGCAGCGGGGGAAGTGTGCGGATGTAAGAGATCTACGCCTACGCAATCCACGCCCTCGAATTAGAAACCAGAAACAGCAGTAGATTCGTTGAGCGCACCTTTCAACGGAGCCCCAAGGTAGTGGTTTTGAGCACCAGCAAAATTCGTCACCTCGGCATTGTAGATAGTTGGATTGACTTGCGTCGCCGTGATATCCCCATGCACGAGGGTGTTTTGAGCATGGTTGAAAAGGCTCATAGTTGGCAGCGATAGTCTCGAGTAACGGCCATGGGAGTAAGATGATAAGGAGTATAGGCGCGACAATCAAGAACTTCTCGCATTATGGCATACGCGCATTTCACAGCCTACACGTGTTGGAATACAAATAAGGCGCTGTTCGGCCGCAAGGGCAAACGTCAAACGAATGGCAGTACAATTTTAACAGCTGGGCACAGCCTAGAGTCGGTGCTGTGAGTATTCTGCCTGATAGATTGATTGGCAGTCGAATATACAAACGAACTCAAAACCGCACTTGGTCGGATCCTCGCATTCTCCTGAAGAAAGAATCCCATATTGCTATTCCGCCAGTGTACATGATACGAAGAGACGAATTGTTGCATGGTAAACCGTTCATGAGGATTGACTCGTCCAGAATGCTTCAGATCGCAAACGCGTGAATTCTGGACTGATAATATCGTGTACCAGAATAGATGCTCGCAAGGCCACAGGAGAAGCCCCATCGGTGTGCGTAGTTTGGATGTGGATGAGAGCGGGACTTTGCTGCTTCTCTTAAGGGGACAGTGGGTAGTGAGGGTTGGGAGGTGGCAAGCGAGAGGCTGGTTGGTATATATGAGGATATGGTTGCGTCCAACGCTACGCGTTGAATTAAATACTGGATCCGGCAGCTGTCTCGATCTTTATGCTCTTGCTGGCCGCCCCGAGTGGACGTCGCTGACTGTCCTCCATGCCCAGCAGGACCGAATGCTTAGCCAACTGTATCAATATCGCCTGTTATTCCTCCCACTAAGCTCCTCGAGTTGATCATCCATAGCACCTCGAATCTCCGACTGATTACGGGAGGAACAGCATGTGTCGTCTAGGAATCCGAGAAAGCCTTCAGTGACGTGTGGGCGCCATTTTCAATTACTCTTTGGATAGGTTAGGTTAGGTTGAGGAGAAGAAGGGGGAAAATCTACATACTTGGCTTAACTCAAGGGCCGAATATGACTCGCAGGCTCAAAGAGCATGTTGGTACGCAGCTCGACCCCCGGAGCGGTGTATGCATTGAGTGAGCTGGACGCAGAGGCCACGGAGTATTTCATGTCTGGCGGGAGGGAGCGTTAGCGGATGTTTATGGTAAAGAGGAAGGGTAAAGAGGAACAATGAAGGATAATGTATAGGGTCGGAAGGTGGTTGCAGAGAAGGAGGAACGTTAACACCAGAGAAACGCCAAGACAACAAATAATCAGCAAACCACAAACCACAAACGACCGAGCACCAAAATCCCGAACGAACGAACCACCCAATCACCAGAAACGCCTGAAGCTGACCAACCGCTCGGCACTCCTCCAACAAAACCACCCCACTAACGCAAAAAGGGATCACACTCACTGTCCAGGTTCTTGAAATCTGTTTGGCTAGTATCTAGTAGATTTTGAGTTGGTAAACAGAAGTAGGCATGAAGTACTCACGTACTCAGATGATAAGTACGGCTACCTTAGCAGTTGTCATCCTTCAAAGCCTGAGTGTAGAGTTCTCGGCAGGCCTGAGCGGCCACGTCGACAGTCGGTACCCTCGAACTCTGCGTAAACTAAGCAAGAATTGCTTAGAATTGTTGTATGCTCGGCCGGGAGTTGGCGTGGCCCATGTGCCCCGAAGATGTCCGTGTCCAGGTATTTATCGAGCGTCCAGACGCAGATGCAACATCAGGAGAGTGTTTTGCAAAGCCCTTGCCGAGGATGCTCGCAGAATGCTTCGCGTCTGTGTTGGAAAGGGAAATTCAACGTATATTTAGGGTAAGGAGTGGGCGGCAAGCATTGCTGCAGATCGGCGGGGGAGTTGCTTTTGAGCTTGAACGTTTGAATGCTGAGGCGTTGACGTTGGATGGGAAAGACGGATGTACAATGTCGACTGTAGTCGAGGCAAGCTTAAGCTTCTGGTGGAGGACAGACTTCTCCGATTGCAGACCAGGCGCGTCGTTGACGGTTTGAACAAGGACACTTGGTTTTGGCTGGCGCTGTACACATCAGGAGGCTATTGCAGTTTGGCGTGTGAGCGGTTTGTGAGTCTGGGGAGGCTGCGGCTGCTTATGACGATGGTGGCGAGAAGGCGAGGTTCGTTGATTTGATCATCGGAGCATGGAGTTGACTTCCAGTACTTTTCCAATATTTATGTGCAAGTGTCCCATTGCCAGTAAAGACAGTTAAGAAGGAACTTGAAGACTCGGCGTCAAGTTTCAAGAAGCATAAGAACAAAAGGTATCGATTTCGACGTAAATGAGTTGTTGATGGGTTGCAGGCAGAGCTTGATCAGAAGCAAGTCAGAGCGACCCACAAAATTTTCGCTGTCCGGGCCGTCGGCCCAGGATTCCGTTCACACGTCTGCACACCAAAGGAAACCCGAGCAGGTGTTCCTGAACTTCCTTCTTAATCTTGAGTTTTATTCAGAAAGCGACAGAGTGCGGGTCTGAAGAGTTCAAGTCAAGTTTGGGATTGATTGTGGTTTACTTCTGGCGGTTCTGAGTCGTTTCAGTCCAAGTACAAGTCCGAGCTCGGCAATGGCAGCACCTTCAAAATCTGGCTCATCCGTTTTTACAAGAGACTCTTGACAAAAGAAGTTCAAGTCCTGACAGAAGCGGCCAAAGTCGATAGTTTAAACGTTTACCTTTGAAGTACGAAAATACTCAACACTGACTGCTTCCTGCCCCCGCGGCCAAGTAGGCCTCCACTACTACTGCTATTACTAGATAGACTTGGATCGGAGAGTCGACTCCTAATTCAACCATCGATCTGTTCTTGGTGGGATTGGTCTTTCAAAGTCCAGAGTTGGGTAGTTAGTATTGAGTGATCGACATCAGCTTCCTTGATCGTGTTCTCCTCCCCCGCTACAGTCGACTCGGCTCTTATCATTTGGTGCAATGTAATTATGGCATCTTTACTCCGGCGAACACGATGACTGGCCCAAGTACAGTGACTTGGAGTTGGACATTGGCACAGGTTTAGTCCTGTCAGAATATCCACGACACTGATTCCAGGCTGTGCCAGGTATCATAATAGTTGTATCGTCATTGAACTAACGACGTTCGCCCTTACGGCCAAAGTCCGCCTTATCCGTATTCCAACACGTGTAGGCTGTGAAATGCCAACAGGAGATGTTTGTGGCCATTGGGCGTACACACCTTATCATTTTACCTCCATGGATGTTACTCAGGCTGATTGTTGCCGACAATGAGCTTCTTCAACCACGCCCAGAATACCCTAGTGCAGGGCGATATCACTGCGACGCAAGTGAATGGAAATGTCTACAACGACGAGGTCACCAATATTGCTAGTATCCAGAACAACTACCATGGGGCTCTAGCGAAAAGTGAGCAGACAGGATCTGTTTGAATTGTTCTTTTCTAACCGAAAAGGATTGGATATGTAGGCAGGGATCTCCTTCTTCTTCATACCTCCCCTGCTGCCCTCCTAGACTCGAGAGCACGGCGCGACCCACCTAGATGCATGGAGGGAACTCGTGAAGCCATCATCCAGGAGATATT
>Ga0247742_10000835_pt1 | contig 23185 bp, 18 predicted proteins | sample UWRJL208509C2_FD_180944 | JGI IMG/M metagenome (GOLD analysis project Ga0247742, IMG submission 180944) | Plant litter microbial communities from Arlington Agricultural Research Station in Wisconsin, United States - UWRJ-L208-509C-2 | ecosystem: Environmental > Terrestrial > Plant litter >... | reverse complement strand
CCAACCGGACACCAGCACGAACAAGAGCAATTTGAGCGGCAGGGAAATGGTCATCGGCGAGACCATTTGCATGCCCAGCGCCAGCAGCAGGTTGGACACAATCAGGTCGATGACGATGAAGGGGATATAGATCAGAAAACCGATCTCGAACCCCGCCTGCAGTTGCGACAATACGAACGCCGGGACCAGCAGGATCAGGTCCTCGCGCTCCACCTCCTGGGCCATTTTTGGCGGCCACAGGCGTGCGGTGTTTTCCAACAGATGCGTCAGCACGTCCGGGTCCACGTTGCGCAGCATGAAGGCCCGCAACGGCTTGATAGCCTCTCCACCGGTCTGCAGTACCGTTTGCACATTGCTCATGTCCAACGGCGACGCCTTGACGCTTTCGGCGATTTCGTACCCAACCGGCGCCATGATAAATAGCGTCGCTGCCAAGGCGATGCCATTGATGGCCATGCTCGGTGGTACCTGCTGCACACCGATGGCGTTTCGGGTAATCATCAGCACGATCACAATCTTCAAGAACGATGTGCAGATGACCAGCAACATCGGCATCAACGTCAATGCCCCAAGAAACAGCGCAAGAACGAGGGGATCGAGCCCCTGGAGTATCATTGGCCGAACAACACACGGGATAACTGCAACCCCAGGCGCCCGTCGACTTCCACCAACTGCCCCTGGCCAATAGGCCGATCACCGTAGTAAAGACCGGCCATGCCAGGCGCGTAGCCGCTGATGCCCAATACCGAGCCGGGCCCCAGGTTTCGCAGCTCGCCCAGCGTCAGGTTCAACGTCCCGCAGCGCACATTCAGCGCCATGCTCAGCTCATCGAATGGCTCATGGCCGAAGACATCCACCACCGGCTCGTCTTCCTCATACCCCGAGTAATGGGGCGCTGCAAACTCTTCGTCCACGGACGTGTCCTCAATAGAAGTAAGGGTCAGACACAAGGGCCCGCAAGCATCATCGATGCACCCATGCAGCCTCTGTTTTCCAACCTGTATGTAGCCGTTGCCCTGGGCTTGAAAAAAACCCTGCTCAAGCAGCAGCACATCACCGGTACGCAGGCCACGCGCCTGGGCTATCGGCAATTGCAAACGCCCAAGGGTCACCGCGAGTGCCAGTTGGAACGTTGCCGGCATGGGTGCGGCGTTGGCGCGCCACGGTCCCGCCTCGCATAACGCCAGGAAGCTCTCGGGCGCCAGCCACATATAGCTCGCGACCCGTGCGGCCCCCAGGGTTACGCTGAGTCGGCAACCAAAGCCCTTGGGGCGATCGGTCTCCAGCAATCGCATGTAGCCCAATAACGCGCTCACCTGCGGGCTCAGGTGATGCTGGAACAGTGCCCAGAACCACGAATCCGGATCGTTGCCGGAGGGCGCCAATGTCACTGGGCACTCCCCCAGCAAGCTGAGCAGCGGCCCCGCTTCCGCAAGCGCCAGCACGCCACACACGGTTTCAAAGCACACCGCCCTGGCCCCTGCGGACGCGCGCCCCGGCTCCAGCCGCAGCTCACCGTCCTGGCCGGCAACCTGGAACGCCAGGCACAAGCCGCGCCCCAGTCGATGGCGTGCGGCAACGGTATCGCTCTTGATCAAAGGTAAGGTCAGCAGCGGCACTAGCATGCGCACCCGGCGTCAGGCACAAGCAGATTGACCGGCCGCCCCAGCGCGCCGGAAAACCGCTCCTCACACTGTTGTCGCACACCACTGAGCCAGCGGGCCGTGGCGTCATGCTCCGCTTCCAGCTCGATGGTCCAGGCACTCTGCTCACGGTGCACGCTGGCCTTGATCCGCCCCAGCCGGGGCAGGTACAACACGGCCTGCAGTGGCCATTGGGCCCCGGCCTGTATGCGCGGTGCCAGTTGTTCGGCGAGGGCCTCGATCATGGCGACACTGGCCGGTGTCTTGATTCCCGCCAGGGACGCTCCCGACCCGGTGCCTTCATCGTTATCGGTAAACAACTGAGCGAACAGTCGACCCTGCTCCCACTCCACTGCGCCGGTGGCCCGTGGCTCACGTTCCTCACGCGCGTCACGTGGACGTGGCCGCTCGCTGGGTTTATTTGAAACCTGGTTCATATCGGCTCCTGAGCCAGTAAAAGAGACAACTCCTGAAGTTTCTCCACTTGCCGCAGGCATTCGGTGACCTGTTTCTGTGCCGTGCCGACACGGCTTTGCTTGTCGTCCTGCTGGCCCCGCAACGCCTCCAACTGGCCCATTTCTCGCCGGGTACTGGCCGATAACGAGCGCTCCTGCGCGCCCCAGGATTTCAGGGCCTTGAGCGTCATCACTTGGCCTTGATGCCGACTGAGCAACTCGGCACTTTGCCGGGCCTCCTCCAGTCGCGTGTGCTCAAGCGCATCCTGGGCCTGTTGGATATGCGCAAGCAGGGCCTGCTGGGCGCGCTTGGCCTCGCGCAGCGCTCGCTCGGCCCGATCGGCGCGATGCCGGCGCAGGCGCCGCAACGTCTCGACGTCCGCTTGCAACACATCAGAATGGGACATGGGTAGTCAGCTCCTTGAGTTGCTCCAGCGTCACCATCATCGGCGTGGGCTCGCGCAGATCCTGGCGCAGGAAGCCATCGACCGCCTGGCGGCTGTCCACCGCCAGGTCGGTAAGGGCATCACTGCCGGGTTGGTACTCACCCAGCTTGAGCATCAGTTCGATCTGTTGATAAGCCGACAACAAACGGCGCAATCCGGTACCGGCCTGGATGTCTTCAGGTGTCGCCACGTTGCTTAAAATCCGCGAAAGGCTCGCCAGCACATCCACTGCCGGGTAATGCCCGCGCTCGGCCAATTTGCGTGACAGCACGATATGGCCGTCGAGCAGCGAGCGCACTTCATCGGCCACCGGATCGTTCATGGAGTCCTGCTCGATCAGCACCGTATAGATCGCCGTGATCACGCCGTCACGCGTCAGACCGGCGCGCTCCACCAGCCGTGGCAGCAGGCTGTACACCGAGGGTGGCAAACCGCCGCGCCCCAAGGGTTCGCCGGCAGCCAGGCCGATTTCGCGCTGGGCCCTGGCAAAACGGGTCAGCGAGTCAATCAGCAGCAATACCCGCTGCCCCTTGCGCCGGAACCCTTCGGCCAATGCGGTGGCCGTGAAGGCTGCGCGGGCGCGCTCCATGCTGGAGCGATCGGACGTGGCACACACCAGCACCGCTTTGGCGCGCAGTTGATCATCCAGTTCGTGGTCGAGAAACTCACGCAGCTCGCGGCCCCGCTCGCCGATCAGGCCGAATACGATGACATCGCACTCCACGTTACGGGCGATTTCGGCCAGCAAAGTGGTCTTGCCGCACCCCGCACCGGCGAACAGGCCTACACGCTGACCTTCGCCAAGCGTCAGCAAGCCATCGATCGAACGCACCCCGGTCGCCAGTGCGCGGTGGATCCTCGGCCGTTCGGTGGGCAATGGCGCTTCACACAACACGGCACTGGTGTCCGGCAGGTCAGACTCGACAAACGCACTGGGGCCCTCCCCCGCAATCGGTCGACCGAACCCATCCAGCACCTGCCCCAGCAGGGCATCGCTGACCTGCACCCGATGCGATACCCCCAGGCGCTCCACGCTGGCGCCCACCTTCACGCCTTCAAGGTTGCCCAAGGCGCTGAGTACCGCGTCCTGGTTATCGAAGCCAATGATCTCGGCCAGCATGAATTCCCCCGGGTTTTTCTCCACCTGGCACAAGTCACCGATACGCGCCTGGGGCAGCCGGCACTGCAGCAGCATGCCGTTGACGCGCTGGATTCGCCCGCGCACCGTCACCGGTGCAAAGTTGCTCAGTGATTGCGCCTGGCGCTGCTGCCAAACGTCGAGCCGCGCTTGCAATTCCGTACTCACCAGCGCACCTCATAACGCTGCACACCATCGAAGACCACCTTGCTGTTGTCGATCAGCACCAGTCGCAACCCTTCCACTTCATCACCGACAAACAGCCGGCTGCCCTCGTCCAGGACCACATGGCCATTGGGCCCTCCGACGATCTGCACAATCCTGAACGGCAGCGCCGAGTCACGTGCCCGCACACGGCTGATCACCGGCACCGCGCTGTCGAACTGCTCACCAAAACGGGCGAGCATGCGCGCCACCAGTTCCACATCGTCCTGGGAGACATCCCCATTGAGCGCGACCTGGCCATTGATCACTTGCAAGCTGACTCGCTGGCCCAACTCACGCTCGCTGAGCATCTTCAGCAGCTGCTGGCGCACTTCAAACGGCGATGCCAATTCGTGTTTCTGAGCCACCGGCGGCATCAAGGACGCCTGTGCATCGTGCTCCCCGGTGGGGAGCATGCTCATCACCGCGATGATCACCGCCACGACCAGCACCAGGCTGATCAAGCGCTTTTGCTGCGAATGGGATATGGACGACAATTTCAGCGCCGGCACGGGTTCACTGGCGGGCGGCGGTGGTGCTTGCACGGGGGCTGCAGCCTGCGGCCAGGGCTGATCGGCCAAGGTGACACACAAGCGCACGCCTCCGACCGAAAACGGAATACCCGGCATCAGGCTCGCAATCTGTGCCAGTACCTGTCCTTCGGCGCTCTGCAACAGCCCGGCCTCGGCCTGCACCGACCACTGGGCATCGATAAGCCGCAGTCGCGCATGCTGCTCGACCACCTCGGGATCATTGAGTACCAGGTCAGCGTCCAGATGGGCACCGATGCTCCACTGCTCCCCAAACAGCGGCAACGCAGCACCCTGGCGCTGTCCATCAAGCACGCGTAATTCAAACATCACCGCCCCCTCCACGCTGACCAACGCCAAAGACTCATGCCACTGCACCACGCATGAGTTCGTCCTGGCCCAGGTCGATACGTCCCAGCACTTTGACTTTGGAGGTGCTGCTCAACTCGGCAAACGACAGCACCGGAACATGGTTGAATTCTTCCAGCAGCAGAGTGCGCAAAGGGCTGCGCAGGTCCTGCGCGACCAGCATCACACTCTTGCTTTTTGCCCTTATCGCAAAGGCCTGATTGAGCAGGTTGATCAACGCCGCGCTGTAATCGTCCTCAAGGGCGAAGAACACGCCGGTCTGAGTTTGGCGAAGCGCCTCGCGCAGGATGTTTTCCGAATGTGGCGACAGCAGCCAGGCATGCAGACCGTCGGCCTCTCGGTACTGATGGAAGATCTGCGCCTTGAGGGCGATGCGCGCATAGTCGGCCAGGGCTTCCGGTTCACGCTCATGCTGGCCGTACTCGATCAGTGACTCGACAATCAGCCGCACAGCCCGCAGTGGTACGCCTTCGCCGGCCAGGCGTTGCAACACCGCCGAGAAACGCGACAGCGGCATGATGCGCTGCAGCTCCTGCACCAGCTCCGGCTGGTTATGCTCCAGCCAGCCGAGGATCGACTTGCTCTCCTGGATCCCCAGGAACTGCGGCCCGCTGAGCATCATGGCTTTTTTCATGCGCTCGAGGATCAGCTCCGTCGACGTGAAGCGCTCCAATTGCGGGTCATCCAGCAACGGATCATCGGGCGCCAGCCAGACCCAGCCCTGTTCATCGCGATCGACCAGCCCCGGTATCCCATCAGCCGGCTCAACCGTCAGCGCCTGGCTGTCGACCGCCAGGCGACTGACGACCGACGCCTTGACCATCGGCACTTCATGCACACAAAACCGCATTTCATCGTTGGCCAGGGTGTCATCGAGTTCGACTTCGAACGGCGGCAACGTCAGGCCGATGTTGGCGACCAGTGAATTTCGAGACTGGCGGATGCCATGGATAAGCTCGGTGACTTCGGGCGTCCCGCGCAGCGCCGCGGGAAATTGCAGCAAGTAGGGTCGCGAAGGATCGAACCCGCGAAGATCCTCCTGGCCATTTTCTTCGGGACGAACCGCCGGAGCCGCCTCAGCGGCAGGCTTCGCCTCTTGCTGACGCTTGCGCATCAGGTAATAACCCAGGCCGCCGGTGATCAGCGCAATGAAGATAAATACCCCGGTCGGCATACCGGGGACAATTGCAAACGCGAGCATGCCCACCGACGCAATCATCCAACTCTTGGGCTCACTGGTCATTTGCCGGGCGATTTCGGCGCCCATGTTACTCACCCCCCTGCGCGCATCCGGCGCCACGCGGGTAATGATCATGCCGGCGGTCAGGGAGATCAGCAGCGCCGGGATCTGTGCAATCAGGCCATCGCCGATGGTCAACACCGAGTACAACGCCATCGAATCAGCGGCACTCAAGCCGTGCTGGAACATACCCGTGGAGAAGCCTCCCAACAGGTTGACGACCACGATGATCAAACCGGCGACGGCGTCACCCTTGACGAACTTCATGGCGCCATCCATGGCCCCGAACAATTGGCTCTCGCGGGACAGCTGCTCACGCTTGTCGCGTGCCTGTGCTCCGTCGATCAGGCCCGCGCGCAAGTCACTGTCGATCGACATCTGCTTGCCGGGCATTGCATCCAGGCTGAACCGCGCCGCGACCTCGGCGACCCGCTCCGAGCCCTTGGTGATCACGAGGAAGTTGACCAGGGTCAGGATCAGGAAGATCACCATCCCCACCGCCAGGTTGCCCCCCACCACGAAATTGCCGAAAGCCTCGACGATGTCTCCGGCGTCCTGTTCCAGCAGGATCAGGCGCGTGGTCGCAATCGACAGCGCCAGGCGAAACATGGTGGTCAACAGCAGGATCGACGGAAACGAGGAGAACGCCAGCGGCCCCGGCAGGTACAGCGCCAATACGATCAACAGGCAGGAAATGCAGATATTCAGCGCGATCAGAATGTCCACCAGCCAGGTAGGCAGCGGCACGATAAAGATGAAGACGATGGCCAGGACCACGACGGCGCCCAGCACTTCGGCGCGCTGGGCAATTTTAAGCAATACACGGTTGATGGCCAGCAGCACGGTCACGCCAGGGACCTCGGCACCACGGTAAATCGTGTGCGCCCGCGCAGGTGCAGGTCCAACTCGTCCATCACGGCCACGAGCCGCTGCAGCGTGTCCTGGCGTACTTGCCTGTCAGGCCACAAGGCCAAGGGTAACTGCTTGAACAGCGGATGAAGCGCGTGAAGGGCGACCAGTTGACGCAAGGCCGGACCACCGCCCAGGTCATGGCCCAAGGTCAGGAGTTCAGTGGAGTCGATGCCGCTGCCGGCGTAAGTCAGCATGCGCTGCAACAGCTCCACCGGGTCATGCGCGATGGCCAGGCGCTCGATCAATGCCCGACAACCGGCCCACACGCCATTCAACTGCCCGCAGCTGTTCAGACTCAGCAACAAGGTGCGCAACAGCGGCAGCGGCCTCGACGACACCAATGCCGCAATATCATCCGCCAAGGCCTTGCGCATCGCCTGGAGGCCAACATGAAACCGCTCGCCACCGTAGAGCCTGAGCAGTTCCTTCATCATCAGCGTCGGGGATTGCCGCACGACCACGCTGGCGTAGTAGAGCATGCGCAGCTCCTGACGCGCCTGCGGATCGAGACCGGCCACCTGCAATGACAAGGCGGTGTTCAGGCCCGCCTGGATTTCGCCTTTGAACCCGACCTCCAGCCTGGCAATGGCCTCGCGCGCCAGGGCCGCCTCGGTCGGGCGCGATTCAGCGTCCGCCTGGGCCGCCACATGCTTGAGGACCACGAACGCGCGTGCAGGGTCTCCGCCCGTGAGCGCGAGCAGCTTGCTCACCGCAGGCTGTTGTTGCAATTGCAGCCTGAGGCGACGCGAAATGGCTGCCAGGGTCGCCTGGGCCGGATGCCCCAGTTGTTCGTAAAGCTGAATGATCTGTTGGGCCGGGGGCACACGCGTGCCTATCTTCCGCTCGCCCAACAAGCGCTGATTGACTTCCACTTCCTGACTGAACAGATACGCGAGTTCATCCACCCCTTTGTCGGGCACCGGCACGGAGGTCTTACTGATGACGGGCGACTCAAGGCGCGGGATGGCGTGCACATCGCTTTTGGAATTGACGTCTATGGGCATAGTGTTCAGACCGGCACAGGAAGAGTGTTTCCCTGTGTGGCGAAACAGATGCATACGGTTCCATTGCATTCCACATCAACGCGCACTTGAAAAGACTTGCACAAAGCCTCGTCGAGAAGTGCAAGAACTTGCTCAAAATCGACTCAATTCAAGATATTTCTATATATAAATCAATGTTTTATTAGGTTTTTCATGATTGGCACAAGCAGTGCTAATGGGTTCCTGTCGACATCCTTTCGACTGCGTCTACCCAAAGGAAAACATCATGAATATCCCTATTGATGCTTTAGCTCATCTCGTTGGCAGCTCGCCTCAATTCATGCTCCACCTGACCGACGACCAGCAAAAAAAACTCCGGCGTTTCATTCACAAGCGTGTGCTCAATCCGGAAGATGCGGACGACCTTCTGCAATTGACCTACCTTGAGGCCTGGCGCAATCGCGAACGGTTCAGCGGCACGGCAACCCTCAGCACCTGGATGTGCGGCATCGCGCAGAACCTGATCCGCAATCACTTTCGGCGCATGTATGCCAAGCCTGTGCATTGCGAATTCGATGAGTCGCTGTGGCATGGCCAGGAAGAAAACAACAGTCTGGATTGGGAGTTCGAGGTCAACCGCCGCCTGGAAAATACCCTGAGCGCGATTGACCACCTGCCGCCCGAAATGCGTAAAACGCTGTACGCCTCGCTGGAAACCGACGGCAGCTACCAGGACACTGCCGACGTGCTGGACATTCCGATCGGCACCGTTCGCTCACGCCTGTCGCGGGCACGCGAACAACTCAAACGCGTCACCCGCAATTCGACCTACCCGTAGCACAAGCCTGGTGTTGGGCGGCAGGGATATCTGCCCAACTCCCTCAGGACTTGCGGGTACGCGGCAGGAAGATCGCCAGCAGCCCGAACAACGGCAAGAACGAGCACAGCGTGTACACGTACTCGATACCATGAATGTCTGCCAAGTGCCCGAGCAGCGCCGCGCCGATCCCACCGAAGCCGAACATCAGCCCGAAGAACACCCCCGCAATCATCCCCACATTGCCCGGCACCAACTCCTGCGCATAGACCACGATGGCCGAGAATGCCGAGGCCAGCACGAAGCCGATGATCACGCTGAGCACGCTGGTCCAGAACAAGTCCACGTGAGGCATCAACAAGGTAAAGGGCGCCGCGCCAAGGATCGAAAACCAGATCACCGCCTTACGGCCGATCTTGTCGCCAATCGGCCCGCCAAAGAACGTCCCCGCCGCCACTGCACCGAGAAACAGGAACAGATGCAACTGCGAGCTGGCGACCGACAGGTCGAACTTTTCGATCAGGTAAAAGGTGAAGTAACTGGTGATGCTGGCCATGTAGAAATACTTGGAAAACACCAGCAGGCCCAGCACCACCAACGCGCTCATGACGCGCTTTTTCGACAGGCCATGAGTGGCCGCCTGGCCGGCCCTGAGCTTGAACAGATTGAGGTGGTTGCGGTACCAACGGCTGATGGCATACAGCACCACCAGCGCAAAAATTGCGAACAGGCCGAACCACGCCACATTGCCTTGCCCGAAAGGAATGATGATCGCTGCCGCCAGCAACGGGCCGAATGCAGAACCGGCATTCCCGCCAACCTGGAACGTCGACTGCGCCAGGCCATAGCGCCCGCCCGAAGCCAACCGCGCCACACGGGAGGCTTCCGGGTGAAAGGTCGAGGAGCCGATACCGATCAGGCCGGCCGCCAGCAATATCAGCGGGAAACTGCCCACCTGGGACATCATCAGAATGCCCGCCAGGGTGCAGATCATCCCGCATGGCAATAGAAACGGCTGCGGATGCCGGTCGGTGTAATACCCCACCCACGGTTGCAACAACGACGCGGTGAGCTGGAAGGTCAGGGTAATCAGCCCGACCTGGGTGAATGTCAGGCCGTAGCTGGCCTTCAGCATCGGGTAAATAGACGGCAGCACCGACTGGATCAGGTCGTTGATCAAATGGGCCAGCGCCACCGCGCCGATGATGCGCATCACCAGCGGGCTGGTCTGTCCGGTGGTCGTGGGGGTGTTCAAAGCCATGGGAAGGTTTCCGTACCGCAGGGGGAAGTGCACAGATGCAGGTGCGACAATGTGCCACTTTTGCCGGTGGGAAGGCTATCCCGTTAGCACGCTAACGACTGCGCGCCCCCTGACAGTCGTCAGCGCGACGGATGCACTGCACGCCACCGCGAATTGGCGCACCACTCGTCGCCAGATCCGCCCATTCAGGTTAAACAGTTGAAAGCGTAGATAAAAATTCAAAATAAACGCTTGACGCATTGTCGTTCTACGCGAATAATGCGCGCCACTTGGCTACATAGCTCAGTTGGTTAGAGCATAGCATTCATAATGCTGGGGTCCGGGGTTCAAGTCCCTGTGTAGCCACCAAGTACTAAAAACGGCTTACCGAAAGGTAGGCCGTTTTTTTATGCCCGCAGAAAAGCACGGCCAACTGCTAAGATCCCGCCCTCTCCCAGCACTAAACGGAATCAGTGTTCGATGGCCGCCAAGTTTCTGCTGCTTGCACTCGCACGCTCAACCCCGCCCCTGCTCGCGCATGCTGCCGAGGGCAGAAGCCCGTTGGAGCGTGCCACGATGGTGACCACGGGCGTGCCGTGTCTGCTCACCGCCGGCACCACGTGGCGGACCTCCAAGCCGTTCGAAAGGCTCGCCGCCGCCAAGCGCGATGCCCTGGCATTCATCGGCTCGGATGGCGATATCCGTAGCGCGCAGTTTGAACTCGCGGTCAGGACCGACCACGCGTCCTACCCGGCGCCGCACATGAATGACATGCAACTGGCCCAGGCCATTGCCGTGACCTACTGACAAGCAAACGGGAGAGCCCACATGGCGATGGCAATGCTTGATAACACAAGCCGCAACTCATGAGCCTCGACGTCTTCGCGATCATCATGCTCGGCGCGGCGCTCCACTCTACCTGGAATGCCGTGGTCAAAGGCGGCACAGACAAACTGATGACCACCTGCATGATCGCGTCCGTCGCGTCGTTGATTGCGTTGGCTGTCGTCCCCTTCCTGGCGCTGCCGGCGAAGGAGAGTTGGCCGTTCATTGGTGCCTCGGTGATTTTGCAGGTGGTGTATTTCGTGCTGGTCGCCTCGACTTATCGCATCGCCGACATGAGCCAGACCTACCCTATCATGCGTGGCACCGCGCCGCTGCTGGTGGCCGTGGTCAGCGTGTTGGTGTTGGCCGAGCCATTATCGGCGTCTGCCTGGCTCGGGATTGCGGTGATTTCCCTCGGCATCTTGAGCATGGCTGCCGGCCCTTCGACCGGGCAGAGAAAAGGGCTGATCCTGGCACTGATCAACGCCGGCGTGATCGCCGGCTACACGCTCATCGATGGCTGGGGTGTGCGTCAGTCCGGTGCGCCAGCGGCCTACACACTGTGGATTTTCCTGCTCACCGGCCTCCCGCTTGCCGCCTGGGCGTTAGTCACCCGGCGGGTGGAGTTTTGCCGCTACGTCCTGCGCAATAGGCGACTCGGCCTTGTCGGCGGAGCCGGCACGCTGGCGTCCTACGGGCTGGCCCTGTGGGCGATGACGCAAGCCCCCATCGCCACTGTATCGGCGCTGCGGGAAACCTCGATCCTGTTTGGCGTGGTGATCTCGGCGTGGGTGCTCAAGGAACATCTCACGCGAGTGCGCATCGTCGCCGCGTGCATCATTGCCGCCGGCGCAATGGTCTTGCGCCTGGGCTGAGCGGGTGCATGCGCGCAAAAAAACTGCGCATCTGTATTTTGACGCTCTCCTGAGCCACTGTTAGTGTCCAGCCTCCCCACACACGGAGTGCCCCGGATGAAACTGGATATCTACCAAGTCGACGCCTTCAGCCAGCACGTCTTCGGCGGCAACCCGGCGGCCGTCTGCCCGCTCACCGAATGGCTGCCCGATGAGCAACTGCACAACATCGCCGCCGAAAACAACCTGTCCGAGACGGCGTTCTTCGTGCCCCGTGGCGAGTTCTACGAGTTGCGCTGGCTGACCCCGGAAGTCGAAGTCGACCTCTGCGGTCATGCCACGTTGGCGGCGGCGTGGGTGCTGATCCATCAATTGGGGAATGCGCCTGACGTGCTGCGCTTTGCCACCCGCAGCGGCGAGCTTCGGGTAACGCGCAATGGCGACGAACTGGCGATGGACTTCCCGGCCAAGCAGCCGCAGCGCTGCGAACCGCCCAGCGGGATGTTGAGTGCATTGGGGATCGAGAACGCGCACGTATTCGGCACCGATGACTACCTCGTCGTGGTCGACGATGAGGCCCAGGTCGCCGCGCTCACGCCAGACTTCGCACGCCTCAAGGGCCTGCCCAAACGCGGCATCGCGGTGACGGCCCGAAGCACCCGGTTTGACTTTGTCTCGCGCTGGTTCGGCCCGAACGTGGGCATCAATGAAGACCCGGTCACCGGCTCCGCGCACACCTCGCTGGCGCCACTCTGGGCCGAGCGCCTGGGCAAACAGCAACTCACCGCCGAACAGGGTGGCAAGCGTCGCGGCCAATTGCGTTGCGAGCTCAAGGGCGACCGGGTGATTATTTCCGGCAAGGCCGCGCTGTATATGCAGGGCACTCTTTACCTGTAGAAAAGCACAGGTCATGGCGCAAGCCGGCATTGCTTGAGGGCTTGCGCCTCGTTTACCTCACGGCCTGCGGCGTCCTGATGCGCTGGCTGGCCAAATCAAGGGTCAGATCGTGTCGGGGCAAGCGGCTCAACGTATCGTTGAGGTTCATCTTCAAGGGTTTATCCGCATTCACGCCGTACTCCAGATCGACGTTGACGTGTTTTTGCGTGTGGCTGAGCGCAGCGCTGCTGGAAAAGCTGAGGTTCGTCATCGCCGGTAGCGACATGCTATGGGACTGGGTGGCGGTGTAGCTCATGCTCATACTTTTTACGCGTAGGTTGTTGCGGTCATTGAGTGCGTGCTTGATCAACGCCTCGGTGCCTTTACCCGCAAGGTGGCTGTGCTCGATCGCGCGCAGCACCTGCGGCTTCAACTCCATGCCGAGTCGCACTGAAGTGCCCTCCCCATGCTGCAGCTGATCGAGCACCTGGGCAAAGTGCGGGTCGTCCCTAGCCCACTGTTCGATGGCCGTTTTGTTGGCCGGCGCGACATCATCCAACCAGGCATGCTGCCCGTTGTCCCGCAAGCCCACACGTGTGACGGAAGACTCCACCGATGCCAGCTGGCGAAGCCCGCTTTTCATCAGGTCCCGTTGGGTCATTAATTTATCCAACGACTGGCCAATCGCGTGGTAGGCGTCCGCCTTGGTCGCCAGGGGCGGATGAGTCGCCAGAAACCCCCGCAAGCTGGCCAACTGTTCATCCGTCGTGGCCCCCGGCCGTTCCGTAGCGGCCAAGTCCCGTCTGAATTGCGGCGAATACAGCGAAAGGCTGCGTCGCAGGTCATTGATCTGCGATTGAGTCACCGCGTGTGGCGGCTTGAAAGAGAAACTGAATGCCTGTGATTGGCTCCGATCAAATTTCACCATGACCGATATTTCCGGCAACGCAAAAACGGCAGCAGCTGGCCCGCCATTTTCAACCCTGCCCAACGCCAGCGCATTCAAAGGCGCAACGTTGGCACCCACGCCACCCTGCCTCAGCCATTGTGCGCTGCGTCCCTCGGCGTGACTGGTGCCCGCCGCCGTGCGCGTAGTGGACTGACTCTTGTCCGCATGCGCAAGATTGAGGTTCGCCAACCCGCCGATACCTGCGCGTATCACTGAGTCCAGCTCGGCAATATTCTCCTGGGGGTTGTAGAGCACACGCAGCTGCGCGAGCCCATCCAGGTTAACGTCACCACTCAGCTTGGAGCTGTGCCCGGCAGCGTGCTGCTCTCCCAGCGCCAGCAAATCGTGGAGACCACCCGATGGGTGGGTGAGGATCGACATCAACTTGCCGAAGTCCGCCTCCTTCACGTCAAAACTGATGCTCGAACCGGTGTTTTTCGCAACCGCTGCCGTCAATTCCCCCGCGACTCTCAAACCCGGCCCGTACGCTTGGGTGCCCCGCCCCACCGTCACCCCTGAAGCCACCGAAGCGGCCAACCGCCGTGTGTCGTCCATCGAGATCTCGACCCTGGCGCCTTTATCCGTGCGACTGATGCTGACGCCGTTGGTATGGGACTTGGAGGCGCCCAGAAAAAACTCCACAGGGGCGACGGGTTTTATCCCCGTCACCATCAAGCCCAGGCTTTTGCCCTGGGTGCGGCTGGAGCCAAGGGTTTGACCACTCTCCAGTTGTTGCACTTGCTGCGTCAGTGCGTCCTTGAGGGAAGCATCGACGGGCAATCCGAGCAGCGTCGAGAGGTGCCAATGCAAGGCGGATCCCGGTGTACCCAGGTCCTTGGCCAATAATTTGAAGTTGTCGTAGAGGGTCTCTGCCTGCGCGTAGCTGACGACGTTCTGACGTGACAATTGATGCAACGGGCTCTGGTCAAAATCCTTGATGACCGCGCTCACAGAGCCTTCTATGCGCTTCAGGGCGCTTGGGCTGTATCCGGAAACGCTATCGAGTTCCTCCGCCAGATCAGTCAGTTTCCTCAGCGTGTTGGCGTGATGAATCAGGTCGCCTTCGACGAGGGCGCCAGGGTGAGTGAGGTCTCGCTTACGCTCCGGTTTCCATTGGGGCAACGTCAAGTCTTGCCCCTCGAGATTGGCCAGTAGCGCAGCGGTGGTTTTTTCCGATGAGGGTGAGACCCGTATGAACGCCTGATGCAGTTGATGCAGCGTCGATTCCGGGTTGACCACTGTCCGGCTCAGTGTGGGCCGCGAGTCAAACGCCAGCCCATGCACATCGCCTAAAAGGCGTGCGCTGGCCTGGCTGCTCGCGTCCACACGGGCCAACGCCTGGCTGATCTGGTTGGCCAACGCCTGGCGCGGGCCGGGTACGCTGAGCGCGACGAGGCGCGCGCTCAGGTCAGCCGCAACCGGCTTGCTCTTCGACAGGGGCTTGAGCCGCTCGTGCAGTTGCTTATCGTCAGCGTAGACGGCCTCCAGCCCGCGACGGCCGCTGATACGGTGCTGAATATCCTTGCCTGTGTGGCTGAGGGACTCCAAAGGGTGAAAGTGCGCCTTGATCCCTTGAAAAAAACTGCGCTTGTGCGAAATCCCCTCACGGGTTTGCCCCATCACATGACTGCTGGACGTCAATGCCCCGCCTGGAAACTGCGCGCGCATTTGAGCACTCGCCAATGTATCGCCCAGCAACGGTACCGCTGTCACCGGTAGCAACGGCCCCCCCTTCATTGACTCTGGGCCCGAGCGATCCAATCGATGGAACTGCTTATCCCAGCCGGCAACCAAGTGCTTGTCAGCCCCCATCCGCAAGGATTCCAAGGGGCGACCCTCGGGTAGTTCAACCCTGGCCCAGCGATGCGCCCCCCTGGCGCTGCCTTGCCAAACCTCGCGATCAACCCTGAACAACTCGTCAGCCTGGCTGTGCGCGTAGAGATGCCCTTCGTGATCCAGCGCCAGTGCCTTTATCGCAAGCGGCGGTGACAGCCGTAATGGGGTGACGACACCCTCCTGATGAACCTGGAGTTCGTTGTCTTGATTGGCCGTTACGAAATGACGGCCATCAGCGACTGCAAAGTGGGCGATTGGGCTCTGACTTTTTCCAGCGAGTACCTCATCAAGTGACACGTGAGGACGGGGCTTGGGAAGAGCGGCCAAGTCGTGGCTGGCGCCCTCGAAAACCGGATCGCGCACTTTCTGGATCGCCACCGCTTTCAGTTGCCCCTCTTGCAGCACATAGGCACGTCCATCCAGGCCACGCTCCAGACGCTCGACGCCCGGCTGCCGGGCGTTATCCCATTGCTGTGCACCCGCGTTCCAGCTCAACAGCCGGCCTGAATCAAGCGCGACCTTGCCCCGCAGCCCGAGATCGATCGAGGCCGCGAGTGCCTGCTGGCTGGGCAAGGGCAGACCTTTCTCGATGCCCTTGACCAACACGTCACTGAGGTTCCAGTGCGGGCGCAATACGCTTGATTCATTCAAGGGCGAACTATGCAGTTGCTCGCGGGCATCGCGAACCTGGGCATTGAGTTGCCCTGCATCATCATGAAAGAAACCTTCGACTCTGACACTGCCCTTCAGCGCCTGCTCCAGTGCTTCGACCGATTGACGCGCCATCGGCAGCACGCCGCCCCTGTCCTGACGCACATCTGCGCGCAGCAGTTCGCCGTCAGGCGTCGCGCCATACAGGGTACTACCGGCCAGCCCGATTCGCGCGAGCGGCACAGGCACGCCGGCCTCATCCAACGGACGCACAGCCGGCGCGCCGGTGCCCTGAATGTGCAGGGCAGAGACGCCTTGGACCTGGCTCAATACCACCGAACCCTGGCGCTGCGCACTGCTGTCCAGAGATCCCTGGGGTGTCTTCAGCAACTGCCCTTCCCGGGTCAAACCAATGCGGCTGTATGCACGTGCATCGGCGTCGGGCAGCCAGGACAGCGTGATCGGTTCAAAGCGATAAAGACGCTCGTTATCCAGGCGAAACTGCTTGCCCTCGACAGTCGTGTGGATCCCGCTGACGCTTGCCAGGTGCGCTCGGCCGGGGTTACTCAAGGACGCTACCGAGCCTGCACCGCCGGCCGGATCGGCAAGACTGCTCTTGAACACCGCTGCGACAGCCGGCGTGGACTGAATATGAAACAGGTACTGTCGCTCATCTTTGAAACGCACCGTATTGCCGCGCTCAGCAGAGTAGCCATCGGCGGTATAGCGTTTGCCTGGCGCGTTGAGATGACGGGCGACATCGCGGCCTGTGGCTGTACTGTCAGCCTGGAGTTGCCCGCCTTTGAGGCTGACGTCGAACACCATCGAGGCCGGGTTCAGCGTTTGATAATGAACCCCCTGCATTTCCGGCAGTGAGGTCGGGCTCGGGCCTGGCGGCGCTTCTCCAATCGACCTTACTGAGCGCTCGACAACGCTCTGGTGCAGCCTGAGCAGACCGTCTAACCCACGATGCATAACGAGCGCCTCAAGCGGATGAGTGACGACTACCTAGTGGACACCTTCAACCATTGGTTCCAACGACAGCAGCACCCTCATGAGGAACACATTCAACTCCCGTGCAGGCCGAGATAAAGACATCCGGTGACACACCGGCAACGAGCGGGCTCTTCAGAATTTTCAGTCAATCCAGCACGCCTCCAACTCACCGCTGCGGTAAAGTCCCCCCACAGGAAAACCAGATCATTCTCAAAATGAACGGAGTTCAGCGCGTGTTTTTGATTTCCCGCCGTCAACTGTCAGTGATTGCCGCCGCTCTCGTCCTGGCGGCCTGTCACACCCCCGTCAGCGAGCAACCGCCGGCACCGGAGTTGGGCTCGGGCTACCGCACCGACCTCACCCCCCAACACGCCGAACGCCATATGGCGGCAGCCGCCAACCCGCTGGCGGCGCAAGCCGGGCGGGAGATGTTGCGCCAGGGTGGTTCGGCCATCGATGCGGCCATTGCGATGCAGGCGGTGCTGACGCTGGTGGAGCCGCAGTCCTCTGGTATTGGCGGCGGGGCGTTCATCATGGTGTGGGACGGAGATAAGGTGCACGCGTATGACGGTCGTGAAACGGCACCGGCCGGGGCGACCGAGCGGCTGTTCCTGAAAGCGGACGGTACGCCGATGACCTTCACCGCGGCGCAAATCGGCGGACGTTCGGTGGGCACGCCGGGGGTACTGCGGGCACTGGAGATGGCGCACAAAAAGACCGGGCACCTGCCGTGGGCCAAGCTGTTCGAGCCGGCGATCCGCTTGTCGGAACAGGGCTTCGCGATTTCCCCGCGCTTGCACGCGTTGATCGCGGCCGACCGTCATATCCCCCGGTCGCCGGAAATGGCCGCGTACTTTCTGAATGCCGATGGCACGCCCAAGGCCACCGGTACGCTGTTGAAAAACCCGGCGCTGGCCAACGTCTTCAAGCGCATCGCCAAGGAGGGCCCGGACGCGCTGTACCACGGGCCGATTGCCGACGAGATCGCGCGCAAGGTCCAGGGCAATCGCAATGCCGGCAGCCTGTCGGTGGCAGACCTTGAGGGCTATACCGCCAAGGAGCGCAAGCCCCTGTGCAGCGACTACAAACAGTGGACCGTGTGTGGCATGCCACCACCGTCATCGGGCGGGATCGCCATCGCGCAAATCCTCGGTACATTGCAGGCACTTGAAGCCCGCGATCCGGGCCTGGCCATCGCACCCATGACGCCGGTGAAAAGCGCCTCGCCCGCAGGCCTCGAGCCAACGCCCGAAGCCGTGCACCTGATTGCCGAGGCGGGTCGCCTGGCCTTCGCAGACCGTGGTTTGTACGTCGCCGACGCCGACTTTGTACCGGTGCCGGTGGCCGGTCTGGTCGCACCGGACTACCTGGCCAAACGCGCAGCATTGATCGGCGAACGCAGCATGGGCATCGCCAAACCCGGCACGCCTGCGGGCATCCAGGTCGCCTACGCGCCGGACCGCTCGCCGCTGCGCATCTCCACGTCGCAAGTGGTGGCGGTGGATGACCTGGGTGGCGCCGTGTCGATGACGACCACTGTGGAGGCGGCGTTCGGTTCCCATCTGATGGTCCAGGGCTTTTTGCTCAACAACCAGATGACCGATTTCTCGTTTATCCCCGAAGAACACGGCCAGCCGGTGGCCAACCGTGTCGAGCCGGGCAAACGCCCACGCTCGGCCATGGCCCCGACGCTGGTATTTGATCGCAGGAGCGGCGAGTTGCTGGCCGCCGTCGGCTCGCCCGGCGGCTCACAGATCATTGAGTACGTGAGTAAATCCCTGGTGGCGATGCTCGACTGGAAACTCGACCCGCAGGCGGCCATCAGCCTGCCGAATTTCGGCAGTCGCAATGGCGCCACCGAACTCGAACAAGGACTGTTCATCCCGGCGTTGAAACAAGCGCTGAAGGACAAGGGCCATGCATTGAGCGAGATCGACATGACCAGCGGCATCCAGGCCATCGTCCGCACGCGCGACGCCCAGGGTAAGGTGTCGCTGAGCGGCGGCGCCGACCCTCGGCGCGAAGGCGAAGCGGTCGGCGACTGATTTATTGAGCGGAGAACAGCCCTTGCAACAGGCAAACAATCTCGGCGCCATTGCCGGCGTCGACCACGGTTTCTGTGCGATCAATGACCCGGGGCGCCCGGACGAGGTGTTCATCTGCAAGCAGGTGCACAGCGTCTCGGTGATTGAGTGGCAGCCGGGCCAGGTGGCCAATACCATCGAGGCTGACGCTGTGTTTACCCACACGCACCAGCCCATCGCAGTGATCACCGCCGACTGCCTGCCCATTCTGTTCGCCTCCAAAGACGCTCAGCAGGTAGCGGCAGTGCATGGCGGCTGGAAGGGCCTGCAACGCGGGATTATCGCCAACGCGGTGCAGCGCTTTGCCGCCGAGGGGATCGCGGCCGATCAACTGCAGGTGGCAATCGGGCCGTCGATCAAGCCGTGTTGTTATGAGGTGAGCGAAGGGTTTATCGCCCAGTTCCAGGCGGAGCAAGGGCACCTGTGGCAGCACCGCCAGGCACCGTGGAGCAGCGTGCAACCGGCACCGCGGCAGACACCCGAAATTGCCCCGCCCGCCGCAAGGCAAAGCGACAGCGCGTGGTTTGACTTGAGCAGGTATGCGCTGATGTTGCTGCAGGCGGCGGGGGTCAAGCGCGAGCAGATCGAGGTCAGCGAGGTGTGCACTTACTGCACGTCGCCGACGTTTGCCAGCTACCGCAGAAGGACACATCACCCGCAAGAGGCGAAGACCTTGATCTATTCGTGGATCGCGCGCCGCCCCTGACCACCTGATAGCCCGCGGCGCTCAACGATTGATCTTCAGCCCCTTGCGCGCTGCATGCCGCTCCAGCGCCAACTCGATCAACCGGCTCACCAACTCGCTGTAGCTCATCCCCGCCGCCTGCCACAGCTTGGGGTACATGCTGATGCGGGTGAAGCCCGGCAGCGAGTTGATTTCGTTGATCAGCACCTCACCGTCCTCAGTGAGGAACACGTCGACGCGGGCCAACCCGGCGCATCCCAACACTTCGAAGGCGTCGATGGCCAGGCGGCGGATACGCTCGCTGGCGTCGTGGCTGATGTCCGCCGGCACCACCACTTGGGCGGCCTGGGCGTCGATGTATTTGCTGTCGTAGGAATAGAAACCGTTGCTCACCACAATCTCGCCGCAGCCGCTGGCGATGGGGTTGTCGTTGCCGAGCACGGCGCATTCGATCTCGCGCCCCTGGACGGCCGACTCCACCAGGACTTTCTCGTCAAACCCCAACGCCAGCTCGACGGCGGCGTGGTACTCGGCTTCATTGCCGACCTTGCTCACGCCCACCGAGGAACCCTGGTTGGCAGGCTTGACGAACATCGGCAGGCCGAGCTTGCGCACGGCGGCATCAAATGCGGTGTGCGCGGCGTTGCGACGGGTCAGGGTAATGAACGGGGTGACGGCAATGCCGGCATCGCGCAGCAGGCGCTTGCTGATGTCCTTGTCCATGCACACCGCCGAGCCGAGCACGTCGGACCCAACAAAAGGCAGGTCGGCCATGCGCAGCAAACCTTGCAGGCAACCGTCTTCGCCGAGGGTGCCGTGGACGATGGGGAAGATCACATCAATGTGTTCAAGCAGGCCGCTGCCGGAGGTTTCCACCACTTGCTGGCTGGCCTTGCCGGGCACCACCGCCAGTTCGCGGTTGGACTGGTTGAGCGCGATGAGGGCCGGGTTTTCCTGGTTGATCAGGAAGTTCGAGGTGTCGTTGAGGTGCCAGTGGCCGGCCTTGTCGATGCCGATCAGGACCGGCTCGAAACGCGTGCGGTCGAGCGCATCGACGATGTTGCGCGCCGACTGCAACGAGACCTCGTGCTCGGCCGAACGCCCCCCGAAAATAATACCTACGCGCACCTTGCTCATGAACCGGCCTCACTGTTGAAAGTAAGGCTTCTTACCACGGGCGGTCAGCGATTCGCTACCAGATGTGCACCGAACACCACGTAGCAACCGCCGGCAAAACGATCCAGCCATTTGCGCGAACGGCTGTAGAGGTTGGCCATGCGCTCGCTGGAAAACACCAGGGCCACGCTGCTGTACCAGCTGAATGACAACGTGGCCATGGTGATCACCGCCAGGGTCAACAGCATCGGCGAGGGCGAAGGCGGCATGGTCGACGCAAAGATGGTGGCGACGAACAGCGCGGCCTTGGGGTTGGACAGGTTGCCCAGCAGGCCCAGGCGCCAGGCGGAAAACAGCGAGCGCCGGGGTTCGTCTGCCAGCAGGTTGTGACCCATGGCCGGTGCCGAGCGCTTGAACAGCTTCAGCCCCAGGTAGATCAGGTAGCAGCCGCCGATGATCTTGAACGCCAGGTACAGCATCGGCGCAGCGGTGAACAATGACTTGATGCCCAGGCCACCCGCCAGGCCCCACATGATCGTGCCGGTGGCCACGCCCGCCGATGCCACCACGCCATGACGACGCGAACAGCTGGCGGCCAGCTGCGCGGTGTTGAAGAAGTTGGGGCCGGGCGTCACCACCGCCACGGTCCACAGCAGGGCCAGCGAGACCAGCGGCGCCACGTAGGCGGGGTCGAAAAAATCCATCGGGGCAGCTCCATCGGTGCAAGGCACGAGCCAGGATCATAGGCCTCGCCCGGCACCTGCACAATCGTACAAGACCCCGGCAGACAAGGAATGCAGACTGGGTTAACGTGTTTCCATCCCTTTTTTGTGACAAGCCATCATGGGCAAACCGACTCCTATCCTCGACTGGCTGCACCGCGCGCCGCACGCCAGCGGCCTGGACCGTATCGAGGCGTACTTTGCCGGCTTCGCCTTCGACCCGCATCGCCATGACACCTACGCCATCGGGCGCACGCTGTTCGGTGTACAGAGCTTTCATTACCGCGGCGGCATGACCCACAGCATGCCTGGCACGACCATGGTGATTCACCCCGATGAAACCCACGACGGGCGCGCCGGCAGCGAGGAAGGCTTCAAATATCGGATGATCTATGTGGAGCCGGCGCTGATCCAGCAGATCATCGGCGGCAAGCCGTTGCCGTTCATTCCTGGCGGATTGTCCAGCGACCCATGGCTGCACCGTGCCAGTGAAGTGCTGCTGCAAAGCCTGGATTGCCCGATCGACCCGCTGCAGGAACAGGACGCGATGTTCGACCTGGCGCAGGCCCTGAGCAATGCCTCAGGCGCGATTACCAGTCGCAAGACGTTCGATTACGTGGCCGCCGAGCGCGCGCGGGAATTTATCCACAGCGCGCTGGGCCGCAGCATCACCCTGGATGAAATCGCCGAGCACGCCGGTCGCGACCGCTGGGCGTTATCGCGGGATTTTCGCCTGTTGTTCGCCACCAGCCCGTATCGCTACCTGACCATGCGCCGCCTGGACCTGGTGCGCAGCCTGTTGGCCCAGGGCCAGTCATTGGTGGACGCGGCGTTGACCGCCGGGTTCACCGACCAGAGCCATATGACCCGACAATTTCGCAGCACCTACGGCATGCCGCCCTCGCGCTGGGTGAAGATGCTCGGGCGCTGAGGCCCGGCCTGGAATACATCCGCGCCTACCGTTGATCTACGTGGTTTCCAGCAACGCGTCCGGCTTCGGTGCGCGCGCTCTGAGCCCCAGCGCCAGCAGCGCCCCGGCCAAGGCAATCGCCGCACTCCAGCCCATCGCCGCTTCGATCCCCGCCGCCTGGCTCGACCCGGCATTTGCCACTGACACCAGCACCGCCAGGCCCAGCGCCCCACCAATCTGCTGGCTGGTAGACGCCATTCCCGCCGCCACGCCTTGCTCTCCTGGCCGGATGCCCAGCCCCGCAGCGACCCACATCGCGGTCCAGGTCATGCCCTGGCCGATGCTCAGGATGAAAATCCCCGGCAGCAGCGACCAGAACCCCACCCCTGTCGGCAACGCCCAGCACACCAGCGCAATCCCCACGGCACCGGCCAGCTGCCCGCAGACCAACGTGTTGCGTAACCCCAACCGGGCGAGCGAACGCTCCGCCAGCCAGATCCCGAACGTGCACACCAGGGTCGCGGGTAAAAACGCCAACCCTGCCTGCAGCACGCTGTAGCCGTAGACCTGCTGGTAATACAGCGCGAGAAAGTAGTACTGCACGCCAAAGCTGCTCATGAACACCGCCGTCAGTACCATCGCCATGCGCAACTCGCGGTAGGCAAACAAACGCAGTGGCATCAGTGGGTCGCGGCCGCGATGTT
>Ga0247742_10000834_pt1 | contig 23190 bp, 25 predicted proteins | sample UWRJL208509C2_FD_180944 | JGI IMG/M metagenome (GOLD analysis project Ga0247742, IMG submission 180944) | Plant litter microbial communities from Arlington Agricultural Research Station in Wisconsin, United States - UWRJ-L208-509C-2 | ecosystem: Environmental > Terrestrial > Plant litter >... | reverse complement strand
GTACTCGTCAGCGCTACTTGGTGCTACCTGCTGTATGTAACTTCACGCTTGCTCATCTCGCCTCGTTGACAGTCGCAGCTCGCCTTGGCCTTTGCTCAATTGGGTAAATTTATAATCTTCAACAAACATTCTGTGTGTTGAATAGTCGTATAGGTGCTGGACTAGGTAAAATCTTCGGAATGAAACGAGGAGAATCGGACGCTAGAGTCACCTATTTCTTGGATAGCACAGATATATCTTATGTGAGTCTGTTTATATACTGTTATTGCTGGTACCTAATCAGTCCTTCGATTTACAATAGGGGAACGAGCAAGTATTTCTCAAAATTGACGGAGAGGACATTGTTTCTCGTTGTGAGTCGTCGTCTTTCGTTATTCATGCCAATGTTGAGGAACGCGGCCGTTTTGAGAGAACTACGACGATCCAAGGGGTTTCAACGGCTCTTTGTGACATCATTATATCTGGAGCACTTTGCCTCATACTCGATACGCATCGGTCTGGTATGAAAAGGTAGTTCAACGCATCTTTCGTAGCGAATTTGGCTAAAGAGATTTGCGTGGATGTAGGACCAACTCGATGATTAAACAGCTTATCAGATATGCAATTCATCGTGCCATTGCGACCAGGTAATATAATTTTGGCTTCATATCTGTTGTGCTCGCTTACATGCCGTTTTAGTTTCTGCGCAGTTTTCACTGTTCTTCTGGTGCATATTATACACACTATAAACAATGTTCTCCGAAGTTAACGCCAAAGGTCACTTCTTGCAGTTTTGCCTGGCTAACGGCACCTACTACTTGTATGTCACTCAAAAATACCACATTTCCTCTTACTGCATACTTTATAGCATGGTCCCTCTTGTCGCGAACACGCACAGTAAGTGTGTTTTGTCTACTTCCGATCAAGTTGACGAAATAATGTCGAACGTTTCTTTCATATCTAGTCTACGTCATTTGCGTGATTAGTATGTGAGAACCTCCCATCAGACCTGCGGTGGATTAATCGGCTAATGCTTTTAGTTTGATATCGCGAGAAGGACATCGCGAGCAGGCACAGGTCGAAGACTCTTTTATTCTCCCTAACTTGGGATCAACTATTGCGCACTCTGAGCACTCGCACCCGGATGCGAATGTTGTTCAGTCTGACGATGGTCAATCAAATTAATCAAACGAAACACGAAATATTACTAAAGTGAGTTATGTGCGACATGCGTTCATGAAACTGTAGATCCACCACTGATATTGTGACTACCAGAGCAATAGAAGCAGCCATGTATTCGCACTACACGTTTAATGTCCAGTGAGACATCGAATTTAATCATAATTGGAGTGTTCTAGACGTATCTTATGGCTAATATATGATCATCTTTCAAGTAGAAAGGTAGGTTTCTCTCGAATTTCATCGAGCTTATGTTACAAGGATCTGATGAGCCACTATTCGCGTGTCTTTAGTATGAAAAGAAAGATTGATAACAGAAAATTATTTTCCTGGGACATCCCATATACGTCAATGGGTAGGCAGATATTTTGTGGTCGGCAGTGATGTCGTTTCGGAGATCAACTACTACTTCACGACGAAGCACGATGCAGGCTGCCTATAATCAGTGAAATGGTCATCGTCGCGCTAATATACCTCTGTGATGTACCCTACCTGCCTACGCACGGAATTCGACTGAAACACGAACGCTCACTTTCTGCCCAGCACGCAATTCGGAAATACGCCCTTAACCCTAACCCAACACCATTATTGACGAGAACGTTTACCACCTTTTCTTCGCTTACAGGAAGGCTGGAATTTCCATTGTTATTACGTATCTTGATGACGAGGTTGTTTTTCGTCCGCATACAATGAGCTTCCTTGTAGTAATTTTGAACTAAATGGTTGTTGTGATACTTAAAAAGCAGACTTTCTTGTGGCCCCTTTTTTTTTTTTGTGTTATTTCATAGCCTCTAAGAAGTATACATCGACTCGGCTTGGTATCTATGTGGATATGCGGTGAGGTTTGACCTGTAGTCAACCTATACGCCCTTCGTCGAATGCTCCCTGCATCTCCCGAGGCACATACGTCCTCGACTAGAGACCGGGCATTTAAGCTACCGTTTAAGGACACATCCTAGCACATTTCGGTGTTTCACATGTATTGCAGGGATTGTGTTTTGCGTACCATTGTCATTCGGGTTTTGGTGATGTCGTTTACGCGCCCGACCGTGCGCGATATGCACTGTGTCCAATGGGATAGTGTTCTCGTGGGTACTTACTAGTTCTTGTGTTTGGGTGTTCCAGTAAAAGGTGGCAGTTGTTGTGTGGCGTGGCGAAGAAGCGCTTCAGGTGGCCGGGGTTTCGTCAGGTTTCACGATTTACAACAGAAAAATTAAGATGAATGAGGCAGCTTTGAGAGTATTGAAGGCGAAAACCGAACAGCATTGGCAAGTGAGGAGTAGATATAACACCTTACTGCCTTGGCATAGACAGTATACGAGATTGACACTACGCAGACGATATGTCCTGACCCCAACTTAGGAAACTTAGAAAACGCCAAAATTAGGCTCGTCGGGAAGAACGAGGGTACCCAGATAAAATCTGACAAGAATTTCCTGCTGGTGGTCAGGGGTTTCATCGCATTTGACGAGTACTAGCGGAATTTAAGTGTAGATGGATTCATCCCACCTGGCTCGAGGCTACATAGAGAAAGAATAACCAATAAATTCGACACCTATGCAAGAGGATAAGAAGTGCATTCTTGTGAAGAGAGCTAGAGCCTGGTAGAATTGCTGGTTTAGCAAAGACGAATCGCATTCCGCCTGGTAAGAGGAGAGTTTTAAGTCGCAAGAAGATGAAGTTAGCTGGAGAACAGGAGTAAAGCGTGGTGTGGATGGAAAAGGATAGTGATGAACGAAATGTGACGAATAAGTAGACATGCGTACGTTGAGTCCGGAATGCTCATTTGGAGGGTCCACACCGCCAATGAGATCTGAAAGATCAATCCATAGCATATTCCTCCACGTCTCGACGATCATGACCTGAGGAAGCAAATGATCATTTCAAGACAGTGGAAAGGATCCACGAGTCGATGGCGGAGGATACTTTTGAGGGAGATTCGTTCGTAGGTGGTGTAGAGGTATGTTATCGAGCCATAAGACTTGCGACGATTCAAGGACCCCTGAATATAAGGTTAGAATAAATGCTGACCATGGATGAAACGAGAAGGGATAACAGGCACTGTCGCTCTGACGCAGATTTGAGATCTAGATCAGACAGTGATCAGCGCGTCAGCATACAACTCACAGAGTGTCACTGCGAGACCGATGAAAGATCTTGATTCGGAAGCAGGAACGATTACGATCGGAGTTGCACACAGGCGTGATCCGGATGCGCACGGACCATTCCCTTTGGTGACGGAATCCCTTGCTTCAGATTTTTGATGGCTCTTTCCCCTCCTCTCCCCTCCTCCTTCATCGATCATCGACCAAATCTCGGTCTCCACGTTCTTGATCCGGGTCTGTCCTTCTCGCCGATCACTTTTGACTACGATGGAGCTCAGGATCTGCCAACGCCAGCGCCTAGGTCTTGGAAAGATGAGCCCTCTTCTACTCTTCTGGTGCGTCGCACTTATCCTTTCCATTCCTCAGTAATCTCTAACGTCACATTTTGAACAGACTTGTCTTCTCTACGACCTCAACATGACGCGGCCTCTGTTTTCCTTCACGTCGCCGTATACAAGCTCTCATCCTGCTCTTGAGGGACCTGTATGTGCACCAGACGGACATAGCGAAGCAGATTACAGTGCAGAGAATGGCGACTTTCTCCCCGTTGGTGCGTTCTCGTGTTTGAACTGAGTATCTGCTCATGTCAAACCCAGTTGCCACACTCCGTCATGAAACGTCGTGAGTCTGCCTTCGAGCGCTGCCAATTCTATCCAGTGCATTCCTAGACTTTCATCGGGTTAGCGTATAAGGAAGGCGCGCAGGAGCTGCTATTTAACACCCTGAACATTCTGGATATATTGCTGCTACTCGCAGTTTCAGGAACCAATCATCCTTCTATCAGAGCTCTGTGCCCATCTCCCGGAGCGTCGCGAATCGCACCCACCTCGTGATGAGTGAGACCGTAGGGCTTCTTCTATGCCTGGAGCAGCTTGGTGAAGGGTGATCAACCACCGAACTGGAGTCGAATCCTACTCGTTCATTTGTTCGGTTGGCGTGCACTGCGCGGCCTAACCCAACTCGTCCGCTCCCCTTCGCGGTTGAGACGACAGCTCAAATTTCTTCATCCGGTCCATCCACGTTAACGTCATTCTTTGGTCGTTGTCCTGCGTATTTACCTCCCAGGACCACAATTTTGGTCCTGCGACGAAGGAATGTAAGGACTGCGATTTAATATTTGTCGTGCGTGGATGGATGGACCAGTCGATTTCGTGCCCATTATCGTCGATTTCTACCGTTCGAACCAACTCACCTTCACAGTATTCGATGGTCCACACAAGTACCCGCCTCTCACTTCCAAGTTACAGCCAGACATGCTCAAGCGTTCCCGCCCAACCACTCGTGCGATATGATCTTTGAGATCTCTGGCGTCTTGGGCAATTGATTGATGAGTGAGTACGGCGACTCGAGTCGACTCAGTTGAGTCAGACTTCTCATCTGCACAAGGGCGGTGTTTAGTGAGTTAACCCATTGGTCCATTTTTAACATTCGACATTACTCACTCAGTCCATTCATTGACTCAGGTTTTCCGCTTCAACCTGAACTTTAGTTTCATGATCGGGTAGTGTAGCGGAATACGCGTTGAAATGATAAGTTTCATTAGGCCCTTCATTAAATAATCGGCCAGCCGACCTAGCAGGAGTGTCAAACAATCTAGTTGATCATCGCCACAACCTAAGAGCTTATCAACTCTATACCGAGAAAAGTGTTCGAATTCGAAGGGAAGTCATTTTTTAGATATACATACACATGGGTAGCATAAAAGCGCACAACTTCCTCAACACACCTGAATGTCGATGAGAGAGTCACGCAGTTTGAAACCCAAAAATCCGCGGAAATGGCGCTGCGGTCCTTGTATGGTGAGTGGTTTTGGTATCCATTCTAAGTCCGCGACTCGCAAACACCTTCCTCAATAGGCAACTGTTGGCGCCATTGTGACGATTCTTGTCGGCTTGGATTATGGCGTCCGGGCTCTGGCGACTTGGTAAAACAGCTCTCAATCGTCAAAAGGAGAGAATCTGGCTGGAAGTTCGCTATTCAAGAATAATAAGTACAGTTTTGAGCCGTCTACATGCATTTATGAGACCATAACCCATTTTTACAACCTGAAAGCGAGGGAACGTGTCGGGGACTTCCAGGAAAGGCATCCAAGTTTGAGCAGGCTGCAGATGCGCCGGCACGTTCAAACTCCGAATTACAAGGTCTAGAAATAGATGTTCGTTCCGACCTTACGAGAAGGCACCTAATTCCGGCATGCCGTCAACGCATATTCCAACGCAGAGACAGCCCTATTAGTAGGATCAGGCACACAGGACAACCTCGACGCGGCCCCTGATCTTGTCTTCAACTTCCCCCCCCACAAATGCATGATTAGATCTCGCAGAAGTTGGTATTCTTGCAGCCCTCGCCTGTGCTGAAAGTAACGTGGGTGAAAGAAAGAGGTATACCAGTCCGGTACAAACGAAACTTGTGAGGCACATCCACACTAACGGGCCCTATCACCTGTCACCCGCATAACTATGTCCAAACAACTTCCCGGGCAATATAAACCACCGATGCCATATTCAAACGACTGTCCCGCCACGATGCTCGCAAAGGGATTCTTCTACCTCGCTCTTCTCATTGCAAAAGGCTTTCTCACAGTAGAGGCCCGCTCGCCGTTCTCGCTGCAGGTTGAGTTCGGCTATGCCAGCGAGGCTCCCCTGATCGACAATTCGGACTTCGACAACCAGGAAGTTCTGACCAAGTCAACATATGAGGCGCGTTTCACATTTGACTCTATGATTCAATCTCCCCCTTGAGTTTCTTGCTGACTATTCAACAGACATATGCTGCCGGACTCGACATACCGTCTTCGTTCATCAGTGACGACTTTGAGAGCACAGCGGTGACTATCGTCCAAAACAGACTAGGCCTGAACGACGGAGATGTGACCTACAACAGTGGCTACTCATCTGATACGGCTGACCATGCCTATCTCAGACAGTCCTATGTATGTGTTCTACTTCTTAGCGTGTATATCACGATCTCATTACCAACTAGAATGGTGTCCCGTTCGTCAATGCCGTCGCGAACTTGGTACTGAAGGACAGAAAGATTTTCGCATTTGGATCCTCCTTTATCAATCCAAGTAAGTCAGGGTGCATCGCATGAGTATAGTGGGGTTCTCACGAGACGAGAATAGGTGCATTCGAAAACAACATTGCCCCGCATCAGGCCAGTATTCAAGTCGCTACTGCTATCGAGTCGGCAGAACAGGCCTTCCCTGGAGCCTACAATGGACACCCTACCAAACTCGAATATTACGCACGGCCTGACGGCTCCGCGGCACTCGTGCATGTTATTCAGATACAGGGCGACGATACTTGGTTCCAGGTCTACGTCGACGCTCACTCGGGACAAGTAGTGTCTTCCACGAACTTCCGTTCGGACTTCGAACAGCCTGGGGTAAGCATATTGTTGTTACAATCATACGATTTAGAAGATTCTCATGGCTGGTTTGCATCATCTATAGTATGCCGCCGTACCTATTGAAAAACAAAGCATTGAAGAGGTGTCATTCGAAACTTTCATCTTCAACCCTGCAGACTATGTGGCCTCTCCTCACGGATGGCACGATAATGGACTAACTGTGTCCAGAGATACATCGTGCGTATTGACATTTGTTCCTGATTTACTGCATCTAACCTACGTCGATCGGGGTTTCCAGCGGAAACAATGTCATCGCGTTCATTGATAGACCAGACCAGACCACCATGGAGAGTGTTGAAGGAACTCATCAGTTCAAATATTTCTACGACATCAATCTGAGCCCCCAAGATGGGCAAAACCCCGATGCGGCACGCACCAATGCATTCTACACATCAAACGTTGTTCATGATATCGCCTACCGCTATGGGTTCACGGAGCAAGCCTTCAACTTCCAATCTAATAACTTCGGAAAAGGCGGCAAGGGCGGCGATCCTGTCTTGATATCAGTACACAATCGTACAAAGACGAACGATGCAGGATTCGGTACCCCACCCGAGTGCGTTGAATTCGTTTATGCTCACTTGTAATCTCGCTGAGATTTATCCTAGTGGCCAAAGTGGACTATGCCACGTGTATCTTTGGGACAAATCGACGGTGAGGTTGATATATTCAAGAGCCCGACTTTGCTTTACTGATATACGCAAATCACCTTTCAGCCCAACAGAGATGGATCTCTTGACAACTCAGTGCTTGTCCATGAGATGACGCATGGTATCACTAAACGAATGACTGGAGGCGGAACCGCGACCTGTTTGGAGGGTATAGAATCCCAGGGTTTGGGAGAAGGCTGGTCTGATGCCATGACCGAGTAAGATCAATTTCTGATTAATTTTGTCTTTCACTAGTTCGCCTAACTGATCATGTCTCCAAAGGTGGACAGAACAAACATCCGCCAATGTGTCAGACTTTACGCTAGGACGATGGGTCGAGAATACACCCAAAGGCATTCGTGCTTATCCATACTCAGTAAATTCGTGAGTGAATCCTTAAACTCCAGGTGTTCATGTTGGGTGCTAACAATATATTCTCGACTCTCAGCAAGATCAACCCTCTCAAGTACAGTGGACTTAATGATGTCGGAGAGAATGAGCACGGTACGGAATCTTCCTAGAGATTCTATAATTCAAACTGACACCTTTTCCGATATCAGCTGCTGGAGAAATTTGGGCCAACATGCTTCACAATGTGTACGCCGCGCTTGTCAACAAGTACGGATTCTCGCCGACTGCTCGAACCGATCCAGATGGTAGAGAAGGAAATATTGTATTCTTGCGTCTGTTGATGGATGGGCTGTCAAAACAGCCTTGCAACCCGACCTGTAAGTATCGTGGCCATCATGTGATGCCTTAGAATTCGTAAACTGATTTAGTTATGCCTTCCTAGTTGCGAATGCCCGCGACGCCATCATCCTGTCGGACGCTCTAAGGTATCAGGGTGACAACAAATGCCTCCTGTGGAAGGTTTTCGCCAGCCGTGGCCTTGGAACTAAATCAAAGGTGGAGCCTTATCGTGATAGCTCTGCGGTTCCCGAAGACTGTATAAACTGGGGCTCCAGGCTATAGAAACGAGGTCGTGATTAGTGGAAAATATTAAGTCGTATAGAGCAGAACTCTAACTGTCCAACAGTTTTTATAGTAGTAGTAATAATAATACACCGCGTGCTCCAGTACTGAGTACTGAACGCAGGTACATTATAGAGTCGCGAGAAATTGCAACTCTCCGGAGAGTGTTCTCGTTGAAGTTGGACTGGTCTTCGACATGCTCCAATGATCGAGGACACCTGCATACGGTCACTGCAGGATACCGAATTACCCGATACACCGTGAATTGATCCCAGCTTCAACAAACTGAGGTACACGGATGCATACGCGGGTGAAGCAACGAAGACATGATAAAGATGAAAAAGTGGGGAAAACAGGAACTTGAAGGAGGTATGGTACCTGATTCACCCAGAAGCGCCCGTTGACCAGGTCTCACAGCATAAAGGGCGCTCCCCACCGCCGTACATAGAAGAAACATAGACGTGTCTGCCCCCTGAGTCAGTCCAGACCGTCAGGAGGAAAGATCTGGATTTGACATGAACAATTATTAATTATGTACGATTGGTTTACATCCGGGCCCGTGATCCGAATGTGCACGGATCATTTCCAAGAATGCTCGTTACTCCCGACTTTCATCTTGATCGATGATGCTCTTCTCTCATCCTCCATCCGTCATCGAACCAAATCTCGATCTGTCTTTAGTACTTTAGCACCGATCACGACCACCCGTCGACCTCATATCCGTGTTCGAGGTTTCAACAGTACTGTGACGAACCGCCGATTACTTGAGTCAGGCCCGGATGAATAAGCGCTCTCATATTCTGCTCTTGAAAATGGGTACGTCGTGCTCACTTAAATCTTTTCAGAAATTTATGACCCCACATCCAGACAGATCGGTCTCCAGATGTATGATCGCAAGGTATAAACACGATACAAGCGATGTTTTCTTGCCTTTTCCATCTACAAACTTCCAATTCTTCTCTCATAAGACCCGGAGATATGCCTAGAAATGAACACAGCCGAGCAGATTATACCTTAGGGATTTATGATTTGCTAGCTTCGTTGGTGCGTGTTTTTTTCACTGATTTCCCTCCGCTTGTTTAATACCCTCTGAGAGGCACCAGATTCCTTCACGAATCCCTTGTTTCTTCCCTTAACGAGTGAACTTCACCGTGAACCACCTCTCAATTAAGCGTCAACAATTCCGTCAGATCAGTACCTTGGATTCCGCATCAGAAAGAATAATAAATCCCTGCATTTGTTCAACGATTGCTCATCTGGGCGGAGCATCAGATACGCGGCTAAACAGACTCTTCTAATCGCCATACCTAGCTCCTGTTGTCCGCGCAGCGTCGGCCCTATATTTCAAGCCAGGATGACCATCTGCCGGTTCACGAGACCAAACACCTTTCCACGGTTGGTGTACCCCTCTCTCGAAGCACTCGTAGTTTGTACTCACTTCACAAGTGAGATTGTGAGGCTTCTATTGTATACTTCCGGCTGGAGGAAGGGTAAGGATCAATGAGACCCACGAGCCTAAAAATTCGTTCCTTATGATATTGCCGCATTCTGAAGTCTCAGCCTAGCTAACTCCATTTCTTCATATTCACAGCAGTCCAAAGCTCGAAAGAATCTCATCCAACCCATCTACGTTGACATCAGCCTCAGATTCTCGTCCGGCGCATTTACCACCCAGGACCATGATTTTGACCCTGCAATGAGAGAGCATATGGTCTCAGTGCCAGACGTGCGTGGATGTATGGAGCGATTGTTTCTGTGCTCGCTACCGTTGATTTCTTTGTTCGAGGCGATCTACTGTTAGAATACACCCAATGAGGTTTCTTCTCTTCGACTTTTTTACATCGCTAATGATCGTCCTGGCAGAATCATTCAACCTCATCTCAGCATCTATAACTAGTGACGTTGCCTTATACCTTCACGGGCAATATCACGTCTTCTCAATCGAATGAGTAGATTTGAGAAGTTATTTGTTCATGGCTTCCGCAGTCAGATATCCAAGTCTCCTGAAATTCGATACTGCCTCGTGTGTTATTGGCTGAGACTCCCATGATCAACTTCAACCTCAGTTTCACGATCAAGTCGTGTATCAGAATCATAGTCATCGAGATGACTTCGGTTGGAACTCTATTTTACAGTGGGCGTCAATAATATCCAAAATCTCTGAATCGACATTTTACCCAGAGAGCTCGGTATACCTAAGGGTACACCAAAAGTCATTTCATATATAAAGTAAGCGCAAGTCAATTGAAACTGGTCGCATAGTGTACGTTTCACGCTTTTATGCACGGTAATACGACTATTTGAATTGGTGGTTGCGGAAAAGATGGCCAGCGGGAGCTGATTCCCCTGAGTCTTCCGATTGGAACCGAAACAACCAGCCCAAAAAACACCTCAAGGGGGCTCCAATTTACCATAGGTCATCGTTAATTCTTATAGACGGAATACAGCTCTCATTCAAACTAAGCACACTGGCAGCATTCTGTAGCCTCGATTCTAACACCCTTCGGGAACTGCGTCTCCATCAGTATAAGGCCCCACGCTCGAGTTCATACCGAGTCCACGGCTGGCGAAGACGTTCCATAAGAGGCATTTGTTGACACCCCGGTACCTTATATCATCGGCCGCGATGATTGCGTCACGAGCTGCAACGACTAGGAAGCGTAGTCAAATCAGTCTATGAGTGGGAATACGTTACCATTACACTTACAGGTTGGGTCGCAAGGTTGGGTTGCCAGCGCATCCATGAACAGATGCAAAAATACAACATTGCCTTCGGTGCCATTCGGATCGCGCCGAGCATTCCTTGAGAATCCGTACTTCTCGACGAGTGCGGCGTACACATTGTGAAGCATATTGGCCCAAATTTCTCCAGCAGCTGATATAAGAGACAAGTCTCAGTTTGTCGTATAAATTTAAATTTAAATTTTTTTACCGTGCTGATCGCTTGCGAGGGTGTTGAGGTTGCTGTACTTCAGGGGATTGACAGACCTGGGAATCGAGAACACCTAATTAGCCTCTAACAATTTGAACATCGACAGTTTAGGGTCCTTGCTCACAGATTCACTGAGTATGGGTGGTTACGAATGCCTGTTGGACTGTTTCCGGTCCATCGTGATACTGTGAAGTCCGACACAATATTGGATGTCTGTTCTGTCCACCTTCGGACAAAACCGGTTAAGTAAACAAACTCCGGCAAGCCAAATGAAATGGAAATTGTTCTCACTCAGCCAGACTATCAGACCAGCCTTCTGCCAGAGCCAAGGATTCTGTCTGCTTCAGACATTCCGCGGTTCCACCTCCAGTCATTCGATCGGTGATACCATGCGTCAATTCATGGACAAGAACCGAGTTGTCAATAGATCCATCCCTGTAAGGCTAAGTGGCGTTTGTGGGGAATCAGCTCGGTAAAATCAAAATATTCTAGTGTCAATCTCACCGTCGTAGTGTTCCAAAGAAACAGGAAGCATATGCCATTTTGGCCACTATAAAAATTCTCAGAAAGATTTTAAGAGAGGTAAGATGGATTTAACTCACTCGGGTGGGGTATGGAATGCTGCATCATTCATCGCCTGATTATCTTGCACCGATACCAACACACGATCACGAGGTTTACCGCCTTTTCCAAAGTTCTCGTACTGAAAGTTGAACGCTTTCTCCGTAAATCCATAGAGGTAAGCGATGTCATGTACGACATTCGTCGTATAAAATGCAGCCGTGCGTGCCGCATCGCGGTTCCCACTTGCCCCAGGTTCCTGACTGAGGTTGTAGGGATATAGAAATTGACGTTTTTCTCGACCCCTGTTCTGTATTGTGGTCTGCTTTACTTTACCAACCTTAATGAACGCCATAGCATTGTTACCGCTGAAATTGGCGATCGATATTAGTTACGTCTAGCCGAATAGAAACCAAGCGCGGCACTCACGATGTATCCTCTGATGTCACTCCTCCGGCTTTGTGCCATCCGTCAGGAGAGGCGGCCATATTTGCAGGAGCTGTAAAAAAACCCAACTTGCGGGAGGGCATCTCGATTATGCTTTGCTTCCGGATATCCACGCCGGAATACTAGAAACCATAAAAACCGGTCATTAGAATCAAGTGAATAACTGTAAGGATTGTGTATTCACCCCAGGTGATTTGAGGTCCTTACGGAAGTTCGTGGAAGACACAACCTGGCCCGAGTGAGCGTCAACGTAGACCTGGAACCAAGTGAGGTCGCTTTGAATTTGAATAACATGTACGAGGACGATGGAGCCGTCAGGTTGTGCATAATATTTGAGTTTGATAGGATGTCCATTGTAGGCTCCAGGGAAGGCCTGTTCCGCCGACTTGATGGCAGTAGCAGCTTGAATGCTGGCGTAGGGTGGGGCAATGTTGTCCTTGAATGCAGCTATTTGGCATGATAAGGGCATCCACACCAATGAGACATTTATTGACTTACTGGGGTTGACAAAGGAGGATCCAAATGCGAAAATCTTATTGCCCTTCAACGCTATGTTCGCAACGGCATTGACGAGCATGATGCCATTCTATTCGGGGATGAGATCATGCTTTGGGAATTGTATGGCACACATACGTGAGACTGGGTGAGATAGGCATAGTCGGCTGTATCCGTGGAGTAGCCACTGTTGTAGACAACATCTCCGTCGGCTAAACCATGTATCTTTTGCACAATGGTAACTGCCGTCCTCTCTAGGTCACGACCGATCCATAGATCTGGTATGACACGTCCCCCAGTGTATGTCTGTTCAATAGTTAGAAAGAAACTCTGCAGGGACATCGAATTAGAAAATAAAATAAATGACCCACATCATAGCCAGACCCGGAGAGAAATTTCTCGTTGTCGACGTTCGAATTGTCTGCCAAACGATCCCCGTTGGTGTAGCCAAAGTCAACCTGATTTGCGTATGGCGAGTGGGCATCTGCAGATCGAAAACCGTTTGCAATAAGAAGAGCAAAGTAGAACAATCCTTTTGAGAGCATTGTGTTGCTGTCGGAGGCCGGATGGTGAGTTGAATGTGTTTCCATTGCGCATTTATATAGCAAACAACTCAACATTCTGCACATCCACTAGTCAGAAATCGACAATATTTTGAGAGGAATAATCATAATGGATATACTCAGTCCCAGGTAGCACCATTTCGGAATGGAACTAGTAGTTCAGTATAGGGACTAACACCGACCAGACTTTGAGTACAAATCGTTTCGACAATTTTGACTTGCAGCTTGAATGTGAGAGCGTCATCGCTACTCGATGATTGGTGGTCGTGATTATGGCGACAGTTATCTACTAGAGCCGCCACTGCTTAAATATGCATTGAAATCATGCTGTGAGAGTATCAAATTCGCGCGATGTTCCGTTGGGATTACTTGAATACGCCGAGACTGAATGAAAATGAATCAGGGTAACCGTTGAGATTACAAAAGAAATCTTAATTCCAGTCACCATGTTCGCAAACCGACGCTTCAACTTGATATTAAACCCAGTGCAGTATGTCCACAATTGAAAGGTGGAGACTATTCATTTGAAGGAGGGGCACAAACAGCCGAGTAGAGTGAAGTGGAGTCTGACTGGTCGCGGTGGCGATTCGTGTGCATAACTGGGACCGTAACCAAACGAGTAAATATTAACACCCGAATTAGATTCAGAACACAATGGAGTGATCGTCTGGTCTTTATCCCTATTTGAGGTTCTTATTATTTTCTATGTTATAACTCCAGCTTTCTTAATTGGTCATGATGGAAAGAGACTCAATATTGAGGCGGAAATTAGTAGGAAGACTGGAGGTGCTGTGCTGGGGTTCCGAGTCCCGCCCAGAGGAAGTAGATACTGTCAGAGGGCTCAGCAAAATTCGTTCCTGGCTGATGTTGGATCACCATCGAGTAGGACTTGTGCGGTCTAGCAGATAAATGAATAGATACGTATATCAGCGTTAACAGAGCTGTCAGGTAGACTGGTGCGCTTAGATGCGATGTGATCTGAATCTCAGAACTGGCGCGCTGAGATCTCGATCTATGTCAGTGATCGGCGCTTCAGCCTATGTGGACGAGAGTTTTACAGGAAAGATCTCGATTCGACATGATTTATGATCGGAGGTTTGCGTCCGAACCCGTGATCCGAATGCGCACGGACCATTTGATCTGATGACGGCCCTCCCTTCCCCTCACCCGATTTCCACCCCCTTGATCCAGATTTACCATTCATGCTGAACTTCTGGCGTACCACCGCCTCGACTGTCGACCTCAAATCAGCGATTCTTGGGCTTGAGACCAGGCAACGCCAGCGAGGCTGCCCGAATGAGAATTGCGTCTTGAAAACTGGGATGCACCGTTCTCTTTTTCAGAGAAATCTCTGACACCCACTGATGTACACAATATAAGCAGGCTAGACTGTAGAATTTGGACGCTGACGATCTGCTAACCGCTGCCGAGTTGGGGCCTGGGTCGCCCTAGTTGCTTGAACACCGGTGTGTTCCCGCCCTCTTACTCTTACCTTTTATCAGCAACATCTGATTCCACGTATCCAGAGGATGAGTATTCTGTACGTCCTCAAAGAGTCGGGGGAGAGTGGTTCTTTGTGTTTCGAACACATTACTTGCTTTTGGTATCCAGATGACGGCTGATCGCGTTGACGAAGCCCACGATGCTGGTGATGGTTCACGAAAGCAAACACCCTTCCACAAGAGCCATGGATCCTCTCGAAGCACTCGTAAGGTGTACCCACCTCACGAGTGAGACCGCGCGTGCTTCTTCCTGTTTCCACCGGCGCCTGTGGAAGGGTGTGCTAATTGCGGAACCCACCTCTGAATGCATTTACATCCACTGTTCCTTCCTATTGACCACATTTTTCCTCCTCTTCGACACACTTGAAAGCACCGCATCCCATCCATCTACGCTGCATCAGCCTTGGATCCTTGTCCGACGCATTTACCGATGAGGATCAGAGCTTTTAAATTGGTCCATCGATGAGGGAACGCATCGTCTGGATACCGTCAGGTAGACGTGCGTGGATGGATGGGACGATTGCTTTGTCATCCTTGTCAGCATCTCTGTCCTAATCCATCCACCGTCATAGTGTACCCAATAAGGCATGTTTTCTATCTTCAACTTAATTTATCTCACTGACGGATACTGTCTACCCAGCAGCAGAATCATTCCACCGTATTTCAGTAGCCACAGTTGGTGACTTCGCTTCGGAAATTCTATCGCTCCGTAGATTTGTAGAAGTGTCCCTCAAACATATTTCATCATCTCAGTCAAGAAGCTCGAGTCCAGTCGATGTATTATTCGGTTTACTTCAATCACCAAGCTATGGTGCGCTGAGAAATTCTCAGTCTCTCAACTCCTGAACATATAAGTTCTTGTATGAGATTCAGGAATGTAATTTCTTTGACGTGGATATGTTAAAGAAATGAGAAAATAGCTACTATAATACGTGTAAACCATACTGAAGCCGCTGTTCCAAAAACATGGCATAGGGAAGTATGCATGGTACGCACAGTAGTGCCATGGCGAAATCTAGAATCCCGATCGAACTCGCAACTGGGGATAGAATGGCAGCCTGAGTAGTACTCTGGGAAATCTGCTTATTGGAACGTCGAGTTACATCAAATTTTTGACCACGCATGATAGGGGAAAACAATGCGAAGCACGGATGAATCCATGGAAAATGGAAGAGCACACACATGAACGTAATGTAGTATTTACTGATTAAAAGGTATTATCGCAAGTACGTAGGACGTCTGAGTCTGTGGGTCAAGTGGTTGTACATTCTGAGGCAAAAAGGGGCGCTGGTGAGAAGAGAAGTTCGTAGTAAACACAGATGACGTTGGAAGAGAGATAAAGTCTTGGGTTCTGAACGGTTAAGGCGCCTAGATTCAAACTAGTACGCTCCTGCTTAGCATTTGAGCCATTGGAAGGCAAATGTCTATGAGGAATCAAAAATCTTTTGTTGTAAAAAAGTATCAAATGACATACCTGCTTTAGGTCGGCATCAATCTATAATCAAAGCGAAAGTTGAGCAGTAAAACACAGATAGAATAAATCGAACGCACAGAATCAGTGGCCATGAGTCCACGGCCTGCGGGATTAGCGACGTTGCTAACTTGGAGGGCGCTGTTGATGTTCAAGACAGTCGTAGCACCGCAGGGTGCAGTGACAGTCGAGACGAGGTCAAACGCATCGCGATACGTGTAATCCATTCCTGTAGTGTCCGGGCGAATGAGCGTGGAGTACCTTGAAAGCTGCTTAAATAAGCGCACCTGCAACGGGACCGGAGAGCGCCGAGCGAGCAGTGGCTTGTTTTATCTGTCCCTGGACTGAGAAAAGATTGATCAACAACGTAAGGCAGTAGTGGAAACAGTTCATACAGTAGTAGATCGCTTGCTGGGAAGCGGTGACTTTGGCATCCAGTTGATAGAAGCCTCGCTGCGAGAATAAGAGGCTCAGTGTTCGGTTATCTACTAACCTGGGGAAGTACTCACATAATCTACAGTCGCAACTCCGAATGAGAAGCCTTGAGGAACTCTGCGAGAGTGACAAGATGTGCGTTACGAGTAAACACAACAGAGGGGGATCACGTACTTCACTCCAAATGTCAATTGGCAATTCCTGCGATTGTGGTTGATGGGAATCCCTGGGCCTGCTTCAGCGTAGTAGTCGCTGAATGTGACGGTGACGGCCGTTCTGGCGGCTATAGAATTGAGGGTAGTGGGGGTAGGTAAAATAAATCGACGAGTCATACCATTGAGAAGGTAGAAGGCGGATCCTGGTGGACATCCTGATCCGTTTAGCCCCAAGCTTGTGCTAAGAAAAGTGACTTCGCTCAGAGTCAGATCTTTGGTAAGTCGTCTATTTGCGCCTACATGTTGAATCCGGGAGGAGGAGTAACACCCTGGGATGCAACCAGTGGAACTAAGAGAGCGGCGGCGATCAAGACAGCGGTCGATTTTAGGAATTGGAACATGTTGACAAGTCGATGAGAACCTGGACTGAGAAATTTTGGAAGTTCGAGTGGGGTATATATACAGTTTGCGAACAGAAGAGACAGAAGTTCAGTAACGGCGCCACACCCCACCGTTACCTTCCAGATTGGCGGGAATGTAGCAACTAATGCAGGTGGCCTGCGGCTGCTCTGCTCTGGTTCTCTACCATGTCGCTGTATTTGATAATGCCGATATATTCGGCTATCCTGAGTTTCCTTCACGCCTCGCAAACTTATGAAACATTTGAACTGTGATCACAAGCAGCTCCTTAAATTCACCGGAGCCCTGAAAGCATGCTGTGTGATTACAGACGTTAAGCAGGACGTGGAATAATCAGTTCTGTAGAGGAAATTCCAATAATTTGTCTGATCTTCGGGCTCGATTTTCTATTCGTGCCGTCTTGGAGGTTAGGGAAGCACTGAGAAGTTCGAGAAACCTTGAGTTCCCAGTTCCTGAAAATAGAACCGTATAACAGAAATCAACGAACGTGGCGTGAAGTGTTCCACAATAAACCAAGTCGGATGTCCATCTGTTAGCAACGATTTTAAATCCCAAATGATTCTCGGAGACAATATCATGTAGGTGCTTCACGACACAGTATGAAGCTTGCTGGTATATAGAGCTTACCATAGAACCTGTTCGCCTGAGAAGTTCCCGATCCAAGACATTGGTCCGTCCCAGGCGGTCGACTGAATCAATGGTTCAACTTCGTGTTTTTGGTGGCGTAATTAGATGAACTTATGAACGTAGCATACCGTGGTGCCGTTATCCACGTGGAATTATATTAATGCTGATCACTCTGTGGCGAATATCGCGCAACGCTTGTTGGTCAAAAATTGCAGACAAAGAATGATAATTAGTGGTTTGAATATTACTCCCTTGTGACGATACATCCATGACTCGTAGGTCGGTAGTAGAAATCCGTCGGCTTTCTTAGAAATAGCTCCATTGTATGGCACTCGAGGCAGTATGTAACCAATGGGATGATCGAAAACGTCCTAGGGGATGGAATAAAGGATCAAGACATGCCAATACACCGCGACAGACTGAAATGGGATTTTACTCGAAACCCGGAGATCATTAAATGTACCTCAGTACACATTAGCCTTGAACTCCTTGCGGTAAAAACTTTCAAGCGACTCAGTTTATGACAGACATGCGGCCACAGCCAAGGGTGGTACATAAATATTACCCATATAGGCCCGTGCGGTTTGAATATTCAATTCAGGCTGACTAGCAGCACGCCGTAGGAATGTGGAAGAAATGTCGATGTAAAATGTCTGAAAGTTGCTAAAATCCTTATTAGGGCGCTCAGGGCCGCCGGAAATTGGAATGGGCGCTCTCTAGCCTAACCTAATCATGCCTGATTAGGCCCCATTTCGCAAGTTTCCGATATTAACAGCTGGTTTGACAACCAGCTGCCTCGTCGAGCTGTGAATAAACCATTCTAGAGAAATATCGCGTACCTAGCTGCTTTATTTCCATTGCGTTGTATAAATACGGTCTGCAAACCGCGTCATCCAGCTGGATTTTGATTAAACCGAAGAACCATCTCCCCAATCTCTACTCCATGGAACGTTACGGATGACCTGTTAAATTATTTCAGACAAATAATGCGTGTAAATGGATACGACCTAAATTTCGTGAAATACACCCTGAGCATTCCATGGAAATTTCATCAAGTTGCATTGGCCGGCTCAAATTGGAAACTCACCAGTACTTATTATCTCAGCGCATACTACGTATATTATTTATCTGGAAGATTGCTGAACTATATATTCAAACCATCAATTTACCGACTCTTACCTGCGAGTTTGACTAACAGATATTGCATGACATTAGCTATAGTGATACGCGTAATGAGGCCACTGAAGACTACGTTCACAACTTGAAACTGGCCACCCAAGTCTTAAACAACGAAGAAAAGACTCGATATGTCGTCAGACGATGAATGTGTTGATCAGAAAGCCGAGTGAATGTTCGCAGCCTGCTCGATGTGTGGTTTCAGATCATACCCTCAACAACTCGTGGGTTTGTGAAATGTGAAAGAAACTCAGGATAGCCAAACAGACGGGGAACTCCACTATACAGATCCGTAACAAATTACCCGCAGACCACCTGCATTAGTTGCTACATTCCCGTCAATCTGGAAGCAATTTCTGGGTGTGGCGCCGTGGCTGAACGTCTATGTTTGGGTTAACGAGAACGGTATATATACACCACTCGAACCTCCAGAATCTCTCAGTCCAGGTTCTCATCAACATTCCAACATGTTCCAATTCTTGAAATCAACCGCTGCCCTCATCGCCACCGCTCTCTTAGTACCACTGGTTGCATCCCAGGGTGTCACTGCTCCTCAAGGATTCAACATGTAGGTGTGAATGAATAAGTTACCGAACATTCGACGCTGAGAAAAACGATTTTCCCTAGCACAAGTTTTGGGCTAAACGGATCAGGATGTCCACCAGGATCTGCCTTCTACCTTCTCAGTGGTATGTTTCGATGATTTCCTTAGTATGCCAGTTACTCACAATTCTATAGCCGATAGAACGGCCGTCACCGTCACCTTCAGCCAGTACTCCGCTGAAGCCGGTCCAGGGATTTCCATCGGCAACAACCGTAAGAACTGCCAGTTGACATTCGGTATCAGGTATGTGCTCCCTCTCCTGAATTTGCTCTTAATTCCCATCTTGTCACTCGTGCAGACTCCCTGGAGGCTTCTCATTCGGCATTGCGACCATTGATTACGTGAGTGATTTCTTCCTTTGTGATTGGATAAACACTCATCCTCCGATTCTCGCAGCGAGGCTACTATCAGCTGGATGCCAGAGTCGCTGCTTCTCAGCAGGCGATCTACTACTGTTTGAATCTGTCCCATTGCTGTTCTATAGTCTTGCTCACTTTATTTCCAGTCCAGGGACAGACTCAACAAGCCACCGCTCGCTCTACCGTTATTGGCCCTGTTATAGGTGAGCTTGGTTAGGCTAAATTTTAAGGTACTCCATGTTCATCCATTTGGATACTGTAGGAAAGGATTACACGTACCGCGATGCGTTTGACCTCGTCTCTACTGTTACTGCACCTTGTGGTGCGACGACTGTCTTGAACGTCAACAGCGATCTCCGAGTTAACAATGGGGCCAACTCTGGAGGCCGTGGACTCATTACGACTGACTCTGTGGGTTCAATTTATTTTATCTGTGTGTCCTGCTCAACTTTTATTCTGTTATAGATCGATGGCTCGTTCAAGCAGGTGTGTTATTTGGTATTTTTATAATGCACAATTACTGACTTCACACAGACATTCAGCTTCCAATGGCGCAGATGCTGAGCAAAAACGCACCCACTCAAGCCCTTGGACTTCATTTTTCTGTTTGATTTTACCCGTCTCCTATGAGCTGCTCTCCTCCTCCTACTTCTCTTATAAAATGTCTCGTTACATAGTCTACTGAGATCTGGGAAATTTCTTAGTAAACCAACATTGGATGTGGTTCTATTTCATTTCTACTTTGCAGAAAACGATGCCTCGGCCACCGCGGACTTCAGAATGTTCATGCTAAAACACCTGAAACGTCACAAAGGGAAACAATATCAGAAGAGAATTCTCAGACGATCCGTGTCCACTGACTGAGGTTTTGTCAACTTCGACGAGTATGGGCAAAATTTTGATGTATGATCGGCGCGTTTGAGGCCCCTGAGACAGTATCCAGAGCAAGTTTGTCGAGAAGTTCTGCGGCTGGTCGGGAATTTCGTCGAATTGACGGGTAATAGAAAATCTTCAGTGAGAATGGATCAGAGAAGCCTAGAGAACGGATATGCGACCCGTTATTCCTGAAGAAATGATATTGGAAGTGCTGTAGAATTCGGTGATCGTAACCCTTCTAACACAGCAGAATATTTGGTTGTGACGGTTCCAACGGTTCGTAATTAATATCGAGAGACCTCAAGGCCTAGAGCACAGGAAGTGTACATTTTGATCCCGGAATAGTAGCAGGTGCATGTTGGTTGGAACGGTCACGGTGGAGACGTTGTGATGAAGAGGTATACGTACGCTGGGGATGGGTAAGTCGATGAAGATGTAGTTCACATTCGAACAGAATCAGCTGGACGGGAATTGCAGAGTGTCTTTAAACTAGTAGGAATTTTATTTTCTTTCAGTAGGTATTTACAGTAGATCACAGTGTTATAAAGAGGACGTAGACGTACCTTCATGAGCGTACACTGGCAGCATGTACAACCCAAAACTTTATTTTCTCTACTTATGGTCATATGTGTTTGCTCTGACCTTTTTTCCATACCGGTGCCCCTTCGTACTGCCACAGAATGTACACTGGTTGGCCCACATACTCGGACTTCTAACGTATCACTATATCTATAAGACCTCCTGCGACGCTCTCTAAAGCAATGTGATATGTCCATTAACATTCCATGATACTGGTAGTGGGGCAATGTTACATAAAATGATTAAATGTCTCCGTAATAAAAATTAGAGTCAAACACTAGACGAGTACACAGCCTTGATAAATCCTAATATCCGATACAAATGAATCCATGAGCAACAGCATCGCAACATCAATCGAAAACGGAAGTCGGGAGCAACCACAACTAATGGCCCGGCAAGCTCGATCACCGTGGCAGAAACTCTGATCGCAAATCGTTCCTTGTACTATCCGTTCCCCATAAATCTACGCTCTACATAAATTTTCAATATCTTTGGCTTTAGCGCTGGTCACTACCTTGATCTACATCTCAACTCATCGACTAGCTTACGTCGGTGCCTGTGACTCCTTTGATTTAATTCTATTCGCGTCGCAAAGTCCGAAATTGTACTTCAAGGTCAAAATTTGTCGTTACGACTCACCAACCTATCTACCGCAGCTCCAGAAGTCCACTTATGACTGATTAAGGATCCATTCATCTACTGGATTATCAACTAGGAAAAAATTCCGTTGAGTTCTCTCCACTACAGCATCCCGCTTCTGCGAGTTTGATCGACGATTTTTGAGGTCATCGAGGCCTCCGAGCCATGGCAACTGGATGGATAGAAGTTGACATGGATCGCCCGTTCAGATTGCACAGGTTGTGTGGCTAAAGCTGGCGCTTGGCGCTTATCCACATTCGGCTACCTACTCTCTTCACAACGCTTTCATCACGCAACTCCTAGTTGGTGGCTCGTCGAACACCATCCTGACGCGTCTTGCGCCACTGTGTCGCGAGGCTCTCACTCTCGTCACAGGAGGGTTCTTGATTGTCGTTCTGCAATGATGTCGAAGCCAGTGATTGGAGAACGACCATGGTCGGAGTTTGCATCCGAGCCGTGATCCAATGCGCACGGACCATTTCATTTCCTGATGACATGCTAAGGCTAAGTACTCTTTCCTCATTCTTCCTTCGAATTCGGACCAAATCTCGATCACTACCGTCCGTTCCGATCACGTCTGGCACCGCTACTCTGACACTGGTCTATCGTGCATGGTCCTGGAATTGGTAGACTTGTGCTAATTGCCATCGCATGCGCGTGGCAGGTACGAGTTCTAGCTAGCTAAGCCGTAAACATACTTGCAAAAAAGAAAATTAATTTACCAAATATTCCGTGTGCTGCTCGTCGTGAACCTGCGGTTCACTCCTCGCAGCACTATGTAAGGTTTCCATTTCCCATCAGAGGACACATATTGGAAGATCACCAATGAAAAATCTAGATAAAAGACTTTGGATGAGATGCAATAGACAATAAGTATCTTGCTAAGATGAAGTAAACCATGCAGGCTATGAGGCCTTGAGGTACTGACCGTGCGAAAGAGACAACGACTCGCGTTAGATGGGACATGTCTCCAAAGTAGGAATTCTCACAGTCAGATTAGTGGAGATCCCACGGTCAGTACTTGGTGAAGGCTTGGAATTAAAATGACTACAA
>Ga0247742_10000833_pt1 | contig 23236 bp, 20 predicted proteins | sample UWRJL208509C2_FD_180944 | JGI IMG/M metagenome (GOLD analysis project Ga0247742, IMG submission 180944) | Plant litter microbial communities from Arlington Agricultural Research Station in Wisconsin, United States - UWRJ-L208-509C-2 | ecosystem: Environmental > Terrestrial > Plant litter >... | reverse complement strand
GTACATTTTAGATGATTTTTATACCGATAAACCGGATGGCATTATTGGTAATGAAGACGTAGGCCAGATGTCGGCCTGGTATGTATTATCTGCTCTTGGTTTTTATTCGGTTAACCCGGCAAACGGCATGTATGTGTTCGGCAGCCCGGTTATTAACGAGGCTACGCTGAAATTGCAGGGAAATAAAACGTTTCACATCGTAGTGAAAAACAATGGCCCGCAAAACAAATACATCAACGCCATGCAGCTTAATGGCAAAAACTATAACAAAACCTGGTTTACCCACAAAGACATCACCAACGGTGGTGAACTGGTAATAACCATGGGCAACAAGCCTGGCACCGTTTGGGGTGTAGGCGAGGCTAACAAAGCCGTTTCAGTGCAGAAGTAATCTCAATTATACCATAAAAAAGCGCGTCAGGATTATGCTGACGCGCTTTTTTCTTTTTACTACCCCTGTCACATTTTTTCATGTCATTGCGAGGAGGAACGACGAAGCAATCGCGAACTATGTAAGCCATCCTGTAAAGTTCGCGATTGCCACGCTACGCTCGCAATGACATGCTTTTTATACGTCATGAGTTTCGACTATAAACTCAGAATGACAAGGTTGAGTATTTTAATTAATAACTTCCCTTTCCTGATAATATCATTGATGCCAGCTGCCCATCCCGGTTGTAAATATCTTTACGGAAATTGAGTTTATTGTCACGATCTGTAAATGCTGTAAAGTAGGCTATAAAAACGGGTACCTTATGTTTAAGTGTTATTTGCTGCTCTTTACCCAGGTGCATTGCCTTGTTGATCTTAGCTGCGGTCCAGGTAGTATCGTACTTTAATAAGAACGAGGCCAGCTTAGCAGGTTCGCCCACACGGATGCAACCGTGACTAAAAGCTCTTGACGATTCGCCGAACAGCGATTTTGATGGTGTATCATGCAAGTAAATGCTGTAACTGTTAGGGAAAAGAAACTTAACCAGCCCAAGTGAATTAGCAGGGCCGGGCTTTTGTTTAATTACCGGCAAACCATTTTCTTTCCCGGTGATGATCATGTTGTGCTCATTCACATAGTTGGGATTTCTTCTCATGGCAGGCAGCACTTCAGCGCGGATAATACTTTCGGGCAGATTCCAGTAGGGGCTGAAAACTACATACTGCATCTCGCCATAAAAAATAACCGTTTGATGAACCTTTTGCCCAACCACCACATTACAGCTCCATAACAAACTATCGGCATGGTACACGTGCAGCTTAAACTCGGGGATGTTCACCGCCAGGTAATCGGTGTTCATGCTAACGGGGAGCCAGCGGCAGCGTTCCATGTTCACCATAATTTGTTGTATACGGTTTTTCAGTGGTACGTTTAATTCGGCAATAGTACCGGGCCCGGCCAGGCCATCGGCTGTGAGGCCATGCCTTAACTGAAACTGCTTAAACGCCTCTTGCAGTTCATCATCATAAACATTGCTTAAAGTATCTCCTTTAAAATCCTCCAGTTTATAAAGCCGTTTCTTGATAGCCGGTATCACCGCTGCCGAATCGCCGGGTTTTAGCTTTTGATTAACAACTATGGGCTGCCATTTTTCTGTTGTATCGAGCCCACGGTATTTGGCAAGGTAATTTTTAAGCAGGTCATATTGCCTGTACACCGGTTCAGACAGTGTATTAGCACCTCCTTTACCCGGCTTTTTCAGCAGGCTGTCAAGATAATCATTGTACGATACCTTTTTACGGGGCAAGTACCAGTTAATGGCGCGGGTTACCGAATCGCTCATACCCTGAAAAGCCAGTTTTGAAAAAACAAAGTATTGGGCAGTAAGCATCAGCTCCGCTGTAATATTGCTTTTGGCTTCCTTTGGTTTAGCATGCGGATCAAAAACTAATGAATCTAACGATTTTGGATAGGGGATAGCCTTATATACACCTTCGTTTTGCAGGTGGTTTAGCCTGTCGGCCAGGTTGCCGGCCTGCTCAATCAGTTCATTGTTAACGTACCAGGCATAGGCGAACTTACGCTTGCTGTAAAACAGGTTTATATCGGTTGCATAAGCATTAAGGTCAGGGTATTTTTTCAGGAAGATGGCTATTTGCGAGCTGTCAAAAACAGCCTCCGTTTGGTTACTGAAATTTCCGGGTATGGTTTTATTCCAGTCCTTTACTATTTTCTTTTTTACAGAATCAACCTTTGATATGGTGTGTTTTACATTTTGCCGGCAGCCAAAAGATATGATAATCAGGCTGGCTATGAGTAATTTACAGGATAGGTTCAGCTTCCTCAGCATAGGTATTTTTATTGGAAAGATAGGAAAACAAAAGGGAATAAAAATATTTTCAAATAAAGTATACTAAGTTTATAGATATTATAGTATATTTGAATTGTAATACTCAAACAAATGCAAAACAGTACGTTAACATACCATTCAAGCCCCTTTTTAAATCGTAACGATGTTAAGAAGGCTATGGTCATGTGTTGCTGTTGTTAAGCTATAGTATTTTAGCATCTCCTGCAATTTCCAATTTACTGATCCCGTTATTTACTATATATTTTTATGAACACTTATTTGGTTAATTTATTGAACACGCGCCAGGCCGGCAGCTTGTTGTCTGATTACCACATAGTTTATGGGTTGTGCAGTTGTTGTAATTGATTTTTACAAATCACCGTGTCAATTAAATACAATCCGTTAAATCTTCATTCTAATAAAAATGTTAATCGCAAATAATAAATATCCGTTTTTTGATCTGTCAGAAATTGTTGTTGAACAAGATCTTGCTTTTAAACCTTACCAGCCTTTAAAACCCATTAAAGCGGGTAACTACGTTCCTGGCTTTAAATTATATAGTGATTACAACCGCTGGCAGCAGTTTTATAACGGCGCAGAAACTCATGGCCCCATTTCATTGAGGCACCTGTTAAACAAACCTGTGGTGATTGCTTTTTACTCGCGTCACTGGCGTGAGCAGGGCGATGTTTTACTAAAGCAGCTCAATAACCTTCATCATGAAATAAAGGCCAGTGGGGGCAACCTGCTCATCATTAGCGATGAGCATACCGAGGAACTGGAGGCCAAAGCCTGGGAAAATAGCCTTACGCTTAACTTTTATCACGACGAGGATAAAGAGCTGGCACGGGCATTCCGGGTGTTTTCTGATGAGGCACCTGTTTGGGATAGATTTTCAGGCATCGATGTAAATGTGCCTTTGCTGGCTACCTACGTTATTGACCCCTCAAAACAGGTTATTTACAGCCATGTTGATCTTGATTTTTTAGGCACATTTTCGGGCCGGGATATTGTTTCAACAGTATATGAATCGGCACTTATTGCCAACAGCAGAAAATCTGCTTAACACCATCTTTAAAATTCAAAAGCCATGTCAAACGTAATTGATCCTTTACAGAAAATAAAGTCAAAGGTTCACCAGCAGGTACTTTTGGCTAACCAAGAATATGTAAAACATTTTGGCGATAAAGGTGAGTTGACCATTCCTCCGGCACGTCAGTTCGCTATTTTAACCTGTATGGATGCCCGGCTCGATCCGGCTAAATATGCAGGTTTGGCCGAGGGCGATGCGCACGTGATCCGCAATGCGGGCGGCCGTGCCAGTGATGATGCCATTCGCTCGTTGGTTATATCACATAAATTATTGGGTACCAAAGAGTGGTTTGTAATTCACCATACCGATTGCGGAATGGCATTATTTACCGACGATATTATCCGCGATTTGTTAGCCAAAAGTCTTAAAACGGCAGCCATTGATGGAAAGGGCTGGCACAATATCGAAGAAAGCGGGGGTTCTGATGAGGCTAATCATGTTGCTTTTTTAACCTTTAAAAATCTGGAGGCAAGTGTTGTGGAAGATGTAAGGCGTATTAGGCAACATCCGCTGGTGGCTAAGCATATTCCTATTTATGGATACGTTTATGATGTTCGCTCAGGCAAGCTCATCGAAGTTCAGGAAGCCTCACATGCGGGCGAGGTTTTAAATTAATTATTAACGGGTACAAAATTTGTTTATTTGATACCTTAGGGGTTTAAATCTCTCCAGGATACATGAAGCTTGAAAAACGAGATTACGATGCAATAATAGTTGGCTCGGGGCCAAATGGCTTAGCTGCCGCCATTTTGTTGCAACAAAACGGACTATCTGTACTGTTACTGGAAGGGAAAGATGAAATAGGTGGGGGCTTGCGCTCGGCCGAACTTACTTTACCCGGCTATCTGCATGATATATGCTCGGCTATACACCCTTTGGCAGCGGCTTCACCATTTTTTGAAACCCTGCCCCTGGCACAGCACGGGCTCGAATATTTATACCCCGAAATAGCAGCCGCACACCCGTTTGATGACGGCACGGCTGCTATTTTAACCCAATCTATAGAGCAAACAGCACGGCAATTGGGTATTGATGAGCAGGCTTATTTGAAGCTGATGAAGCCTGTTGTTAAAAACTGGCCCTTAATAGCAGCTGATGCCCTGGGGCCACTGAGTTTTCCCAAACACCCGCTGGCTATGGCCCAATTTGGGTTGGATGCACTTACCGCAGCATCTTTTTTGCAGAAACGTTTCCAGGATAAAACCGCCAAAGGTTTACTGGCCGGAATGGCCGCTCATGGTATACAGCCTTTAACCAATATAGCAACATCGGCCATTGCACTGGTGCTTACGGCACAGGGGCATTTAAAGGGCTGGCCTGTACCCCGTGGCGGATCGAAGCAGATAGCCGCAGCGCTTGCTTCTTATTTTATAGCTATAGGCGGTAAAATAGAAACTGGTTTTTATGTAGAATCATTAGGTCAGTTACCATCGGCTCATGCGGTTTTGTTTGATATTACCCCAAAACAATTATTGAAGATAGCAGGGCACAAGTTTTCGTCGCTTTATAAATGGCAGCTGGAGCGTTACCGTTATGGAATGGGTGTATTTAAGATTGACTGGGCGCTTGATGCACCTATCCCTTTTAAAAACGAAGACGTTAAGCAGGCCGGTACCGTACATATTGGTAATACCTTTGAAGAGATAGCCACGGGGGAGCAGCAGATATGGGAAGGTAAACACCCTGATAAACCCTTTGTATTGCTTGCCCAGCAAAGTCAGATAGATTCGTCAAGGGCACCGGCAGGTAAGCATACCGCATGGGCTTATTGCCATGTACCCAATGGCTCCGAAAAAGATATGACCGCTATTATTGAGCAACAGGTTGAGCGTTTTGCACCCGGTTTCAGGGATACCATATTAGCCAAACATACTTTTAATACCGCCCAGCTTGAGGAGCATAACCCCAATTACATAGGCGGCGATATTAACGGCGGCGTAATTGATATAGGCCAGTTATTTACCAGGCCGGTACTACGCTTATCGCCCTATAAAACATCGGCAAAGGGGCTTTATATCTGTTCATCCTCAACGCCACCCGGTGGTGGGGTGCATGGCATGTGCGGTTATCATGCTGCTAAAAAAGCCTTAAGTGATGTTTTTGATATCAAGGTGAAACCACTATAAAAAAAAGCCGCTAAGCGTAACAGCTTAGCGGCCTTTTTTATAGTATCAAATATTTAATTTAACTCTAACGTTACTACCGATTTTGCAGGCAGGGTAACTACCAGTTTGTCTCCATCTTTTTTGGCACCGGTAAAATTATCGAGGTGTATTTTGTTAGGGTCTTTAAAGGTATTTACGTTAGTTACATTGGCCGAAGTTAATATCTGACCGCTGGCTGTTGTCCATTTAATATCTTTAAGGCTGGTTGTAATGGTTATAGGTTTATGAATATCTAAATTAACCAGCGAGATATGCACTTTGCCGGCAGCATCCTGTGAAGCAGAGGCGTTTACGGCAGCTATCTTTTTGCCGTCAACTTCATAATCCGGGGCATCCAGCTTTATAGGCAGGTATTTGGCATCCTGATGCACTTTGTACATATCAAATATGTGATAGGTAGGGGTGAGTATCATTTTTTCCTTGTCGGTTAATATCAATGCCTGAAGCACGTTGATGGTTTGGGCAAGGGCAGCCATTTTAACACGATCGCTGTGATTATTAAAAATGTTTAGGGTTGTTGCGGCAATCAGCGCATCGCGCAGGCTGTTTTGCTGGTATAAAAAGCCCGGATTGGTGCCTGGCTCAGGGTCAGTCCAAACTCCCCACTCGTCAACCACTAAGGCTACGTGTTTTTCCGGATCGTATTTATCCATTATAGCCGAGTGCTTGGTAACGAGTTCTTCCATTTTAAGGCAGTTAACCATGGTGTTAAAATATTCCTGCTCGGTAAATTCAGTAGCCGAACCTTTTTTACCCCAGTGGCCGGTTGGTATGGTGTAGTAATGCAATGATAAGCCATACATCATATGCAGCGGGATGTTTTTCATACACACCTCGGTCCAGTTATAATCGTCAGAGTTGGGGCCGCTGGCTATTTTTTTAAGTTTTGCTCCCGGATAATCCTTAGCAAAAGAAGCATAACGCTTGAACTGATCAGCATAAAACTGTGGTGTCATGTTACCTCCGCAACCCCAGCTTTCGTTGCCAACTCCCCAAAAGGTCACTTTGTAAGGCTCTTTATGGCCGTTTTTTATGCGTGTTTGCACCACAGAGCTTGTGCTGTTGGAGTTGAGGTATTCTATCCATTTCGACATTTCATCCACCGTTCCGCTGCCCACATTGCCTGCTATGTATGGTTCGCAACCGAGCAGGTTGCACAGTTCCAGGAACTCATGTGTGCCAAAGCTGTTATCTTCGGTTACGCCGCCCCAGTTGGTATTAACCATACGCGGACGTTGGGCAGTTGGGCCAATACCATCGCGCCAATGATATTCATCGGCAAAACAACCGCCCGGCCAGCGCAGGTTGGGGATCTTTATTTTTTTTAAGGCATCAACAATATCAAGCCGGATGCGATCCTGCTTCTTTACCGGTAAATTCTTATCAACCCAAAAACCGTCATAAATGCCGTGGCCCAAATGTTCGGCAAACTGGCCGTAAATGTGCTTGCTGATTGTTGTTTTTGAATCGTTGCTGATAGCGAGGGTTGCTGTTTGGCCAAAGCAAATTGCCGATAAAAGGCAAAGCGCCAAAACACCCGGATAAAAAAGCAGGTTCCTTTTCATGAAAATTTTGGTTAGTAATTAGTTATGTAAATAAAAGAAAAAAAATTAATAAGTGTACAAACAACAACAATTAATTATCTAAATAATTATTTACTCAGGGAGTTTAAAAAAGCAATAAACTTATCATTGCCATAATCGGCAGCACCGGTATGTCTGTATACCAATTCGCCCCGCTTATTAAATACCAGGGTGGTGGGGATGGTGCCATCCATTATATTGCCGGGAATATTACTGGCAAGGGTGTATATGGGGAGGTTGAAGCTGTGCTTTTGCATAAAAGCCAGGGCTTTAGGATAGTCGTTATCAACGTCAACCAACATAAAAACAACATGGTTATTATTTTTAAACCTGGCGTATAGCTGATTAACGGAAGGCATTTCGGCAATGCATGGCGGGCACCAGGTGGCCCAAAAGTTTACAAATATTACTTTACCTTTTAAATTAGCTGTATTAATGGTTTGTCCTTTAGCATCGCGAAAAGTAATGTTGAAAGCATCGGCCAATGGTTTTTTGGAAACCGGGGCCGGTATATCAGGCTGAAAGAGGCCAATATGCATCAGCCCCCTGATCAATAAGCTTTTGGCAGTAGGGTTAATCAGCATAATGAGTATAGCCACTGTGAACAATCCGTATAAAATATTCCCCGCAGTTAATTTCTTATTCATCTTTAATCAACTAATAAATCGCTTTGCTGTGCCGTTTAATAGCACTAAACAACAATTGTACTAAAATTCAACATATAAATGGGGTTAGGATGGACAGCAATAATTTATTTGGTAATGGAATTGTTACATAAGTTCAGATTCTATTTGTTTTTGCCAATCCAGTACATATATTTACGGAGATTATAATCCTATTTATTAATGTGTTTTGATGAAATAAAATATTGTATTGCTGAGTAAATTCCAAATTATATGGTTTTTGGCCCAATAATATTATATTTTTAGTTTATGATGTAATTTCTAATAAGTAATGACTTGATTAAAGTTGGGCTTTTTTGAAATTAAATAACTGTGTATTAGTCAAGTAGCACTATGAACTGATTTTTTGATAATTAACCTGTTTTTGTATTAACCTTATTGCTTTATATGATCAAACCCTTACTGCCGTATTTTTACAGATGTTGCCTGGCTATAGCCTGCTTTATAACATTTTCGCAACGTGCGCAAGCCCAAACAGATGCAGATGCGCTCATGATTCCCAAAAATTACTTTTGTGCTGCAGGGGTTTACACCCACAATAGCTGGGATCATTATTGGGAAGGAACTTTTAAACGTGATAACCTTAACCTGGGCACGGTAAGCTCTAATGTTTACAGTGTTGGGGGCAATTACGGTTTATCAAATCGTATTAATCTTTTGTTTATGGTGCCATATGTTACCACCAATGCTTCTGCCGGGACTTTACGCGGCCAGCAAAACTTTCAGGACCTTAATGCTTCCTTTAAATGGATGGCGATAAAAGAGGAAATAGGCACCGGATTATTCAGCTTTCACGCCATCCTATCAGGGTCTATCCCGTTAAGTAATTATCAGGCCGACTTTTTGCCTTTATCCATCGGTTTACATAGCAAAAATGTGGCTTTGCGCGGGTTGCTTAATTACCAAACGGGCAGGTTCTTTGTAGCAGGTGCAGGGCAATACATTCGCCGGAGTAATATCACTATCGACAGAAACTCCTATTATACCACCGAAATGCATTACACCAATGAAGTGCAAATGCCCAACCTGACCAATTTTTTTGTTAGCTCGGGCTATCGCAGTTTAAAATTCAATGCCGAAGCCGTGCTCACCAAGGTAACTACTTTGGGCGGTTTTGATATCCGGAAAAATGACATGCCTTTCCCCAGTAATAAAATGAACGCTACAACAGCGGGTGTGATTTTAAAATACAGTTTTCAATCCATCAGCGGCCTGGAATTAACCGGCGGCGGAAATTACGTGCTTGATGGACGCAACGTTGGGCAAACAAGGAGCTTTTTTGCCGGTGTTTATTATGTTTTTAGTACCAAAAAAGAGAAATAAGCGCCAATTCAATTATTTAATGACGATCAACATGAAAAGAAACTTACTCCATATAATTCCAGTCACTATATTTTTAGGCGCGGCCATTTTAGCCACCTCCTGCAAAAAGGATATTGTTGACCGTAATTCATTATACCCAGCGCTGGCACCAACCAACCTCGATCTGAATGCCGATACTTGGAAACCGGTGCTGGTAACCAACTTTAATACTTTAGCGGTCGCTGCTCCCGACGCACTTACTTCACCGGCTTACGTAGCTGATATTAACGAGATCAAGGCCCTGCAAAAAAATCTGACCGAAGACCAGCGGGCTTCTATAAAATATTGGAGCGCAGGTTCTGTATTAAGATGGAACGAGATATTGCGCCAGCTGGTAGCCAAACATAATGTGGCCCCTTATCAAAACCCTGATGGTACTTACCCTGCGCCAAACTCGGCTAATCCGTTTAACTACCCGGAGTTTCCTTTTTCAAATCCGCCTTATGCTGCGCGGGCTTATGCTTACGTAAGCGCTACACAATACGATGCGCTGATTGCAGCATGGTATTTCAAAAATCAATATAAACGTCCTGCTCCATATAAAAACGATTCAGGCGTACAAGCGCTTGTTCCCGCTTCAGAGCTGCCATCGTACCCAAGTGAGGATGCCGTAGTGGCGGGGGCAACTGTAGAGATCATGAAGTTGTTATTCCCTACGGAAATAGCTTTTATTCAGCAAAAAGCCGATGAGGCAAAGCTATACCGTATTATGGCAGGAGCCAACACCCGCGCCGAACTTAACGCAGGCGAGGCTTTGGGCAAACAGATAGCAGCCATATACGCTAACCGTGCCCGTAATGACCGTGCAGGCAAAGCAATTGGTACTCCCGACATTTGGAAAAGTTTTGAAACAGCAGCCGTTACCAAAGGCGAGCAATTTTGGATAAGCCTGGAAACACCAAAGCGCCCACCCATGCTGCCCTTGTTTTCAAAGGTATTGCCGTTTTTGTTTGATACGCTTACCGTAGTGGCTATCAGGCCCCCGGCACCGTATTTAACCAATTCGCCGGAGTTTAAAAAGGAAACTGAGGATGTGCTGTCGTTCAGCAAGAACCGCACCCGTGAACACGAAGAGCAAGTAGCTTTTTGGGCCGATGGTATAGGTACGTATACGCCTACCGGCCACTGGAACGCCATAGCGGCCGATGAATTTGTAAAGCAAAAATACAGCGAGGTACGATGGGCGCGTAATTTTGCGTTATTAAACATGGCCGAAATGGATGCCGCCATAGTTTGCTGGGATACTAAATACTTTTATTTCAACCAGCGACCCTCGCAGGCAAATCCGAATATCAAAACGTTAACGGGGGTGCCTAACTTTCCGGCTTATACATCAGGGCACTCCAATTTTAGCGGGGCTGCAGCAACCGTGTTGACTTATTTGTTACCAGACAGGGGGACTAAATTTACTGACCTTGCAAATGCGGCCGCCATGTCGAGGTTATACGGCGCCATACATTACCGCAGCGATTGCGAGATGGGGCTGGTTACCGGTAACAAAGTTGGGCAGTACGCCGTTCAAAGAGCTAAAACCGATGGTGCTGATAATAAATAAGGGTAGTGTTTTGTTGAATTAAGATGTCACGTTTAACCGCTGATCAAAAAATATATTTTACGCTGAGGCTTGCCGTAGCCATGTGCTTTATTGGCCATGGTGCATTTGGTATTATTACTAAGCCCATTTGGTGCAATTACTTTGCGGTGTTTGGTATTGGCAAAAACGATGCTTACACTTTAATGCCCATTGTAGGTACCATTGATATACTGATGGGTATCTCGATGCTTTTATATCCAACACGCATTATTGCAGGCTGGCTGGTTGTTTGGGGTATAGCTACGGCCTCCATGCGGCCCTTATCAGGCGAGCCCTTTGCCGAGTTTATTGAGCGTGCTGGTAACTTTGGCGCTCCGTTGGTGCTTTTATTGGTTCAGGGAGGCTTGAAAATTCCCGTTAACCAGTGGTTTAAACGGATGAACGATCAGGTTACCATTCCACCGGCATCGTTAAAAACAATTGTAAGCTGCTTAAAAGTATTCACGTTTTTGTTACTGGCGGGGCATGGCTGGCTCAATTTTATCGAAAAGGCTGGCTTGGTGAACCAATATCATGCTTTGGGCTTTGCCGATCCGGCTAAAACCGCGCAAATAGTAGGCGTATTGGAAATCATAGGGGCTGTATCCATACTCATCAAACCGTATGAAAATCTGATCCTGGTGCTGGTTATCTGGAAAATAGCCAGCGAGCTTTTCTATCCGCATTATGAAGTATTTGAGTGGATAGAGCGGGGTGGGAGTTATGGCGTACTGCTTGCTTTATGGTTGGCTGTTAAACGGTCGCCGTTGGCTATTTCTGCATTTACCGTAAACCCAACAGCATAAGTTTTATTGATTTAAATATTCATTATCAATCAGGTAAAAGCCGGGAACGTAAAGTCCCGGCTTTTTGTTTATTATATATTGGTTAATCTTTATAATTTTACCTTCATGAACACTCCAGAAGAAAACTTTGCAGCGCTGGGTTTAAACCTGCCGCCTGCACCAAAGCCGCTTGGCGTTTATAAACCATGTTTAGTTGATGGCAAATATTTATACCTGTCGGGTCACGGACCGGTACAGGATGATGCCTCATTAATTATTGGCCGTATTGGCGACACCGTTTCGCAGGAAGATGGTAAACTGGCCGCACAGCAGGTTGCTTTAACCATGCTGGCCACCATTAAAGCAAACATTGGTAGCTTTGATAAAATTAAAAGGGTAATAAAAGTTTTAGGTATGGTTAACTGTACGCCTGATTTTGAAAAACATCCTTTTATCATTAATGGAGCCAGCGAACTTTTGCTAAAATTTGGGGTGAGGAAAACGGTATCGGCGTGCGTAGCGCTGTAGGTATGGGTTCGTTACCTGACAATATTCCGGTTGAAATAGAGGCTCTATTTGAATTAGCATAATTTTAGTTTTATAGTTTTGAGTGGAGAGTTTTGAGTGATGGATTTTACCAGATGGTTTTCAGTAAAACCAAGAATTACTCAAAACTCATCACTGGAAACTCAAAACCCACTCACCAACAATGAACTGGTTTACCATTAATAACCTGGATAAGCTGGATACCCCGGCTTTGGTTGTTTACCCGGATAGGGTAAAGGCCAACATTGATCTGCTAAAAACCATGATTGATGATGTTGCCCGCTTGCGACCTCACATCAAAACTCATAAAAATAAGGAAGCTACCTTATTGCAGATGGCAGCGGGTATTAATAAGTTTAAATGCGCCACTATTGCCGAAGCCGAGTTGCTGGGTATGTGTAAAGCGCCTGATGTACTGCTGGCTTATCAGCCGGTTGGCCCCAAGCTTTACAGGTTTATTAAACTGATACATGCATATCCCGCTACCCGGTTTTCGTGCTTGGTTGATAATGCCAATGCTGCTAAGGAGATATCTGATGCTGCAGAGGCTTATAAAATCAAGATCAACGTATATCTTGATCTGAATGTGGGTATGAACCGCACCGGTATAAAACCTGGGTTTGAAGCTTTGCAGCTATATATAGACTGTACTGTGTTACACGGGTTAAACCCTGTTGGGTTGCACGCGTATGATGGCCACATTCATGATGTTGATCTTAAAACCCGCGAGGAGCGTTGTAATGCCAGTTTTGAACCCGTTTTAAAGCTGCAGCAGGATATTACTCAAAAAGGTTATCCGGAGCCCATCATTGTTGCCGGCGGGTCACCTACCTTTCCAATTCACGCCAAACGTAAAGTAATTGAATGCAGTCCCGGCACTTTTGTGTACTGGGATAGAGGTTATGAGTTGGGTATGCCCGAGCAGGCGTTTTCGCCAGCGGTATTGGTAATAAGCCGGGTAATATCTTTACCTGGTGAGGGCTTGCTTTGTTTGGATGTGGGTCACAAATCCGTATCGGCAGAGAATGAACTGGGCAAACGTATTTACTTTTTAAATGCCCCTGAGCTGGTACCTGTTGGCCAAAGTGAAGAGCATTTGGTGGTAGATGCGGGTAAGGGTCATACCTACCAGATTGGCGATGTGCTGTATGGTATACCGCACCATGTATGCCCAACCGTTGCTTTATATGAGCGAGCTTACTTGATTGAAAATAAGGAACTTAATGGCGAGTGGCTAAATGCCGCGCGCGATCGTAAAATAACTATCTGATATGTTGATAATAGATGCCCATCTTGATCTGAGCATGAACGCGCTGGAGTGGAATCGTGACCTTACCCGTCCGCTTGATGAAATTAACAGGCGCGAGGAAGGTTTAACCGATAAGCCCGATCGTGCCAAAGCCGTGGTTAGTTTACCCGAGCTTCGCAAAGGTAATATTGGTTTGGTGGTGGCCACTCAAATAGGGCGCTTTGTGGCATTGGATAATCCGCTGCCTGGCTGGCACTCACCAGAACAGGCCTGGGCGCAAACCCAGGGACAGGTAGCATGGTACAAAGCCATGGAAGATGCCGGTGAAATGGTACAGGTAAATGATCTGACATCGCTGGAGAAACATCTGCAATTTTGGGGCGACGGACAACCAACAGATAAAAAGCCAATAGGTTATATACTAAGCCTGGAAGGAGCCGATTCTATTGTAACAGTACAACATCTGGAACGTGCCTATAATTATGGCTTGCGTGCCGTTGGCCCTGCCCACTATGGCCCGGGCAGATATGCACAGGGTACCGATGCCACCGGTTACATGGGGCCTAAAGGGCATGAGTTGCTCAAAGAAATGGAGCGCTTGAATATCATTCTGGATGCTACCCATTTATGCGATGATAGTTTTTGGGAAGCCCTTGACCATTTTAACGGCCATGTATGGGCAAGCCACAATAACTGCCGGGCGTTGGTAAACCATAACCGTCAGTATAGCGATGAAATGATAAAAGCCCTGATTGACCGCGGTGCGGTAATTGGCGCGGCACTTGATGCCTGGATGATGGTACCTAACTGGGTTAGGGGGCAGTCAACGCCAAAAAGTATGAACTGTAACCTGGATGTAATGGTTGATCACATAGACCATATCTGCCAGATTGCCGGTAACGCCCTGCATGTAGGCATGGGCTCAGACCTTGATGGTGCCTTCGGCCGTGAGCAGTGCCCGTATGATCTGGAAACCATAGCCGATCTGCAAAAAGTACCCGATCTACTTAAAAAACGTGGCTATACCGATCAGGACATCGAAAATATGATGCACGGTAACTGGCTTAGGTTTTTAAGAAAAGCCTGGGCATAAAAAACAACTCATCCGGCATAGCTACGCTCGCCATCCCTCTCTTCGCCTATGGCGGAAAGAGGGAATTTGAAAAAGGATGAAGGATAAAAAGAAATTATTTTTTTTGTGAAAGATATTGTCATTTCTATTGAGCTGGGTTGGGCATGAGTATTGGGCGAAAGAGAAATCTTATACAACCTACAGAGCGGATTTGCAGGGTATATAAGATTTCTCGCTCTAAATGACAAAAATTTTGTTTTTTCCCAACCCTCTTTCCGGCAAAGCCGAAGAGAGGGTCAACAAGCGCAGCGAAGTTGGGGTGAGTCGAATCACCAATAATTCAATTCCCGCTCTCCGCACCAACACAGTCGCTCCACTCCACTATTCTTCATGTTCATGTAAAACAAATCATCCATTTGTAGTAACTTTCCTTAATAAAACATACTTTGCATATACTACATTAAAAGCGGCATGATGATGCAAGAATTTATACAATGAATGCAGAACAATCAAGGTTAAAGGATACAAGTTGGAAAAAGTGGGGCCCTTACGTGAGCGACCGCCAGTGGGGTACAGTGCGCGAAGATTACAGTGCTAATGGCGATGCCTGGAGTTTTATAACTCATGATATGGCCCGCAGTAAAACCTACCGATGGGGCGAGGAGGGTATAGCCGGTATCTGCGACAGGCAGCAGCTACTCTGTTTTGGCCTGGCTTTCTGGAACAAAAAGGATTCCATTATCAAGGAACGTTTTTTTGGCCTCAGCAATCCGGAGGGTAACCACGGCGAGGATGTTAAAGAGTTGTATTATTACCTGGATAGTACGCCCACGCATTCGTACATGAAAATGCTGTACAAATACCCGCAGCAGGCATTTCCGTACGAGTGGCTGGTTACCGAAAATAAACGCCGCAGCCGTCAGGATCCCGAATTTGAAATAATTGATACCGGGATATTTAATAAGGATGAATATTTTGATGTTTTTACAGAGTATGCAAAAAACGCGCAGGACGATATACTGATCAAAATAACTATTCATAACCGTGGCAATGCCGATGCCTCTTTAAATGTAATGCCAACCTTATGGTTCCGGAATACCTGGAGCTGGGGTTATAAAGATTATAAGCCGTCTTTAGCGGCTAATGCTCAAAACCGCATACAAATATCACATAAAGACCTTGACCCGCTTTGGTTGCATACAGAAGGGGCCTGCGATCTGTTATTTTGTGAAAATGAAACCAACACCAATCGGTTCTATCAATATGATTCGGGTAATAAGTTTTATAAGGATGGCATAAACGATCATATAGTTCACGGTGCCGACACGATTAACCCGCGAAAAACCGGTACCAAAGCCGCTGTTAATTATGATATAACCGTGGGTGCCCAGCAAAGTGTAACCCTTCGTTTAAGGTTATCGCCCGATGCTAATTATAGTTTTGAGGATTTTGACCAGATATTTAAAACCCGCATTACTGAAGCTGACCAGTTTTATGCCGATGTAGTGAACCCTAAACAAAACCCCGATCGAAGCCTTATTCAGCGGCAGGCTTTTGCAGGCATGCTGTGGAATAAGCAATTTTACTATTCTGATATTCGTCACTGGCTAAGTGGAGATCCGTCTCAGCCCAAACCTCCGGAGCAGCGGAAAAACGCGCGCAACAGCAAGTGGATGCATCTGAACACCCGCGATATTATATCAATGCCCGATAAATGGGAGTATCCGTGGTTTGCGGCCTGGGATCTGGCTTTTCATTGTTTACCGCTGGCAAGGGTTGATATGGCTTTTGCCAAAAATCAGCTCATACTGCTCACTCGCGACTGGTACATGCACCCAAACGGGCAGCTGCCTGCTTACGAATGGGATTTTGGCGATGGTAACCCTCCTGTACATGCCATGGTGGTGTGGAGTGTTTACAAAACCGATAAGGAAGCTAACGGGGGCAAAGGCGATACCTACTTTTTGGAGAGGATATTTCATAAGCTGATGCTCAATTTTACCTGGTGGGTAAACCGTAAAGATGAATCAGGTAATAACGTTTTTGAAGGTGGTTTCCTGGGTCTGGATAATATTGGCGTGTTTGACAGGAATATACAATTGCCAATGGGGCAACATCTGGAACAGGCCGATGGCACCAGCTGGATGGCCATGTATTCATTAAACCTATTGCGCATAGCTACGGAACTTGCCGAAAATGATAAGGCCTATGCAGATATAGCATCTAAATTTTTTGAGCACTTTATTTATATTGTTGGGGCCATCTCAAACCTTGGTGATAATAACGAGGGACTTTGGGATGATGATGATGGCTTTTTTTACGATCAGATCCGGTTTCCGGATAACGGCTCAGTAAAAATGAAGGTTCGCAGCATAGTCGGCCTTATTCCGCTGTTTGCTACAGAGGTACTGAGCGAGAGTGATATAAGTGATAGCCCTATATTCAGGGATCGGATGAAATGGTTTTCAGATAACCGGCCCGATCTGGCCAACCTGGTTTCGCGCTGGAATGAGCGAAGTGCGGATGGCAAACACCTGATCAGCTTGCTACGTGGATTCAGGATGAAGTCGATATTAAAATATATGCTCGACGAAAAAGAATTTCTGAGTGATTATGGTATTCGTTCGCTGTCAAAATATCACCACGAAAATCCTTACCATATATCGGTAAATGGAGTGCAGTTTGGTATAGGCTATGTACCTGCCGAAAGTGATAGCGGCCTTTTTGGAGGTAACAGCAATTGGCGCGGCCCTATCTGGATGCCTATTAATTACCTTATTATTGATAGTCTGCATAAGTTTTATGACTACTATGGCGATGGTTTTAAGGTAGAATGCCCAACCGGGTCCGGGAATTATATGAATTTGAAGGATGTGGCCAATGAGCTTTACCGCCGCATATCAAAACTGTTTTTACGCGGTGATGACGGCAGGCGCCCCGTATTTGGTAATTACGAAAAGATGCAAACCGACCCTAACTTTAAGGATTACATTCTTTTCTACGAGTTTTTTGACGGCGATAATGGCCGTGGCGCGGGTGCATCGCACCAAACCGGCTGGACCGGATTAATTGCCAACTGCCTGTATGTATTTTAGAATATTAGGTAAAATAAAGCGAAATACACCTCTGAATTTTTGTATATTTATATCAACCAACAGCCAGGCTCCTGATACAGGGACCTGGCTGTTTTGTTAAACATTCAGAGCAATCAAAATAACCTGTATTGATATTAAGTTTCTGAATATTAATTAATTATAACTTTTTAAGCTTTAAAAAATGGGCTAAAAGAGAGTTGAAACGAGTGTTTTTTGAACAATTACCCGGTTTTTTGAAGGATTTTGCTCAGTTTTTGGCAAATTTTGGAGCTGATTATGTTAAAATAAAATTTTAAGAAGTTTATCAGGAATAAAAAAACTAAGAAAGTTCATCAGGCATTTCTGCAAATTCCTGAACACCTGAAAAGATGAGATTTCCTGATGAGAAAAATTAATGTGTAAAAAAGACACAATAAAATTTCTTTCGTGCTGAAAATTATTTAGATTTACTCTACCACTTATTAAACTAAAATTATCAGCATGAATTACAACAGGAGAAAGTTTATTCAAAGCGCTGGGGCGCTGGCACTTGGCGGATTGGCCTTATCGGGCAAAGCAGGTACTTTGTTAAGTAATTTAAAACCCGGCCACGCAGTAGGCTTACAGCTATACACCTTTTTTGGCATTATTGACGAGGATGTGAAAGGCACCTTAACCAAAATAGCCGGACTTGGCTATAAAGAGCTTGAATCTGCATTTAGTAAAAAAGGCGGCTTTTATGGCATGAGCGCTAAAGACTTTAAAGCAACTGTAAATGACCTGGGCATGTCCTGGACCTCACATCACGTACTGGGCGCACCGTTCAAACTTCCTCCGGGAGCAAAAATGCCCTTAGATGCAGATGGTAAACCAATGGTGATACCGCCACTAAAAAACCTACGGGACAATATGCAGGAACTGGTTGATGCCGTGGCCGAAGGAGGCGTTAAGTACCTGGTTTGCGCAAATTCACCAACCGGTACACTGGATGAGATCAAATCAACCATTGAGGTACTGAACAAAACAGGAGAAGCTACCAAAAAGGTTGGTATCCAGTTCGCTTACCATAACCATGATATGGAATTTCACCCGGTTGATGGTAAAGTTCCGTATGATCTGCTGCTTAGTGAGACCGATCCCAAAAATGTAAAAATGGAACTTGACCTGGCCTGGGCCATTAAAGGGGGCAAAAATCCGGTTGAGATGTTTAAACAGCATCCCGGCCGTTTCCCGCTATGGCATGTGAAAGATCTGGATGCCAGTCGCGAAAATATATTACCTGTAGGCAGTGGCACGCTTGACTTTAAGCCAATTTTCGCCGCCGCAGCATCTGCAGGTATGCAGCACTTTTTTGTAGAACATGATATGCCAAAAGACGCGCTGGCCAGCATTACCAGCAGTATTAGCTATTTAAAAAATACATTGAACGTATAATAATTCATTAGTTCAGTTGTTCATTGGTCTTACATGGTTACTAATAAACCAATGATACCAATGAACAATTGAACCTTTCAAGCTATTTTGATTTAACAACCGCTTTAGCTATCTTAAAGGCGCATTAAATCAAACACATGGCAGCACCCCCGGCAGAGCAGTTAAAACGAGTATTGAAACCTGTTCATCTCTGGGCAATTGCTGTGGGGCTGGTCATATCCGGCGAGTATTTTGGCTGGAACCTTGGCTGGGCCGTATCGGGTACCATTGGCTTTTTGATAGCCACACTGGTTATCACGGTAATGTATATCACGTTCATTTTCAGTTATACAGAACTCACTACCTCTATTCCGCATGCAGGCGGCGCGTTTGCCTACGCTTACAGGGCCATGGGGCCATTGGGTGGGTTGATTGCAGGTTATGCTACTCTGATTGACTTTTTGCTGGCTTCACCCGCCATAGCTATATCGCTGGGAAGTTATCTTCATTTTTTATATCCGGCAATACCGGTAATGCAGTCGGCTATGCTGTTTAATGTAGCTTTTATCATTCTCAATATATCAGGGGTAAAGGAGTCTGCCACTTTTTCGGTGTTTATAACCATACTGGCAGTTGCCGAATTATTACTTTATATGGGTATCGTATCGCCGCATTTTAAAATAGATAATTACCTGAGCAATCCCATGCCTTTTGGCTGGGCCGGGGTGTTCGCCGCATTACCCTTTGCCGTTTGGTTTTACCTGGCTATTGAAGGTGTAGCCATGGTGGCCGAAGAGGTTAAGGAACCTAAAAAAAACATTCCGAGAGGGTATATATCGGCATTGGCTACGCTGGTAGCCCTGGCTTTAGGTGTAATGATATTAACAGGAGGTATAACAGACTGGCGAAAATTAAGTAACCTTGATTACCCTTTGCCCGAGGCTATAGGTATAGTTTTGGGTAAGACGAATGGGCTTACCAAAATATTTGCCAGCATCGGCCTGTTCGGATTAATCGCTTCTTTGCATGGTACAATTCTGGCATCGTCAAGGCAGGTGTTTGCTATGGCGCGCAGTGGTTATTTACCCCGTGGACTGGCAGTTATCAACCATCGGTTTAAAACACCGCACTGGGCGCTTATTGCCGGCGGGGTAGTTAGCTTTTTAGCCATTTATAGCGGCACTACAGCGCAAATAATTGTCCTTTCGGTACTTGGGGCCATTGTGATGTATTTGATGAGCATGCTGAGCCTGTTTATGCTTCGTAAAAAGGAACCTTTGTTAGAACGGCCTTTTTCATCGCCATTTTATCCGGTGTTTCCGGCTATGGCTTTAATTATATCGGCCATATGTCTTTTTGCCATAATATGGTTTAATGTCTGGGTAAGCCTGCTGTTTTTTGGGGGAATGACTATTGTTGTATTCGTATTCATAATAATGGGAAAACACAAAGTTTTGTTAATGGATGAAATGATGGCAACGCCCAATTAATATGGAATACAAGCACACTATACGAAGTAAGGTTTATAAGTTTCCGGATCTGAAAACTTTACTGGGCAAGGCTTCGCCATACCGGTCGGGTGATGAGCTGGCCGGCGTTTGTGCCGAAAGTTATGAAGAGCGCGTTGCCGCACAGATCACACTGGCAGATGTACCTTTAAAAACCTTTTTAAATGAGGTAGTAATCTCCTACGAGCAGGATGAGGTTACACGTTTAATTATTGATAGTCATGATATTATTAGCTTTAATTTAATAAGTCATTTAACAGTAGGAGAGTTGCGCGATTGGCTATTAAGCGATGAAACGGATACCGAAACTTTAACCGGAATTGCCCGGGGACTTACACCTGAAATGGCTGCTGCTGTATCAAAACTAATGCGTAATCAGGACCTTATTACGGTGGCTAAAAAATGCGAGGTAATTACCCGTTTCAGGAATACCATTGGCTTAAGAGGGCATTTCAGTACACGGTTACAACCCAATCACCCCACAGATGACCCTAAGGGTGTGGCCGCGAGCATTATTGACGGCTTGCTGCATTGCAGCGGTGATGCGGTTATTGGCATAAACCCGGCTACAGATAATCCGGCGGCGGTGAGTAATTTATTAAGATTGATGGATACCTTGCGCTACCAGTTTGAAATACCTACGCAAACCTGTGTTTTGAGCCATATAACAACTACCTTACAGCTTATTAACGAGGGGGCACCGGTTGATCTATGTTTTCAATCTATAGCTGGAACACAACAAGCGAATGCCAGTTTTGGTATCAATTTAAATTTGATTGACGAAGCTTACCATGCTACCTTATCCTTAAACAGGGGGACTATTGGCAGTAATGTGATGTATTTTGAAACCGGGCAGGGCAGTGCACTATCGGCCAATGCAAATTTTGGTGTTGATCAGCAAACTTGTGAGGCAAGGGCTTATGCTATTGCAAGGAAATATAAACCATTGCTGGTCAATACGGTGGTTGGTTTTATCGGACCTGAGTATTTATATGATGGCAAGCAAATTATTCGCGCTGCCCTTGAAGATCATTTTTGCGGAAAGCTGCTTGGTTTGCCCATGGGGGTAGATGTTTGCTACACCAACCATGCGGAAGCTGATCAGGATGATATGGATAACCTGCTAACGCTGCTGGGGGTAGCAGGTTGTAATTTTATAATGGGTATACCGGGAGCAGATGATATTATGCTTAACTACCAGTCAACCTCATTTCATGATGCTTTATACCTGCGTAAGGTATTAGATTTTAAACCAGCCCCTGAGTTTGAGCAATGGCTCATTAAGCAGGGTATAATTGATGGTAAAGGGAATATGCTACCCGTAAGCCCATCTCACGAATTATTGGGCGCCATGGCTAAATGATATGAAAAGAAATATCCCCCAGGAAATAGAGCCATTAAAGGCATTGCAGGAGTTTACCTCGGCGCGCATAGCTATTGGGCGGGTAGGTACAAGCATTCCGTTAAAGCAGTCCCTCGAGTTTAAGCTGGCACATGCCCATGCGCGTGACGCAGTATATTCCGAATTGAATATCAATAATTTATCTGAATTACTTAAGCAATTTACTTTGCCTGTTTTGCACCTGCAAAGTATGGTTAACCACCGTAGACAATATCTGCAAAGGCCAGATCTGGGGCGCAGGTTAAATAGGGTTTCTGTCGACCTGCTGCGTGACTATAGTACTAACGCTGATATTGCCATTGTAATAGCCGATGGGCTTTCTGCCACTGCCGTGAATGAAAACGTGTATGGACTATTGCTGGTATTGATTCCGCTATTTATCGGAGCTAATTTTAAGCTGGCGCCATTGAATTTGGTTGAACAGGGGCGGGTTGCTATTGGCGATGATATAGCACATGGTTTAATGGCCAAATTATCCCTTGTACTGATAGGTGAGCGGCCGGGGTTGAGTTCGGCCGATAGTCTGGGTGCCTACCTCACTTACAATCCGCAGCCGGGCCTTACTGATGAAATGCGTAACTGCGTATCCAATATCAGGCCTGGTGGACTCAGCTATAAAAATGCAGCTAAAAAGATATTTTATCTCGTAAATGAGGCTTTTAAACGGAAACTTTCTGGTGTAGCCTTAAAAGATAATACTGGTTTATTGGAAAGCTAAGGCAAAAGCTTTTGCCTTAGCTTTTGATCATTTTTTTATCTGCCTTTTTTCAATAGTTCCATTGAATGAAATCGGGTCGCGGTTGGTGCTGATTACCTGTAAGGATGCATAACCATCAGGTGAAATGCTTAGTGTCATGGTTTGCACATCGCGCCAGTTGCTTATACTTCCATCGGTTGGTTTGATAATGACAGTCCAGCCTCCCTTTTTGCCAACTTTTGAATTGTAGGAGAATTTTGTACTGGTAAATTTAATGCCACCTTCTGTAGGGTTATAAGGAGCCATGTGCGCCTGCCCAAAATAGGGTAAAAAAGCTGATAAGGTATCTTTAGTAACCGTCATATCATATGGTGAATTTAAGGCCCTGCTTATTCCTCTCATTGGGCTTACATAGGTAGCGTCAAATATGTAGTTCTGGGCTTCAACCATACTTTTTATTTCTGCAGCATGCGCAGCTTTTTTATCCTTACGGGTACTCTGGGCACTAACTGAACTTATGCTTATACAGGCAAGTAAAAGCAATGCAGATATTGTTTTTAATAGTTTCATAGCTAAGTATTTATATTGGTTTGACTCGGGAACGGTATTCAGGTTTAGTTATATCAAATTTAATTATAATTTAAACAAAACATTCATGAAAGGGGAATTCACCAACGGGCATGAAAGTGTTAAATTGCAGGTACCAAACTTCAATTAACATGTCAACCCAGGTAGAATTCCCTTTATTT
>Ga0247742_10000831_pt1 | contig 23290 bp, 21 predicted proteins | sample UWRJL208509C2_FD_180944 | JGI IMG/M metagenome (GOLD analysis project Ga0247742, IMG submission 180944) | Plant litter microbial communities from Arlington Agricultural Research Station in Wisconsin, United States - UWRJ-L208-509C-2 | ecosystem: Environmental > Terrestrial > Plant litter >... | reverse complement strand
AGATTTCTAGGTCAGACTTGTTTACATTAAATTGCGTGTCCGGTATATTTCAAGACCCAATCACCCAATGTTAGATCTAACAGAAAGCCTGGTCTCGGAATGTCCGGTTAGCGGTCCACCGATAACGGTAATAACACTTTCACCGATCCTCCCGAAAATTTCCCCAGCTACTTCTACTCTGCTGATGAATGTGGACATCAGGAACGCCTGCTCATGCGAGATTGGCGATGCTGAAGTTTATATCCAACAACCACTACACGTGCACTATTTGCAATTGCAAGCATCTACCAATCCGAGCACCTGACTGTTCACACACCTGCGAACATCAGCGGGCGCCTGCGACTATCATCGAATGCCCACAGTGTGGACGTACCGCCAGAAGCCTCGTGAGCAAGGTGTGAGTCAGAACCTAATTTGGCCTTCCTATTTTGGACTTGGGGCGGGATTTTCCCCCGCCTCACCGCCATGACACGGCCTCAAGCCGCCTCATGGCAAACCACAAGCCTTGCAGAGCCGGGCATGCACAGATCGATGGCAACACGAGTCATAGTCGACGGCGGCCGGTGGTTTTGGATATGACTCTGCCTCCTTCAACAACAGCATAAATACCGCCCTCTCTCAGCAGAGTTCATCAAACCCCAGAATTGGCTCTTCAATCCCCCAAATATGCCAACCAAACGGACAGCCAAGAAGTTGAGATACACTCTCTCCAAAGCCCAAGCCGACTTTGCTCCAACCATCGCTTCAGCTTCAACGGGATCAGCATCCTGCTCTCGACGCCAGGAGTCAAAAGCGCTTGACCTCCCACTCGAACTGCTCAGAGAGATTATCTCCTACTTCAACTGTTTCCCCGACCAGCTCATACCTTCATACGCCTCCGATGAGCAGAGCTCCCTCGTTCCGAGAGATCCTAGAACCTATCTTGAACGAAGGAATGTCCTTCGCTCACTGTCACAAACTTGCCGATACTGGAGAGACATATTCTTTCCCATACTTTGGGAACACTTGAACACCGCTCATTCAGAGATGTCCGGGCAATGGTATATGGCATTGGGAGAGTCGATGATCAAGAAGAGCTTGCTATTGTCAAAAAATCCGGAGATAGCTGCGCATGTCCAGTACGTTCCAAACGACTCTTCCCTAGAGCTAGGCTAACAGCTTCGTTATCAGGAGTATGAACATCAATCTGACTCGTTACTCAACGGATACAGTACTCCCTGCGATGGTTAGAGCTATTAAAGTTCTTCCAAACCTACAAACCTTGCATATCACGAACGTTACAAACGACATGAGCACATCAATCAAGGCCTTCTTCGAAGGGAACACCTTCCCCCAGATACAAACCGTCATCCTCCCAAGTGAGGCGCACCACGTTCTGCGGTGCTGCACGGAGGTGCGAAAGGTGGTAAGCTTGAACTGGGACAATAGCAGCAGGATTGTTGGGGCAATCAGAAGTTCCTGCAAGAAAGTCGAAGTGATGGAGGGTCTCCTTGGGGAAGCATCAGTTATGAAACGTGAGTTTCGATCCTCTAAAGTATCTGCCAAACCTCGCTAAAAAAACATGAATCAATTGTTGCAGGTGTACCGAAAGCAGCTCCAAATCTTCGTTCCATCTCGTTTAGCGGTCATCCGCATAGTTTCCGCTTTGGGACGAAATTGGTAGGCGCTTTGCTTTATATATATCTATACGTCTTCGTGAATACTAATTATTTATTTCTTATTACCAGGAGTCTATACAGCCACTGTCATCATTGAAACACCTACACCATATTGCCATAGATTCACACCATCCCTCATTTGAAGCCGCTTTAAAGGACCCAAGTTTCTCCGAGGTGTTGAAAGTAGCTAAAGGGATTGTGCGCAAATCTTCTGCGGACGTCAGATTGAAGAAAGTCACTGTATACCAATCTGGATGGAGCCATCAATACAACAACAGCGAACCTGGAACAGAACGCTGGACGAGCGTCTTAAGACCAGACGAATTACAACCTTAACCATTTCATAGGAACATGGATGCAAATTATACTTGTGTCTTCCTTCTATTCCTTACATACCTATTGAACATTTTTGGTTGTAACTACTAATACCCGTTGTTCTCATGCTTGTGTTCTTTACAAGGCGGACCCTCTGGCCGTAGGCTGACACATATTACGCACAGCTACCTATTTTCGCATATGCAAAGCTGTAGTTTTTAGATGGTGGCCAGGTCTTCCTATTTGATGAACTGTGTAGAGTAGGCAATTATACGTGTAGCCCATAATAGCGAGCCTCCGAATGATTTGTCCGAGGATGTCACAGAAAACGCGCAATGACCATGATTGTGATTTTTGACCGAAGTAGGAGTTACCGCTGCGATGTCGTCAGTCATTAATTGTTCTGAGCAATTAACGTCATCTCAAGGCTTTCTTTCTGAAACCGAACGGCTAAATGCTTTTCGTCCACGATACCTTGATTTCGGAACACAAGAATCACCAGTCAGTATTCACATCGTCCCAATTCATGTCGTAGACGACTTACCGCTCTGAGTTCCGACAAAGGCTTGTACTTGACCTCCAGAACTCCTCGTTGTGCAGTCTGATCCAGCTCTGGAAACATCATTTCTCTGACTTCCTCCATGAACTCGCTAGGAATGATACCCAGGTTCGTGCATATCATATCCACTAATATTCTGCGAATATTGGCAAATGGTGGATGATGATTGAAAATCCCATTGAGCTCTTCCCAAAGGAAGTTGGATATTTCATCCGCGCTCCTAACAATGATGCGGAAACTCATATTGAAGAAGGAGTCAGAGGTGATTGTTGAGAGGAGAGGGACGATGTGTAGAGTATTGCAAGCAGAAATTGGGTTTCGACTCGACATAACGATGTAGATGATGGTGAATATGTCAAGTGACTCGAGGTGAATGTTTACAGAGAGGTCCAGATGGGGTCCCAAGGTTTCTGCACGAGATCCAGTTATGGTTAGTGCATAGATACTTACCTAATACAGGACTCACTTCTTTGCATGTATTGGTCGTCAAATCGTAACTTGAGAAGTGTTAACGAAGGGCCTGCCCTTCTGAGTATCCTCTGGACATCTTCGATATTTTCCAGAGAGATGGGGTCCAAAATTATCCCCTCCAAGAAAATCGCTTCCTGGCTAGATAGCCATTTGAAGAAAGATGACGGGCCATCGTCCACACGGAGTTTAGACAAATGAGGCGAGATGGTCTGAGATGAAGCTACTTGCGGGCCATCTTGTTCATAAAGTGATCTCCCAAAATGAAGGAAGCGAAGCTTTTGAGAGGCGCATATGAATGAAACCAGTTGTTGAAGTGTCATGAAAGAGCAGTCGAGCAGGGCCAAGCTTTGGAGATTCGTGAAGCCATTCATACACTCAATGGCCCGAGGCGTCAATTGTCCCCACTTCACGTAGGATAGATTGAATGAGGTTACATGACCAAAATGTTTGACCAACGAAGGCATCACGCGATTGACCCATGCGCTATTGTGTCCAGTTGATCGATTAGCAATCTCTAGCACTCGTGCTGATCGCGCAAACTGACTGTGGGGAGACTCCAACAATTCAAGGAAGGAGTCCACGAAGTTCTCTTGAACTCGTAGACGGTGAATAAGATGAAAACGTGAGGTTAGAAGCCACTGTTTAGAGACGAGCGTGCATGCCCTGAGAGACCTCGGGTCATTGTGAAGATGGTCGATTATGATTTCAGCGACTTCGATTGGTAGTATCGAACGCGTCAACTGGAAGTTGTCTTTATGCCTGGGTTCAGCTAATTAGACATCAAACGTCAGCTTGGGAATTCAGAGTCATCATCTTGAGTTACTTACCCATTGACGTTTGGAGCAGTCAGGTAGGTCTTAAATTGCAGTTGTCAGTTTACGAGCGCCAATGTTGGGCTACTTCAAAGTCCGCTCTGGATCTACCAACGATAAGCCGGGTTTGGGCTCCGACGGCATGTCTTCGGTATCGCCGCTTCCCCGCATGGTTCGGACCTGTATTTTGCAACGACCACGATGTCCCCCGATGGCTCATTGCAGACCATGGGACCCCACTCGGATAATGGGTGGCACTCCATACGTCCATGGGCACCGATTCTGTCACTTACAGTCCGTGAAATCACCTCGGTATCGGCTACGTTCATTCTGTCGTCAAGTCTTGATGAACCGGACGCATCGCTGGCATCGCTTGGTCTCGAGGCTGCAGGGGATGACCCAGAGCAAGGAGACGGCGGCAAGAAGAAGGCAGGCATTGTTTCTGACGCACTAGCAAAGGGCTTGTCTGTAAACGTGAATGGATCGGCTTGGCCTCGTGCCTTCATTCGGATTGACGACCAGCTCGACGAGGCAGTCATCATCATATACGCTCTCATGCCAGGTCGTCAATATGACATTGAACTTGGACTAGCTGAGTCAAGTACCCTGCGAAGGCAGGTTACCACCGAAGGTGCGTCATTCTACACTCTGAAACAGTCGATGACTACAAGCATCCTGTAGACGATTCCGACGAGGATACTGCAGATCTCAATACTGATCCAGAATCGCCGATACTTGACAGCCATTCCGCTGCGTCCTCAGATCCACAATCAACGCCTTCCACTTCTCCGAGCCGAACCGTCCCAGGAACACCTCCCACAGCCACTGTTGCTGCACCTCCTATCACAATAGAGGATCACTTAAACCAGCTACAGCTCACATTGTCGTTGGTCAACGCCGAACGGGAAACTATTCTAACTTCGCTTAAGTCTGCCCGGAGAGACGCGCAAAAGGCGGACTCGGCACTTCGGGCCGAAATCGATACGCTGAGGAGGACATTCGAGAAAAACAGTGCTACAGAGCTAAGGGGAAAGCAAAAGGTGCTGGCATTACAGGAGGCAGTAAAGCGAGCTCAGAACACGACGAAGGAGACCGAGGATCTGGCGAGGGAGGTTGAGGTGGAGATTCCAGGCTTGAAGTCCACGATGGAAGAAAAAGAGAGACAGCACAGACGGATCAAGACTCAGGCAGACAAGGTTCGGAAGGAGAGGGAGGAACTAGAGGAAAAGGAGAGGAAGCGCATAGACGCAATGAACACTGAATTAGCGGGCCTGAAAAACAAGTTGGAAAGGTTAGGCATCAAGAAGGAAAAAATGGAGTCGACTCTCATTCCCGATCTTGAAGAGAAGCTTCAAGGCATCGAGAAAGAAATCGAAGCAGAAGAAGAGCAGCTAGCAAATTTTGAACTGGATGAACGAGCCCGACTTCAACTCGAGGAGACGTATGTCCCATTCCAACGGATTAGGCACAATAGTGCAGGTCCGATTGGGCGACCGAATCCTGCTCCCATCCAGCGCCCCACAGTCGACTGGTCTCCGACACAGCCCCATCGAGCCCATCCGACGCATTCACCACGATCGCAGTCATATCACATTCACGGCACACCATTCCAGGCTCCTAGTTCGCCTATTATTTTGACAAACCCCCAGCGTCGCTTGTCCTTGAAAGCGACCACACATTCCGCATCAACATTACCACCCCTCACGACCTCGAACCCGAACTCCAACTCGGCCTCATCCTCTTCACCAACTCCATCTTCGCCGACGCGCTCAACTCCTGCTACCGTCGGTGCCACATCGACACTTTCTAGTCGTGCGCCCGCCTTCGAGCCCTCGCGGCCTCTGGGTGCCCTAAAGATCAACAATGGAGGCACTGGGTACAGTCATAGTGGTACCGGGTTCTCAACAACGCCGATCCCGATTCCGATCTCCACACATCGACCTACAGCGAGCGCAAGCTCTACAGCGCCGGTAGGAGCAGGACGGCCTGGGAGAAACGGGCCACAAGGACAACATGGCATAGGTCATGGCTTTGGCTAATAAAATGGCAAGCCACAACCTCGCATAAGAGACATGAACTCACGGCCTTTCATGATTTTGAAAATACATACTTGCATGTTATTATCAGTAGTTGCATCTATTATTGGCATCGTCGACATTGTTTTCAGCATACTCGTCTATTTATTTAACACCACAAGCTTAACTCGAAATAATCCCTATATAGTACTACTTACATACAGTACTCTCCAAACGACCACCCAAATGCACCATCCCTCAGCATCACAGGCCCATCGTCAGACAGGTCAGCGGGCATCCAAGGGTGCGGCGACATGTGGCATGGCGTCTGCTACCTTCGTGCTTTTCGGGTTACCCCCGTTTAACTGGCTGCCAGAGGGTCCTACACTCGACTTGTACTCCTCCACCGTTCGATGTACTCCTTCCAATGTAGTCCATGTTCCCTTGTACCCCAACCCCCCTTGCGATGGAGGTAGGCGAGCCCGGGAGTCATCGACGATGACGTGTAGCTGGGTGAGTCGAAACATGCCTGGCTGTAGATTGATTATCTCGCCCGTGATGGGTGGAAGCCACTTCAGCGCATATTGAACGCGGCAGTAGAATTCAACACAATACGCCATAAGAAGCATGAAAGTCGCAGAGACAGAGGAGAATGTGACGCCATCCACTAGGGTCCCTATCGTGGTGTACACGTCTCCAAAAGTGGGTGTAGGTCCTGGGTCCGTTATGCAGAATGCTTGCCCCCCAATATCAGGGTTTTTGCTACCGGCCAGGAGGTCTATGAGACGCGCTTCGTAGCATAGATGCGCTTCCGCGCAGTTCTCGACGTAGGAGAAGGACTGAATCACATTCCCCACCCAGACTGGATTACTCTTCCTCTGGAGATAGTGGCGGACAACGAGGTCGCCATAGGGCCCAACAATACCATTTCCAGGGCGTACACACCCCGTCCTGAGAACCTTGGAGCCACTCTGCGTTTTATCCGCGGCTGTGACAAGGTGCTCGGCGAGAACCTTCACTGTGGCATAGTTCGAGAACCCTTCTTCTGGGAGTCGACTATTGTCGTCGTTCAAAATCTGCACGTATCTTTGGGGTTCGGTTTTCCAAGGCAAGAGCAAAAGCCCAGTACCATGTACGCCTACAGTTGCAGACGACGTGTAGACCAAAACGTTGGCACCCGCAGCACGTGCCGCTTCTATAACGTTCCTGGTTCCTTCAACATTGACTTTGAGGGATCGGTCGAGATATCTAGCGTGGCGTTCATAGAACCGAATAATGGCTGCCGTGTGGAAAACTGTGATATCCGCCGTAGACGAGGTTGGCCAGGCGGCTGTGAAGGCAACTTGAAGGGCAGAAGCATCGGTAATGTCGACTTTGATGAACTCGACACCCTTCAACATGGCTTCTACAACAACTGGGTGTGAAGGGGGCCTGAGGTCAAGTACGCGTATGTGTTTGAAGTTTTCTCCCCGCTTCAGAAGTTTCTCGATAATCCAACCACCCAGGAAACCACCCTAGAGTGAAAGGTCGGCATGAATTCCAAGCTTTCCAAAGTACAGAAATACGCACCCCACCAACAACTATATACCGTCTACCAGTTTTGGGCGGCAAAACCTCAACCCTTTCTCCCTCCATATTCAAGGTTTTCGCCCTGGTTCGAACGTCTGCTGGAGTGCATCGCTTCGGCCCGAACTGAGAGGCGCTTGTTGGAGTCACCTTCAGGCGCGTATCATTCCAGTAGATATACAGCGCAAGGAGAACAAGGGGAACAGGAATGAGACCAACAGACATGGTTTTCGAGAGAAGGTGGTGGTAGGAGAAAGGAAATTAAGAGTTACCAAATCTCAACGGTTTCATCGGGACAGACTGATCAGGCACCGCACATCCTGGACATGTAGATGGTAAGATTCTCCAACCACGCAATCCTGAAGGTACTCACATCGATATCGATGTTACAGTAGCAAAATTTATTAGACTCCCTACCTGGAAGATAGTTCAATGCATAGTACAGGACGGGATTTGCAATCCAACACATGGACTCAACTGGCAGACCGTGAAAATTCAAAGCGCCACATAGTGCTGGGATAGCCAAAGACATATCGACTACTAGAAGTGAGAGTCAGACTCGAAATAAGAGCTTTCTAAGGTGGATGTTGCTGAGACTTTAGGACCGCAGAACTTAAGAACTTGACGCTCGTGACAAATAAGGGTCAACATTGCTGCAGTGAATTCAATTTCAAGTCTTAGTTAGACTCAACGTCCAAGGCCACAATGTCCACAGCATCACCACCTCCAAAATCATCCAAACGAAAATGGGATCAACCAGCGCCAGGTGAAGACCCGACAGTGGCCAAGGTGGCCAAGACGGACGAGGGAAAGTCTGCGTCAGAGGCAGCAGCAGCAGCGGCGGCCATTGCTGCGAAAATTGCTGCTCAGTTCGCGAGCGGGGCTCTTGGAGGAGACGGAGGGAAAGACCATGATGCAGAATTTACGCACGACATCGATATTAACGATGTTCGGAACCGGTACCTGCTGACAAGAGGCTCTACACAGGACCAGGTGAGTTTGACACGTTCGACATGATACTTGGGCGAATATTGATGGGCCATTTGACGAAATTTGATAGATACATGAAGAAACTGGTGCGTCTGTTGGTACTAGGGGAGTATGGTACCCAGATAGATCAAAAGCAACGGAGAAAGACCCTCCATTATACATCCATATCTCGGCACGAACAAAGGAGATTCTCGACCAGGCCGTTGCAAAAGTCAATGAATTAATCGCGTTGGACATGGGCTCTCTAGTTGACAAGGGTGATAAGACTCGAGAACGGGTGAGTGATTATTAGTCTCAGAAAATGGTGTTGTGGCTGAACTTAGACGCAGCGAAAATGGCCAGAGGAGAAACTGCCCGTAGGACTGGAGTCTATACGGAATTTCAACATCAGGGCGAAGGTCGTTGGACCCTCTGTACGCCTATCGTCTCTATCCTTTGACATTTTACTAACCATTACATTTGCGGCAGGGTTCATTCGTCAAATATATTCAATCAGAAACAAGCACTAGGGTTCAAATCAAAGGTCTCGGCTCTGGTTTCATCGATCAAGAGGTGAGCTACCTTTCTCCCCTTGTCACTGAAAGTCAGCTGACTGTTCTTCTTTCATAAGACAGGTCAAGAAGAGCCTGTGCCTTTGTATATTCACATAACGCGAGTGCCTTCCACCTCCCTTGATTTGATGTGTAGTCATACTGATGCGTATTTCCAGAGGACCAGAAGAAGGCCAAGTTGCGCGAGCAAAAGTTCTAACAGAGGATTTGCTACTGGTCGTCCGACAAGAACATGCCAAAGTGCAGGTACTCGTTCATCAACAACAAATGGAGCTCCATCAAGCCCAGGCCCAATACGCTGCTTACAGTGCGATGGGGGTGCGTTTCTTTCACCTTCTATCATAGCATGCCTGAACTAAACTTCCCCAAGGGTTACGCACCCCCACCACCGTCGGCCCCTGCTCCTCCGCCACCACCTGGAGAAGGTCCTCCACCTCCTCCCTCAGGTACACCTGGTGGCGATGCTGCAGCATCGCAATATGCCGCAGGACCACCAGCTCCTTCGGACACAGAGGCCTATGCTGCTTACTGGTAAGTAAGGTCTTTGCATTTTTGTTCCGCGGCTGATATCAGTAACAGGGCTGCATACGGGTACGATGTGAATTCGGCTGAGTTCAAGGAATGGCAAGCAAGCCAGCAACAACAGTATGCTCAATACTACGCTGCTTATGCTGCTGGAACAGGCGGGGCAACGCAACCTTCAGAGGCACCCCCTCCCCCTCCGCCCTCATAAATTGGGTTTACCAGTCTTCGAGCTACGCCACATTTCCCAGAGCAGCTGGCGCATTCGGTGTACGCTTGACTATGAGAGACAACCTAATGCTCATCAGTTCGTCGATCACCTGTACTACCTCGTTTTTGAGCAGTGCTTCAATATATATATTAGCTAACAATTTTCGGAGGCCTTCAGCAACCTTGACCCTTTCAGAGAACGACCGAGTTGCCTCTTGCCAACACTGTTTATCTTGGTTCGTTCACAGGTTTGTCTCAGCTCAATTCATACGACAGCTTTGTTTGAGACCATCAAGCATGCCCGATGTGACGGGTTGATAGGTCGGTCCTGTATTAAGGAATCTTTCCTTACTCCATGAGCGTACACTCGTCCGAAGGCTAACCAGCAGAGACATCTATATTTATCTCCTCAGATAAAAAGTCCGGCCCGCTGATTAACTGGCGATGTCAAATCAAACACGACAGGCCTTCCCTACCTTTCTTGTGACCACCAACATCGGCGCTATGGACCTGTGGCACCTGACAACAACCGTTGGCTCTATCTCAGTGCCTTTACTTCTGCTTGGCCTATATGTGTATTGGAATGACAGGCGGTGGAATACAATCCCCCCAAGTGCTCTCTATTTTGGGCCGAAAAGATTCACACCAGATGATGTTCGTGCCATGGCAGAAAGAGTAGCCAATTCTCCCCCAATAGCGACCAAGGAGGTCCTGCCTTCGAGAACAGGGAGGCGGTATATTGTGGTCGGAGGCGTGAGTGTTGCTCTACGATACCAGAAACTTGGTTAGTTCTCAATGCCTTTTTGACAGAGTGGCTTCCTCGGTGCTTGGATAGTAACGAAGCTACTGGAACGCGGAGAAGAACGTCATCGCATCCGCATACTTGATCTCAACCCGCCAGGAAATCGTGCTGTGAAGGATGCACTCTCAAGTGGTGTCCAATTCATCAAGGTGGACGTTACCGATGCACAAGCCCTCACCGCAGCTTTTAAGGCTCCCTGGCCAACGTCACCTTCAAATCTCTCCACACGCAACCTGGAGATAACTGTGTTCCACACGGCCGCCAATATTCGTTTCTACGAGCGCCATGTCGAATTCCTTTCGCGTTCGACGAAGGTGAATGTGATTGGGACAGAGAACATAATCAATGCCTCACGAGAGGTAGGCGCCACCGTACTCGTCTACACTTCGTCAGCCTCCGTCGCAATTCATGCCAACAAGCGTTTCCTTCTTTGGCCGTGGGAGGCCACATCCGAGAAGTTTGTTCAGATTATCAATGATGATGACAGTCGCCTTCCCAAGGAACATGACCAATTCTTCTCCAACTATGCCGTGACAAAGATCATGGCTGAACGTCTTGTCCGTGCTGCCAACGGCCAGACAACCGGACATTCTGCAGATAAAATCCTGAAGACTGGTGCCATTCGACCTGGAAATGGCATCTTCGGCCCACGAGGTGACATGTTGGCCGGAGCATACATTGTCCGAAAGAACAACCCATCATGGCTTTTCCCCTTCGTTCAGTCATGCTCCTATGTGGAGAACTGTGCAGCTGGTCATTTATGCTATGAGGCACGTCTCATAGAGCTACTCTCTTGCAGCAGTAATCCAGATATCAGTGGGCAAGCATTCTGCATCGCAGATCCAGGAACTACGCTGACAAGCGGAGACATGTACACAGCGCTAGAGACGCTCACGGACGGAGAGTGCCATTTCCCCTCAGTTTCGCCAACATTCATGCTCCTCCTTGCACATTGTATCGAATGGTACTACCGCACACATAACGCTCTTCTCAGCAGAGGATGGCAATTTGCAAAGAAACTACCCGCCATCGGAGGCGATCTCGTCAACCTTCAGCCTTCTTTATTCTCCCTTACTTCAGTGCACGTCATCGTCGACGACTCACGAGCGCGATTGTCACCTGCGAAAGGAGGGTTAGGGTACACTGGCACTTGGACGACACTTGAGGGCTTGCATCGCACAGTTGAGGAGCACAAGAGCGGTCTGGGGAGGTCCGACTCAAGGTCTGACTCGGCAGGCGTCAGTTTCAAGTTTAGCTTCAAGTTCGGAAGAAAGAAAACTGTTGGGACGACGGTAGTGGTTCCTGTACCAGACAGTTTGAAGGTCGCAGATGCTGTTCAGGTAGTTTCACATGCACCCGTGGGGGTGACATCCCCTCATTGATCAAAGAAACGCAATACATAGTAGCAGGAGTAATATAGATGCAGCACGAGTACCTGCTATACATCGAGCACAAGATATAGAAGTGACTACTTCCAAACAGATATGTTGTATCAAGATACGCCATTCTTAGAAGCAAGGCTGTATTCGAAGAAGGCCAGCACTGCAGGAGTACGTAGAAGGATCCTCCCTGAGATTTCGTCGAGGATCACCTCCCAGCCATGCACTGGGACTGTCCGTCTTATGCATCTTCGGGCTATATGTAGCGCACGGTATGATACTTGGAACCAGGAGCCGACCAGATAAACGATTTGTTGGTACCCACGACTGCATATGGGACCTTCGTACCGATATCGAAGACATGCAATAAGACCACCCAAGGCTTTTCAAAGTTGTTGTGACCACGGATGGCGCCTAAAGTGAAGAAGGCTATTTGCGTGCGCGTACCGTCCGCAACAGGTTGGGATGCGATGGGTTGATTGGAATGCAGCCTTAAGTATCCACGAGGAATGCGACGCGATAGTATCAATGTCGTATGTGTCGCAGAGTAGGGCTTTAATTGAGGGACAAATCTGACTGTCAACCGAGAAGGCTGTGCTGTCTCTGCGTTGTTTTGCATCAGAATTAGCGAGTGAGAAAGACTTCAAAACATACAGGTACATGCCGCTGGTGGAGCCAAGGTTTTACATGAATTTCGCTGGTCGAAATGGTCTAGTCATAGAATCCAATCACGTCCTTCTCCAGGTTGAATACCTGTCGCAGATTCTGCAAGAGAAGGGGACCAGAGATGTGGTCGAACCTTGTAGATTTGATGCGTCGAAACTCTTGAGCTTTTCACAGCAAAAGTTCCATCATCATCATGGTTCACCCCGACTTGAGCGACCTGATAAACTTCGAATGTAACATGAGCTCCGGGTAAATTGTCTGCGTCACCCTCTTCGGGCTCGTCATCGAACTTGTCACCGACCTCAACGCCGCTAATCAGTTCGTCATCGTCATCTGCTTCAGCTTCTCCATCGTTTTCATCTTCTCCGCCGCCTTCAGCATAACCCCAGAACAGGCAACATATATGTAGCTGAAAAGTATAAATGTCAATAAGTCATTTTTAGAACAAACTTACGAGTGTCCTTCCCCAGCCGACCGAGCGGTGACATGTCTAGGGGTCGGCGGTGAGTAGCGTCTTTCGTTCGAAAGCCAACAACTTCCTGGGAAGATCCCAGTATACGATGGTCCACATACCATCTTGAATTGCAACGTCACAATAAAGCGCACACCCTGAATCATTGTCGCTGCGTCTGAGTATACGTACGTCTGACCGGAGACCACATTGAGCTCAAGCCAAGAGCGGAGAAGAACCATGAAGTGGCGAACCAGCTCGCCCTCTACCACCGCACTTTCGAGATTGTGGGCACCATCGATAGTGCTATTGCAATACCCTTTCCAACAGAACTCAGAGCGAATACAACAGCTTGAAGCTGTCCCCGGCGTAAGGGATGCAACAAGAGGAAGTTGTTTTGGGGGTTTGCCCACGGGCCGAAAGGCCGCTTACGAGCGCTTTGCTGAGGCGCCCGTGATGTGACTTCCAAATTAGAGTGCGATAGTGACGTAGTTGATTCCTTAGAGCCTATAATACAAGCAGTTGTCATATCCTGTCTCACTTTTACTTGCCGTCCTTCCATGCATCATCCCACCCGAGCGCACTTCTATCCCAGTCACCACTCTCCTGCCCATGACCCAACCAACCCATCTCATTCATTACCATTCCAGCAGCCCTCACAAATACCGTCCCATCTACCTTTGCCAAACCCTTGTGTGTCTCTTCCTGTCGATCCTCGTCTCTGAACGTACCAACAACCTCTCCAGCAGGTGTGTCGCCATAGTGTTGTGCTCCATAGATGAGTGTGCGTATAGTCTTGAGGACATGCGAGTCTGCATGATAACGCACACCCTCGATAATGGCGGGCCATGGGTTGTACGACTCATCCTCCAGCGGGCTTCCGATAGCCATTGACGCTGGTTTAAGAGGTTCACCCGATGAGGTTGGTGGCCGGGGAACGTCCGAGTAGGACATCAATAATTCTGGGTCGATTCTTGGACGACCGCGTATTAGCGTGACCATCACGAAGACAGGAATATAACCACGAAGTAGCGCAGCCTTGTGCTCAGACTTGTCCAATGCTGCAGATATCGGTCGAAGGAAGAGGGAAGAGGTAACGAGATGCATAAGGAAAAAGTCAAGTCGAGGTTTTCTCCCTTTCCTACCAGTGCCAGCCATAAGAAGGGTGGCCACCCAAATGATCTCCTCAACCTTCTTATCAAAATCAGCGTCGGTGATAGAGTCGCTGATGTAATATTGTGCGCAGAGCTTTTCGATCTCTTCCTTGCCGCCATTCCCAAGCGCACTTTTCATTCGTGCATTGATGAATGCGTCTGGGTCGTATGCTGGAGGTTTGAGGACATCTGATTCGTACACCTGCCTAAGGAGCTCTAGGAGGGTGATACTCTTCGCAGGATCACTTTTGTCGACATTGAAAGTGCTACTGGGCGTGTGCACCGCCGCTTGCGCTATTCCTGTAACCTATCTAAGTTCATTGTTGTGAATATCAGTTCATGTCACTCACCTGTTGCGATGAGCGTATCATTGGCAAATTCTGCCCCATACTAATGGATGGTTAGTGAGTAATTCGACATATAAATTAAGATACATACGCCTATCTGAATGAAGGGGTGGACACTAATGACGACTCGTCAATTCAAAATCATCCATCCAAAGAAGAACGGCAGGCTCACACTCCACTCAAGACGCGGACCAACATATGTTTTCCATCCGCGTTAGCTTCCTCATTGAATACATACTTCTCCAGAGCCTCAGTTGCCCCAAGAGTGGTAATCTCTTCAGAGAAGAAGCTGACAAACGCGCCATATGCACTGAAATATAACATTTGTAAGCCATCTCTGAGGATCCATTTAAACTTAAAATCACCTTTGATTCCCAAGATATTGCGCCCAGTTCTCCTTGTTCACCGAGATGGTTTTGTCCTTCTCATCAAGTATCCGAGGCCTCTGCGACGCCGCTTCGTCGGCGTATATCTTCTTCAAGTGCGTCGCGGGTGCGCCAAGATCATAAGCTGCCAGGATGCTACAGCCGCACAAGATCGTCATAAGAGGCTTCAATGAAGCCAGGCACAAAGCACGCACTGGTGACTCAAGTGATTGTGGAATCCAGACGAGCGAAAGAAACAGTGGTGTTCGTCCGCATCCTTTAGCAAGAGTTCTTCAGTGACTGCTTTGGACACTGCAGTTATTCCAGGAGTGTTAAGCTGGCCTTTCTTGCCTAGATGATATGAAAGTTGGCGAGACATGGTTGTGGAGAGTGGTCGAGAAACTCGGAACATGATAAAGTAGTTGGCGAGACTGGATATAAATAGGTGGTGCGTGATGTATGACGGTGCTTCCTGAGGTTGCTTACTCATCACTTTCTGACAAATACGCTCCCGTGATTGGTTTGCAGACAAAATGTGTAGTTCGGCAATTTAAGCGCCCGCATACGTAAGGGCATTGACTAAGTGATTTGGGTTCAAAATCACGTTTTGTGAGGAGCACAACCGCACATCCGTGAACTGTCGCATCTCTGCTAGTAAGTCGTCTCACTAATCAATGCTTCTTTTGCTAGGTAGGCGTCATATGATCATACCCAGCCAACCAAGTACTATCCGAGGCATCTCAATCCAAATATGCTCATGCCGTCGTTACTAGTAATCCCTTCCAGACCAAGAGGTAAGCACTATTTGTCCACAATTTCTCTGCCATATAATATACCCTCTTCACATGTTTCTGCATCTATGTCGAGGTACGCATGGATGGTCTCACGGAACAATGATGTTAACGTGCGGCGCCTGAGAGAAGTCTCTAGAAAGTGTTGCGTGTGAGTTACTTTGTGAGTTACTTGAATATTAGTCTGATTTTCTAAGAGAATCTGGAGAGCCAGTGACACCAGAGGTCACTGGTGTTGGTGAACGAGCTGAGAGTCTGCGTCGGCGGTAAATTGACGCCAGGTAATCATAAGACGACCGGGCTGACTGAGAAGGCCTACTTAGAGTACAGAGTACAGGACTGAGTCATATGTACGCACATGGGCAGCTCGCATGGGTTTGACCTATGAGGAGTGGATTCCGCATTTGGCAAAGTTTACCCTGCTTGGGCACTCCCGCATTTTGTCTGCTCAGCATCGACATAGGGGACTATTTCCTGGGCTCTCGTTCACAATGGCTATAAATGGAATAATGGGTCTATTGACCTAAATGGATTGCTCTGCAGAGAGTTCTGTGATATCTATGATAATCTGGTAGAGGAAAGAAGACATTATTACAATAGTAGGTACATACAACACGATCACGGATAAAAATATCAGGGTCTCAATCAGCTACCCACTAGTAGAAAGTGGGGGCAGCGGCAGCGGGCGCTGCGGTGGTGGTAAATTTAAGATCATCAAAAGGTCCTTTGGTAGTTGTTGCCGTCGTGGCTACAACACTCTTCGTAGTAGTGGAGGCTGCAGTCACGCTGGCTAGGGACGTTGGGGAAGCAGGGGCAGAGGTAGAACTGGCGATAACAACCGCAGAGCTCGAAGAGATGGGAATGGGGAATTCAGAAACGAGGGTGCTCGCGCTCGGGGTTGCGGTGACTGCGGTGGCTGAGACCACGGTGGATGGAGTAGCCGATGCAGACCCGGTGGGTGTCACTGTTGCTGCACAGTCGGTCGCTAAGGCGGTGACAGTCGAGACAATAGTGACGGTGACAATCCCGTCTTTGCCAATGACCACGGTAGGAGTGACGGCGCCATTGGTGGCTGAAGTAGTGGTGCTCACACCGGCTGGAATGGAAGATGTCGCAGTGACGATAGGGGTGATGGATGTCGCGGTTGCAGAGGTCGACGAGGCCGAAGATGTGGCAACCGAAGAGGATAAAGAGAGAGAGGACGAGAACAATTGGCGGCGCGCTACAGAGCTGGCAGGGGAGAGAGTGGCGATTATGTCTCCAATTATCACGGTTGTAGCAACGGTGGTCTCGGAGCCGTACTGAGAGCTAGGCGTGGCGGACGTAGCTGCTGGAGGAGGGGTAGTGGTTGAAGTGGCAGACTTGACCACTTTGCTAGATGGTACAGGTGAGGCCTTGGAAGCTGGTACGTCGTCGTCGTCGTCGCAGTCGTCATCACCGTCCTGGTCGTCGGTATCATCGTCGCAGTTATCGTCTGCATCGTCATCATCATCGCCGGTGGAAGGGGCAGGAGAAGGGGCAGAGGGGGTGCCTGTTGAGGTTCCAGTGGTGCCACCCTCGACACCAGCAGCTTTGAAGCGCAGTGCAGAGTCTTCCTGGGTGTCACAGACTAGGCTAGTCCCCGCCTTCTTGACCAGAGGCAGGGCGTAGCAGCTCAGAGGTTGAGCGCAAGCTGTCAGGACCCATTTTCCACCGACACATTGTGCAAACTTGGATGAGACGCAAGCCATCTCGCCATCTGTCCACCAAAAAGGTAAATAATAAACCGATTAGCTACAAAACCGAACGCACTTTGGCAAGAATCCGTCTCCTTGATCGTCTTGAATTTAGCATTCAGCTTTTGCGCGTCCAGAGCATTCTGTTTAACAAAGTCAGGTGCTGAAGAAGAAGTGGCAGCTGGGGGGGCTGCAACCGTGCTGGATGAAGTGGTGTCGTCGTGTCCTTCATGTCGGGCGTGGATCCGGAATGTTGGCGCTGACTCGACGGGAGCAAGAACAGCAAAAGAAAGAAGGATAAACACAAAAACTGTGGCTCTGAAAGACATTTTGTATGATGCTGTAAAGTTGTCGTTTATCGAGAATGAATGAAGGATCGTCGTTGACAAGTTGTCGTCGTAGTCGAGGCTCCTGGCCTTAGGGAAATTAAGAAGGAAAAGGGAAGAAGATAATGAAACCGGTGTTGAGGTCAGCAAACAAGGCTGTGGGTTGTAGCATAGCGTCCGCCATCTTATATATGTGGAGGAAGACAATACAAGAGTCGCTCATTGTTTTGAGGTTGCGCCACGCGCATGGTAATTTTGATGGCCCAAACCCATTGTCCTAAAAATAAATGAACGGCCCGGACATGTCGTCCACGTGACTTATCGGTCTTAAATAGACGCCCAACGACTCTTGAAACGAGGCAAATACGAGGCAACAATACTTCGTGTTTCCTCGTATATTTTACGGTAGGCTATACATAATAAGGTGAAATTGATTTACTAACACCGTGGCAATCTCTTGTACTTAATTGACCAGTGACAACAGATACTGCCATACCACTTCGTTCAATTCGGCCAGGGGGGGACAGGGGGACAGGCTGGACGAAATTTGGACGTCGGCCATCCTGAGATGGACAGGGGACATCTCCCAGATTTCGGCAAAAGTTAAAATTTCAGCCGCTTATATGCTAGTAGTAGCTTGCGATGTAGCGCTGACCCCCAAGTTGTGGGCCATGGACCTCGAGTGACATGTAATACTTGCACTCAAATGAAGAAATTTTCACGAAAAAAGAGGTCGAGGTGCCAATATAATAGAAATAAATTAGTAATTTCTTTCAATTAATGTGCATTGAACTGTGATCAAGGACGATTAGACCCCGAATCGTCGGAAAATGTCTTTCCAAAGACCCTATTTGTACAAGTGTAATGAAAGGTGTTGTGTGAGTTCATACTCTTTTCATACAGTCGGACGAATATTTCACATCGTTCCACACTCGAGTTGGCTCAAGAGCAGAGGTCCCGATAGTTTCATTCGACCTAATGGACCTCCTCCACAACAAGCATTGTGGGATGGAGAAACATTTTCAATGTGATAGAACCTGTCTTCTCTCAAGTTCATAGCGTTACACAGAAATTTATGGCAGAAACAAAAGAGTATCATTAAATAAATAATCCTCACGCCAGCCAACGTTCCATTTGATCTTCCTCTACGTTCCGCATCGTCCACCAAGCATCAGAATCATCATCCTGCTGGCATTGTGCTAAACTGATGAACGATATGCTCCCGGCTTCGCTGATAAGGAAATGGTGCTGCAAGACGTTTCCATGGACGAAACGTTTTTCATGGAGCTTTGCCAGTGCATCTCTGAAAGCACCGCTATTGAAACATATCAGATCATAGATGGCGAGTAAGCGAAATAGCTAGCAAACCTGTGGTTATGAAATCTTAGCGTAGGTGTACCAACTTTGCTCCTTGATGAAGTTTGAGAGTCCAACGGCATGCCTCCATGGGGTGACAATAATGCCCACAATTTCCCTCCCGCGTGAGAAAAGTCGAAAAATGCCAACACCGGGACCACATAATCCTGCAGAGATTCTGAAACCAGAAGCTTGTACATCTCAAACTCTCTTTGCAATTCTTTGCACTCCTTGTCGTTCCTACCAAACTTCATCACGAGGCGACCTTCATATATAAGACGGTCTTCGCCTGGAGAATTGCGCGAGAGCGAAACTTCGTATACTCTTTCCGAGAGGCGTTTTGACGTCTCAAAATACAGCGCTGGCGGATTTGTATCGGGTATGAGTGGCACAGGAATGCCCCCACGTCGGCGACAGCCACGGACAGGGAAGATTTCCGCAAGTTGAGGACAGATGTTTATGGAAACATCATGCAAGTCGAGTATTTCATGGAGGAGAAGCTGGCATTGGAGACGCAATTAAGTACCAATCACCAGCCAAGCTACTGTTTGTACTCACCTCGTTTATTTCCGTGGCTGAAAGAATGGACTCATAGCGCGCAGTGGCACTAAGCAGCCTCGGATTAGCTTCGAGTTGCTTGGCGCGGCTTACAACATCTCTATATGCTGCGAGGATGATGGAAGTATGCAGCTTGCCATAACCCTCATATTTTGCGACATCGATCATCGGTGAGAGGTAGAGGGTTCTAGATGCTCGATCTCGGATACCGATTATCTCGTAATTACCGGAATTGAAGACGATGAAAGTCGCATCATTGCGAACGGCCTCTGCCCAACCCTATAAAGCTCCTGGTCAGACTAACGCGGACAAAAGGGAAGATAATGAGAAGCCTACTTGTTGGAGAATATGAACGCTTTTGATGCGTTTATTGGCCTTTAGCCGCACCAAACTTATGGGTTTCAAGTCGTTCTTGGGAGACCTGTTGATGAGATTCTCTGCGGTACACTGGGCATCAGGACCTGTAGGTCGTCCTGTGATAGCCTCGACTCCATTGGTACTGTGATCCTGAGAATGACAAGAGATGCCATGAATCGCCATTCCTTCGCAATCTATCCAGTCGAAAGCGCCTTCCAGTCTTGGAATAGACTCCATGACTTCAAGACTGCCTGCAGAAAGACTTTTGAACTCCCAAATAAGCGGATGATGAAGTTCATGCTTCTCAATGAGAGCGATGTCCTGTCGATCCTCTTTCGACAGGACGGTCTTGTCAATGCCAGTACCAATTTTCAAGAAACCATCTGCTCGGGCATCTTTTTGATACGTGCTGGCAATGAGATCAAATTCAAATACGCTCTGTCCATTTCCAGTCTTGAAGGCGAGGGCGGATGCGATTTCCAAGCAGTGTTTTCCAATAGATGCATATCTCTGGTGGACGGACTCCTCATTGATGACCGGTTTTTCATCCTCTTGGTGATGAGGGGGGAGGTCCTTGAAGTTGAACTGGAGAAGCTCCTGCCTGCTCTCCGTGAGATATTCGTCACAGATATCAGCGATTCGTTGTGGCAGGTCGTCAATGACAGAAACCGTCTTGAGTCGCAGAGCCTCGTCTAGATGCATGTCGTACCGCTTCGGTTCTCGAGTACTTGTAGAGGATGTATGGCCTGAATCTTTGAACATAGTCTCAGGCCTCCATCTGAAAAAGTCGTCGAGCGCTATAGGAAGGATGGAGTCCTTTCGACGACGGTGTTGGGTTGGTGTATCTGGTGGCACAACATTGTATCGATCATTGAGATTGGTGGTGGACGTTAGGGGGTTTACTGTCTGTGGTTTTTTTTCAGGTAGGCAGTATGTAGCCTTCCGCGCTTGTACCATAGTTCCGAGTCCGAGTAGAGTAAAGTGGCGTTAGAGGTTGGACGGAGTACTGAGAAGCTGGGGTGTCGCAGTAGATTACATGCGCAGGTCTTCATATACCATTTGAGTACAGCCATTACGAAAAACAGCCACGGTTTGACGGGCAAAAGATGTCGAACGGTAGGATGGCTGTTCAACCATCGCCAGTGATCTGTCGTAGCATCCTTGCTCGGGTCAACTCGCTTGTGTACATTGTAATAATTCACGCCGGATAACCTTTGAAACGCCAGAGTGTGGCAGTTACGGTTAGGGTCAACCTTTTATTGTTCAGCGTATTTGTATTTGGTGGGATTCTATGATCATCGATCAGTTCCGTCTATGGTAATTGTGGGCGTTGACTTGCCGTCAACGATGTTGCTACTCTCAGCGTCGCATTCAATTGAGCCAAGGTTCTTTGTTTCTATTACGACAACCTCGTACGTTCTGTACAACGGCCAGTGATCAAGCGAGGACTACCACTACTTACCTCACCCAAACGCCGCGTCGCTTTGTTACATGACAAGCGCGACAGTTTACGACATGAGAAATCAAGAACAAGGTCTCAGGTTTGTGAATACAGGTGACTGCAAGAGCCGTGCACAACTCCCTGGGTTATTTTTCCAGAGATAGTATGTACGGGAGACTGGCACATTGGGAGACGACCAGAACACACGTCGAATCCGTACAGAATTTGGGTCCCAACTTCCTTGTGGGAACCTGAACCAACGGAATCTGACATATGTTGCTCGTTGGAATGACCCGCCACTGTTCGATGCCGAACTGGGGTCTGAGGTAAAAGATAATTTACTAGTAGCTTCGCAAGGACTCAGATATTATAGTTGTAAATTTGGTCCCTCCAGGATTCCGCCGTCCATCCGATATATAGACCCAGGGGTTCTCAGTATAATGAGAGGCCCAATACTTACAGTGAACACTGAGTACGAAACTATGGGAAAACACCCGGAAATGGTGAGTTGACCTCCTTGGAGAAGTATTTTGCTATACAATACCCTCCGATAAACTTTCAAAAAAATTCGCAGCCGGTGCCACCGCTGCACAAAGTAGCAGTGACTGGCTCTTGCAACATAAGAGAACCCTAAACAACACGCGAAATAGGTCTCATGGCAGTCTGAGATCGCACTGAAGGGCGGAGAAGATCTAGAGAGTTTTCCTGCACAACGCGCAGACATAAAACCCTTACCAGTACTACTCTGGAGAGAATTATGGGTGAGTTGACGGCGAGTGGTGATAGCAGATTACCTAGATAGAAAGTTCAAGGTGATGGACATCTTGCACCTGACATGTGAGGATTCAGACGGCGAGTTCAGCCGGTAAGCCGAGGATTGAAACATTACAGATTCGATTGATTATAGGATGAAACCCAACGAAAAAGACGACTGGGTAGCCGAGGGAGGTGAAAAGAGCGTGGGATCTTGAAGCAGACCAGATTATCCTAGACTGGTGACGGGATGTCTGTGAGAAGGACACCTCATAGACAAATCGGCCTCCGGTCTGAGATTATCCATTCAGATTAGCTGCACGTCCTTACTTTCTCAACGCAATAGTAATTCAAGCTTCGAGTTGGGGTTCTCGGCCATTTCTCTTAGCCTGCCGCATAAGCCTGAAGCAGACGAACACAACTGGCAATAGAAGAGTGTACGAATTGTGCTGCCTCACAATGCATGACAATAGAAAGAACGCTGCCCGTCTAGAATCTAGGGCGCTAAACGCTTTCGGATAAACATTGGTCAATCAGGGTCGTGGTTCGGCCGATCGCATGATAAAATCTGAATTTCGGTTTTAGCCGACTTGCCCATCTAAATTTTGACCTTCACGGACAAGTGCGATGTTGCGATTGCTGACCAGACCCCTCCTCCGGACCACCACCACCTTATCATCCCCACTTGCCCATCGATTAGGATCCAGGTCAATGGCTACCGCAAACACTCCCGATTTCGTATGTAAATCAACCTGCACGCTCTGTGCATGTCTAACCCCGGGTGTTTCAGAACAAGGTGCTTTACCAGCCTCTGGCCGAGATCGACCCCGAAGTCAAGAATATCATCGATAAGGAAACATGGAGGCAGTTTACCGGTCTGGAACTCATCGCTTCGGAGGTACGTCTTTTCCCGTCACTGGCGAACTACTCTAATGACACCACTTCATGTAGAATTTGACGAGTCAGGCCACGATGGAGGCGAATGGCTCCATTTTGACCAACAAGTACTCTGAAGGTCTTCCGAATGCTCGCTACTATGGTGGTAACGAGTACATTGACGAGTTGGAAATTTTGTGCCGTAAGCGCGCACTCAAGGCGTTCAACCTTGACCCCGCCAAATGGGGCGTCAATGTTCAGCCCTATTCCGGAAGTGTGAGTGC
>Ga0247742_10000830_pt1 | contig 23298 bp, 20 predicted proteins | sample UWRJL208509C2_FD_180944 | JGI IMG/M metagenome (GOLD analysis project Ga0247742, IMG submission 180944) | Plant litter microbial communities from Arlington Agricultural Research Station in Wisconsin, United States - UWRJ-L208-509C-2 | ecosystem: Environmental > Terrestrial > Plant litter >... | reverse complement strand
ATGTTCCTTCCTGATCAAAACTGACTTCCAGACATCGAAGTATGGAAGAGGGAAGGAACGGACAACCTATATCGGCAGGCTGAGCGCAGGCATTCATCCGGGGATTGGCGCGCAGCGCCGTTCGACGTAGTCGAACTCATCGCATGTAGGTGCCAGCGAAGCCAACCGGAGGGCGATGCCCCCGGAGGGATGCCGGAGCGAAGGAACCCCGAGCCTTAGCGAGGGGCCGAACGCTTGGGGCGAGCCTTTTGGGGGACCTTTTTGGCGTTTGAAAAAGGTGCCTCGCCGTAAGGGCGAAACCGCCAGCCGCCGTGACCGCAGGAATGGATATGTACTCGGTCAGCAAAAAATAGGTCGTCTGTCAGGACGCCTTCGCTAGCAGGCTAGCTCCCACAGGGGATCGGGAACATCCATCGGCAACCAGCCAACAACGGCCCTAGTGCGCCGTCACCCGCTGCTCCACCCCCGAATGCCTCGGCGACAACGCCAACGCCAACTGCGTCCGGTTATGCATATGCGTCAACCGCAACACCTGCGACACATACAACTTCACCGTGTTCTCGGTAATCCCCAAGCCACAGGCAATCTGATAATTGGTCTGCCCCTTGCCCACCAGGCGCGCCACATCCAGTTGCCGGGGGGACAGCTGATGGAAAATCGCTGGCATCTCCACCGACTCTGCCTCACCGCCCGCCGTCTCACGCGCGACCGGCGAAGGGCTGCGGCGGACTTTGTCGAGGTCCTGGTAAAGATCGTCGATGGACGACGAGAGGTCTTGCAGTTTCTGGTTCAAATGCCCGAGTTGCAGGTCTTTCTGCCGCTCCTGCAACGCCACTTCCTGACGCTGCAAGCCTTCGAGCAGTTCGTCGAGGTCGATGGGTTTCTGGTAGTAGTCGGCGATACCCGCGCGCAGGGCCTTGATCACGTCCTGCTTGTCGGCGCGGCCGGTGAGCATGATCGCCTCGAACGCCCGCCGCTTGCCGGCGATCCGTTGCAGCTCCTGGACCATCTGAATGCCATCGAGGTTCGGCATGTGCAAATCGCACAACACCAGACCAATTTCCGCGTCCTCGCTGAAGCGTTCCAACGCTTCCAGGCTGGATTCGCACGGCACGCAGCGGTAGCCGCTGGTTTCGAGAAATTCGCAGAGTTCTTCAACGATCAAGGGTTGATCGTCGACTACAAGTACCTTTACTGCCGATTTAAGATTGCCCACGCGAGACTCCATGCCCTTGGCCTAAAACTGACTGACCGCTTCCTGTACCCATGACCTTGGTTTGTACAACCACTGATTTTGAAAGTAGACCTACTTTCTGACTATGTACATAGCGATAGTGGCGCTCGGCGACTAGTGGATCCAAATCAGGCTGACCAATAAACCGATCCACACCAAAGGTGCGAAAGGTGTTTTTTTTGACAGGTCCGGAGCCAGGTACGGCAATTGACGCCTAAGTGCCTGACCCATATGCGGCCACAGCCTGGGGGCCACGAGCCGCCACAGCACGCCGGCCACCCCGGCGCCGATAAAACAGCCCAATAAATGCAGCGAATCGCTGGCTATACCGATCGTCGCCATCAGCTTCACATCCCCGGCACCCATGTGTCCGAGGGCGTATCCGGGCAGCGTTAGCAGCAGCGCCAACACCAGCGCCACGCCGCCTTGCGCGGCACTGGCGCCGAGCCAAGTGGTGCCTGTCCACACCAGCCAGATCAGCGCCAACAGTCCTGCACCCAGGGTCAGGCCATTGGCAATATGCCGTTGTCGCGCATCCTGGGCAGCGCAGATCGACAGCCAGATAAACAAAACCGCTGTGTGCATGACGTAAAAAACATCCGTTCTGGCCGATTGATTCTATGCTGATATTACGCAGTGATTGTCAGGGTAGACGCACTCATGAAAACCAGCCTCCCCCGCCAGCAAAAAGGTGCCGTCGCAATTGAATTTGCGCTGGTCTTCGTGGTGTTCTTCGCGGTGTTCTATGGCGTGGTGGCGTACAGCTTGCCGCTGTTGCTGATGCAGTCATTCAACCAGGCGACGTCCGAAGCGGTGCGCCGCAGCGTCGCCCTCGACCCCAACACCCCCAATTACCCGACCGCCGTGGTCAACCTGTCGAACCAGGTGCTGGCGCAACAACTGCAGTGGATTCCCTCACGGTTCAATCTGGTGCCGGGCGTCGACACCAGTTCGGCGTACGCCGGGGGCACCTTGACGGTTAGCGTGAACTATCCCTCCGCCAAACTGGCGCAGGTGATTCCGCTGCTGGTGTTGCCCGGCATCGGCACGGTACCCAGCCTGCCGGCGACGCTCAGGGCGCAGTCGAGCTTGACCTTTTGAGTTCCGCCGACCGATTGTTCGCGCGCTTGCTCAAACGCCCGGCGCTGCCATCACCCGAGTTGCCGGATCAGTTACTGGCGCCCAGTGTCGGGCTGCATCTGCACTTGGATTCGGACGGCCGGGTGCTGCATATGAGCGGGCCGATCCGTCATCTTTTACCGCCGGCGTCAGCCACTGCCCAGCCCACATTGCTCGCCGATTACCTGCAGCCCGGCAGCCGCTTGAACATCGAAGGCCAGCCCGCCGACTGGATGAGCCACCACCTCGACCTGGACTTCCTCGGCCTGGCCGGACGCGTGCTGCACTTGCGCGGCTGGGTCCAGCCGTTGGCGGATCAATGGCTGCTGCAATTGATGGACGTCAGCGACTTGCTGTTCGAGCGCCAGCAATCGCAGCACCGCGAACAGGCCCAGCGTTTCGCCGCGCAGATGAGCGAACGTCTGCGGGTGTGCAGCCTCGGGCGCTTGCCGGAGGTGACCGTCGAACAATTGCAGGAACTCGCGCAGCGCTGGGGCATTCCGTGTGTAGCCCTGGCGCTGCTCGATCAAGGCCAGGGCTGGCAAGTCCATCGCAGTTTCGCGGTGCGGTCGGCCCCGCTGCTGTGGCAAGCGGGGCAACGCCTGGGCACCGCCCTCGATAGCCTCAACGGCATGGCCCCGGTGCAGCTAAACCCCAGCGAGCACCCGCGCCTGCAAGGCCTGTTTGGTCACGCCGAAGGGTTTGCCGTGCCCTACAGCAACGACCAGGGTGTGGCGGCGTGGTTGTTGTGCGGCCACTACTCGGCCTCGCAACAGGCACCTTATTTAAGCGAGCGCGACTGGCTGCAACTGGCGTCGTCATTGGCCGCGCCGCTGATCAGCCGTCTGCGCGAGCAACGTCACCAGCAACAACTGGAACGCCTGGATTCGCTGCAAGACTTGCTCGGCACCGGTTGGTGGGAATTGTCCAGCGACGCCAGCCACGTCGTGCTCGCTCCGGCCCTGACCAGCGCGCTACAACTGAACAGCGGCCACTTGAGCCTGGACGAATGGCTGACGCTGATTCATCCCGCTGACCGCCAGGAACTGCACAGCCGTCTGCAGGCCTTGCAGCGCGACAGTCAGGCTTTGCAACTGAGCGTGCGCCTGCATCGCCTGGACGCCAGGGAACAAGCGGTCTGGTATCGGTTACAGGGCCAGGCACTGGGGGCTGGTGACAAACGGCGGCTGGTGGGTTTCATGCTCGACATCAGCGACATCAAGAACCAGCAGCAACAGGCCGCGGCGGCGCACGCGCGCCTGGACAACCTGATCGCCAGTTCGCCGGCGGTGATCTACGTCCAGCGCTATGTCGAAGGTGCGCTGCAACCGAGTTTTTTCAGCGCCAGCCTGGTGCCGTTACTGGGCTGGAACCTGGCCGATTGCGCCGATGGCGGGCTGGTGGAACGGCTGCATCCGGACGACCGTGACCTGTATTTCAACCGCACCCGCCAATTACTGCGCGAGGGTTCGGTGCAGGCCCGTTATCGCCTGCGCGACCAGCACGGCGACTATCACTGGCTACTCGATGAGGCCAAGTTGCTGCGCGACGACCTGGGCCTGCCGGTGGAAGCCGTGGGCTTGTGGCTGGACGTCACCGAAGCGACCCTGGCCGCGGAACAGGTCAAGCAGAGCGAAGAGCGCTACCGCATTCTGGTGGAGGACTCGCCGGCGATGATCTGCCGCTACTTGCCGGACCTGACCCTGACCTTCGGCAACCGACCGTTGGCGACTTACCTGGAATTGACCCCGGAGCAACTGCCTGGCGTCGATCTCGGCAGTTGGCTGTCCGACGAGCAACGGGCCGCGTTCCAGCAGCGCCTGAGCCAGTTGAGCCCGGCCAGTCCGGTCAGCACTGCCGAAATCAGCCTGCAACTGCCGGGGCGTGAACATGCCTGGTGGGTGTGGTCGGATCGCGGGGTGTTCGACGAGCACGGCCAGCTGATCGAAGTGCAAGCCGTGGGCCGCGACAACACCGAAGTACGGCGCTCGCAGATGCAGCTAACCCAAAGCGCAAAAATGGCCACCCTCGGCGAAATGGCCACCGGCCTCGCCCACGAGATCAATCAGCCACTGAACGTGATGCGCATGGCCATCGTCAATGTGCTCAAACGCCTGAGCAATGGCGACGTGCAGGTCGATTACCTGCAAGACAAGCTCAACCGCATCGACGCCCAGGTCCAGCGTGCGGCGCGGGTGGTCGATCACATGCGCGTGTTCGGCCGCCGCTCGGAAATCGAAGCCCAGCCGTTCAACCCGGCGCAAGCGGTGGAAGGCACCCTGTCGCTGCTCGGCGAAGGCATGCGCGGCAAGGGCGTGGACTTGCGCATCAGCGAGATCGATTTCGAGGTGCAAGTGCGCGGCTTCGTCGATCAATTGGAGCAGGTGCTGATCAACTTGCTGGTCAACGCTCGCGACGCCCTGCTGAGCAAGCGCGAGGCCAACCGTGATTTCAACCCATGGATTTCGGTGTCGGCCGAGCACGATGAGCGCGCGGTGCGGCTGTGGGTCGAGGACAACGGCGGCGGCATCGACCCGCGCTTGTTGGAGCGGATTTTCGAACCCTTCTTCACCACCAAACCCATTGGCGTCGGCACCGGCCTCGGCCTGTCGGTGAGCTACGGCATCGTCGACAACATGGGCGGCCACCTCAGCGTCAGCAACGCGGCGGAAGGTGCGCGGTTCTGCATCGAGTTGCCGATTGTGCTGGACCTCTAGATCACCAGGTAAGCCTTGCCGGGTTGGCCGCAACTGAGATTCGCGCCGACGTCCACCGCCATCAAGTTGATCCCGAGCAGCGACAGCACTTTGTTCAGCAACGGATCGAGCAACGGACTGAGCAGGCCGGTGATCACCGGTTGCAGCAGGTTGAGCACGCCGCTGAGCAAATTCGCCGCGATGCTGGCGATGGTCCCGAACGGATTGGTATTCACCGGTTTATAAGCCGTGACCTTGACCCCGGCCAGGGTGCCCGAGAGGCTGCCAACGATATTGCTGCTGGGGGTCGCGCTCTGATAACTCGGTGGCTGCTTGAGGTTGGGCGGTATCGGGAACGGCGTGATGTTGCTGGAGAACACCAGGTCCTGGGTGGTATTCGCCAGACTGGAATCGGCGAAGATCGCCAGGCCCCCGGCGGCGTAATGCCGGACGGCATCGCAGTGCCCAGGCAAGATCAGAAACTGATAGCAAGTCTGCAAACCGAAATCCACCAGGGGCAGCGGCGTCACCGTGGGTTCGGCACTGGACGAGAACACGTTGGCGGGATCGAGGGTACCGAGCTTGAGATCCGCCACCGAGGTGGTAGTGCGCGCGGTCAGACTTTTGCTGCCGACGTTGTCCACCGGGCAGCGGTAATCGGTGACGTAGCTGTTGGCCCCTCCCGCATCCAGGCTGATGCTGATCTGCGACGTCGGCGCGATGGCCGGCACCATGCGCTCGCAACCGGCGCCCAGCAGGCACAGGGTCGAGGTCAGCGTCGACACCAGGTCCAGGCTCAGCAGGCTGCTCAAGACCGGCGTCAGTGGCGCCACCAGATTCCCCACCGCCGTGGTCAAGCCACTGATCGGCGGCAGATTGACGGTGATCAGCGTGCGCACTTGCGCGGTGCGCACGTAAATCCGGTTCGGTCCCAAGGGATCGATCTTCGCCAACCGCGGATCGCCCACCGCCGACAATTGCGGCGGCTCGATCACTTTGATTTTCACCGTCACGCCGGCGATCCCCAGCACATTCACCGGCAAGGTCGCGGCCACGGCGTTTTTGCTGTTGGACAACTGGATCACCGCTTGCACCAGGTCGAACACCTGCACCGTCGCGTCGAGCCCGGTGGTGGTGGTGCCGGTTTGCAGTTTCAGGATATCGCCCAGCTTCACCGGGCTCGCATTGGTGGCGGCGATTTGCAATTTGCCCAACGCGGTCATGACTTCGGCAGTCGGGCCATTGGCCTGGATCACCGTGGCCGCTGCTTGCACCAACTGGGTCACGGTGGCGCTGGTGTTGAGCAGTTGTGTGTAATTGCCCGCGCTGACATGCAGGTCGATCGCCAGTTGGTCGAGGTAGCTGAGCAGGTTGATCTGAGTGGTGAGCAAGCCGTTGTAGCCCGCCGCGTCCAGGGTCAGGCTACCGCCGAGCAGGGTGCTGAACACCGGGTTGAGCAGGTCGGATTTAGCGGTATCGACAGTGCCGAGGGTGCTGCGAATGGTCAACTGCGCCAACGGCGGCAGCGGCACGGCGGCGACGGCGGTGGCGTGGACTTGCGTGGTCAGGGCCACCGGGCCGGCGCTGAACAACGCGCCGATGCCCCGGGCGACGCTGGTCGCCACGGTGTCGCTGACCACCACTTGGATGGCCGAGAACTTGGCCGGGTCGACCATAAAGGTGCGCAAGTTATCGGCGCCGGTGAGCAACGAACCGCAGCGTGTGGTGACGGTGCTGTCGGCATCGATGACAAAGCCATTGCGTGCCGCGTTCTGGTTGGCGTAACTCGCCGCACTCAAGCCCGCCAGGCAGGTGCCGCCGCGACTGACTGCTTCGAGGGCAGCATTGTCGGCAATGCGTTGCAGCTTGCGTTGTTCCAGGTACAACCGGCCGCTGTCGATCACCAGCACCATGAACACCAGCGCCACCCCGAGGGTCAGCGCCGCCACCAAGCCAATCGCCCCCCGTTGCCGGGCCGGGCTGCGAAACTGCATTGCCGGGAACATCCCGCACTCCTTTGCCGGCCCAGGGCCGAGCACATCCTCCGTGGGTGAGGTGAAGTGTAGTCAAGGGATTGGGTGGATGCGCTGGCAACTCGCCATCGCAGGACACAAAACTACCTATGGGAGTGGGCTTTCGTGGTGAGGGGGCTTGCCCCCGTTGGACCGGGCTGGCGCTCCAGTGCGAAGCGCTCCCAGTTCTTTTTAGAGCATCCGACTTGCAGGTTTGACGACTGCTGCGCAGCCGAACGGGGGCGAGCCCCCTCACCACAAAAAGCTTGCTGCCACAGAGTTATGTGGCGGGAGGATCAGCGCGGCGGATAGTTGGCCAATATCCGCCCGACGGTCTCGCGGATCGCGGTGCTGCGGTCATTCGGGTTGGGTGTGCGGCTGAGCATTTGTTCATCGCTGCCGCGCCATACCAGTTTGCCGTCCTTGCCGTCGAGCAAATCGACCTGGATGGTCGCCACTTTGTAGGTGATGTTGCGGGTTTCGTTGTACATCGGCGCGCCCCAATAGCCGTTCCATGGGCCGCCCCAGCCGCCGCCGTAGTTGGTGGTCACTTGTTGCTGGCGGTCTTCGACGATCAGGTAGGTTTGCACGTTCAAATCAGCCTTGGCGCCGCCCGTCACCGGGCGCAGGCCACGCTGGTCCAGTTGATCGGTTACGGCTTGGCGGATGCGCTGTTCAGTCAGGTCGCTTTTAATGCGCGGATCGTCGGGGCGATATTGCAAGGCGGGGTCTTTCCAGCTCCAGCTGCGATAGGCGGCGAAATCGCGACTGGCGTCGAAGTCGTGATTGACCTGGTTGGCGGCGCAGGCGCCGAGCAATGCGACCACGGCCAGTAACGCGATACGGCTAAGCATGATGGTTCTCCGGTTGAAACCTTCAAACAAGAATAGTTGTTAACTGGGAGGATACGCCGACATCGCCTTTTCCACAGCCTCGCGAATGGCATCGGCGCGATTGCTCTGGCTGCCCTTGGTGTCGGTCTCGGCGCTGGCGCTCCATACCGGTTGACCGTTGCCGGCATCGAACAAGTCGACCCGTACCACCAGCACCTGGATTTGATAGGTTCGCACGATCGGCACCGAACCGTAGGCGCCGTAGCCATTTCCGTAGCCATGACCGTAGCGGTTGTAACCGCCGTAGCCACCGCCGTAATAACTGTCGTCCTGCACCTGGCGCAGGCGGGTTTCGACACGCATGTCGGCGCTGACAAACAGGTCCGCCGGGCGATTGTCGTGCAGTGGCCGCAGACCACGCTGGTCGAGGGCACTGCTCACGGCCTCGGCCACTTGGGCCGAATCGGCGAACGCGGTGCCCGGCGGCAACCGCCCGTTGAGCCAGGCCCAGCTGCGGTAACGTCCGTAATCCCGAGGCGGTGCCGGGTAGGCGCTGCGGTCAAAGGTGTTCGCAGCGCCGGGCGGTGCCGGCGGCAGCGGCTTGGACGTCGCGACGTAGGGGTTGCTGCCCTGGCAGGCAGCCAATCCCAGGCACATCAGCAATAACCCACAACGACTGTTCATGGTGCGCTCCGATCAGATCGGCCGGCAGATCCAGTGCAAGTAACGCCCAAGCCCGGCAAAGCTTGGGTGACGACGGTGGGCCAGCTCCATTTCCAGCAAATCCACCAATTCCGCGCGGGCCTGGAATTCCACCGGCATGTAATCGTGGAAAACCCGGACCCCGCTTTGGCTTTCGACCCGCCACAGCCCTTCAAGTTGCGCCGCCAATTCTCGCGGGTCCAGGGGTTGCTGTGGCGTCAGGCTCTGTTTCTCGCCGGCCATGTCGTTCTTGCGCATTTTGCGGAAGTGGCCCTTGAGCAGGTTGCGGTAGATCAGCGCATCACGGTTGTAGAACGCCAGGGACAGCCAGCCGTCGGCGCGGGTCAACTGGTGCAGGACCGGAAGGATCGCGTGGGGTTCGGCCAGCCATTCCAGCACCGCATGGCAGAGCACCAGGTCATAGGGTTCGGTGAGCTGGCCAAGCAGGTCTTGCCACGGCGCCTGGATAAAGGTCGCGCTCTGACCGGCGTCGGCAAAACGCTGGCGCGCGCCGTCGAGCATCGGCTCGGCGGGTTCGGCCAGGGTCACCTGATGCCCGCGTTCGGCCAGCCACAACGACATGTGGCCGAGGCCGGCGCCGATGTCGAGCACGCGCAACGGGCGGTCTGGCAAGGTTTCAGCGAGATCGGCCTGGAGCACCGCGAGACGGATCGCGCCTTTGGCGCCGCCGTAGATTTTCTCGGCGAAACGCGTCGCCAATTGATCGAAATGCCGGTCGCTCATGAGCTGAACCGCCGTTCGCTGTCCGCCAGTTTGCTGCGCACCACTTCGTTCATGTCCAGCCCCAGTTCGCTGCACAACAGCAGCAGATAGAGCACGATATCGCCGACTTCCTGCCCGGCGTGGGCCAGTTTGTCCGCTGGCAACTGGCGCGACTGGTCTTCGCTCAGCCACTGGAAGATTTCCACCAGCTCGGCCATTTCCACACTGGCGGCCATGGCCAGGTTTTTCGGGCTGTGGAATTTCTGCCAGTCGTTGCGATCACGGATGGCGTGCAGGCGTTCGGTCAGTTCTACAAGGTTCATCGGGTTCTCCTGAAGGCGTATAGCTTCGGGGGGATGACGGATGAAGGCAAGTGAAGGTGGTGGTGCTTTTTTTGTGGGAGCGTAAAAGCTCTATGCTGTACGGAACTCGTTGCCGTTCGTCGTGGCCCAAGCCTCAAGTCCGGCAATCGCCCTCCCTTTTTCAGGATGCACACATGCAGGTAGAAAGCTTTTTCGAATGGCTCGGCCAGGCGTTGGGGTCGATCATCCGCTTTATCGTCGACGGCCTCAGCGGCCTGTTCAATGTGCTGACCCACGCCGGAGGTAACTTCGTCGAAGGTCTGTCCCGGGCCTTGGGCATGGACACGTCGATCATCAGCATCATCGCGCTGATCCTCGGCTTGATGCTGCTGTGGTCGGCCATTCGCGCGTTTATGCGGGCGTCGATTGTGATGGGGATTATCTGGCTGCTGCTGGGGTTGTGGCTGTTGAGCTGGATTATTCACTAAGCCCGTTACACGTTCGCCGCTACAATCCCCGCTCCCCCAAGGAGCCTGCATGTCCCAACTGATCGCCGACTGGCGCGACCGCCCTACCCATCGCCGGGTCTGGGCGCTGGCCGCGCCGATGATTCTGTCCAACATTTCCGTGCCGCTGGTGGCGCTGGTCGACAGCACTGTCATCGGCCATTTGCCCCACGCCCATCAATTGGGTGCCGTGGCAGTGGGCGCCAGCCTGTACACCTTCCTGGCCTGGGCCGTGGGTTTCCTGCGCATGGGCACCACCGGTTTTGCCGCCCAAGCCGCGGGACGCGGTGACGGCGCGGCGTTACGCCAAGTCCTGTTGCAAGGTTTGCTGCTGGCGCTGGGCCTGGCCATTGTCCTCGGTGCGGTGGGCGTGCCGCTGAGTGGCGTGGCGCTGCACTTCATGCAGCCGTCGGCGGAGCTGGAGCAACTGACCCGCGACTTTTTCCACACCCGGCTGTTCGGCCTGCCGGCGGCGCTGGCCAGTTACGCCTTGGTCGGCTGGTTTCTCGGCACCCAGAATGCCCGGGCGCCGCTGGCGATCCTGCTGACCACTAACCTGGTGAACATCGCCCTCAACCTCTGGTTCGTCCTGGGCCTGGAATGGGGCGTGGTCGGTTCGGCCCGGGCATCGGTGATCGCCGAATGGACCGGCGCCCTGCTCGGCCTGGCCCTGACCCAACCGGCACTGCGCGCCTACCCGGGGCAGATCGCCTGGGCGGCGTTGCAACGCTGGCGCAGTTGGCGCCCGATGCTGGCAGTCAACCGAGACATCTTCATTCGCAGCATGGTGCTGCAATCGGTGTTTTTCCTGATCACGGTGCAAGGCGCCCGGCTCGGCGATGCCACCGTCGCGGCCAATGCGCTGCTGCTCAACGGATTGCTGCTGACCGCCCACGCCCTCGACGGTCTGGCCCACGCGGTCGAGGCGCTGTGCGGACATGCCATCGGCGCCCGTGACCGCGATGCCCTGCGCCGTTCGCTGGTGGTGGCGTGCGGCTGGTCGCTGTTGGCGAGCTTGGGATTTGCGCTGTTGTTCCTGTTCGCCGGGCATCTGTTCGTCGACATGCAAACCGATATCCCCAGCGTGCGCGACACCGCCTACGCCTACCTGCCGTACCTGGCGGCACTGCCATTGATCGCGGTGTGGAGTTACTTGCTCGACGGCCTGTTCATCGGCGCCACCCGCGCCCGGGAAATGCGCAACGGCATGCTGTTGACCCTGATCCTGTTGCTGCCCTTTGCCTGGGCGCTGCAAGGGTTGGGCAACCATGGGCTGTGGGTCACCTTCCTGTTGTTCATGGTCCTGCGCAGCCTGACGCTCGCTGGTTTTGCCTGGCAACTGCGGCGTAACGATGGCTGGTTCAGCGGTCACGCGCACTGACCGGCGTGGCCTTGATAAACCCGCTGATCTGGTCCAGTACCGGCGCCAACCCGCGCAGCGGCCGCGACAGCGCGGCCACCAGGGTCCCGTGATTGGTGCGGGAAAAGTACAGGTCTTGCACAGGCACGCCAACTTCACGCAGTCCGCGCGCCAGACCAGCGGTGTTGCGGTTCGGGTCCACCAGTTTGTCGTCCGCCGCCGCCATCAGTAACGCGGGCGGCGACTGGGCACTCAAGTGATTGACCGGTTGCGAGTCCGGCGGTGAATTCGGGAAGAAAAACACCGGCTGCACGTCAGGGTTCTCGATCGGCAAAAAGTCATAAGGCCCGGCCAGGCCAATCCAGCCCCGCAGATCGTTGGGCGACATTCCCACCGCCGCCAGCCAGCGCGGGTCGAGGGCCAGCATCGCGGCATTGTAGGCCCCGGAACTGTGGCCCATCAGGTACAGCCGTTTTGGGTCACCGGAGAACTGGCGGATATGCGCCTGAGTCCAGGCCACCGCTTGGGCACCGTCCTCAAGAAATGCCGGATAACGCACCTGGGGATACAGTCGGTAATCCGCCACTACCGCGACGATGCCCCGTGAGGCCAGCGCTTCGCCGACAAAGCGGTAATCCGCGCGCGAACCGCTGTTCCAACTGCCACCGTAAAAGAACACCACCACCGGCGCATCGGTGACCGGAGCGCGGGGCACGTAGACGTCGAGTTTTTGCCGAGGATCGCTGCCGTAGGCAATGCCTTCGGTGCGCTCGAAAGTGCTGTCGGGGGTGAACGTATTCAGCAGGGTCAACGGCGAGCATCCACTGAGGGCCGCCAGCAGCACACTGCCCAGCGCCACGCCAAGGTATCGCCGGAGACTGTGTTGTCGCATGTTGAACCCCACTCAGGACTGATTGTTTTGCCAGCGGTCGCGCAGGTTATCGAGGCGCTCTTGTTGGGTCTGACCCGCCAGCGGCTGAACAATTCGACCCAAGGGATGCTGCAAGCGCAGGCGCAGCCAGCCGTCGAGCACCGGGCGCTCGGTGAAGCCGTGGGCCAAGCCTTCCTGAAGGTACGACCACAGGCCCTGAAAATCGCTACCGGTGGCACGGCTCCAGCGCCAGGCGTGTTGTTCCAGCAGGCACAGTTGCAGCTTGTCCTGCTGGCGCGGGCTGAGGTTTTCTTCGATCGCCAGGGGTGCAACGTCCAGACCCGGATTGGACAACTGCTGCCAGCCGAGGCTGCCAATAGCCCGATCAGCCCAGGTGCCGCCGAACCAGCGCACGCGGCTCAGCGGGCCGAGCCAAAGGCTCAATTCGCGAGCATCGCAGGCATCGAAAAAGTAACTGGCGGTGTGCGGGTTGTAATAGCTGAGCAGGGCTTTGTGATGCAGGCCCAGCGTCACGGTGAGCATCCGTCGCAGGTGCTCAAGCAGGTGCGCCAGCGAGGCCTCGCTGGCCAGCAACAGACCGGGCCAGGCCAACGGTTCGCCATGACAGGCCAGCCCAAGCGCCGGGCACTGCGCGAGATCGATCAGCCGCGGGCCCTGCTCGCACCATGGGTGCAGGTCCGTACCCTCGAACAAAGCGATGCTGTGGCGGTCGGCAACATGACGGCGCAAGTTGGCCCTGGCTTCAGGCGCCATGGGCACATCGAGCAGCAACCATTGATACGCCAGGCTCATGCCACACCGCGCTGGTTGAACCGCGTCACCACCCGGCAGGTGCAGACCGTTTCCCGGCACTGACTGAAGCTGCCACCGCCGGGTAACAGGCAGAGCAAGGTCAGCGGCATATTGGCCTGAATCAAGGTCAGCAAGGTTTCAGGCGGCGGGTCGGGCGTGACGCCGACGGCGCGAGTCGAACCGCAGAGAAAGCCGCTGATCATCGGTTGATCCGGATCACCTTCGATAAAGCTCACCAGCACTTCGGTGCCGTGATCCAGCTTCAGCGCGGCCCTGTCGCCCAACTCCGGCGCCAAGGGCAGCCAGCAATGGCCGAGGGCCGACCCTTCACCTTGGTACAACCAGTCGAATTGCACGGCGATGCGTCTTGCCGTTTCCGGACCATCCTCATCAACATGCACCACCCAGGCCCGCTGCAGGCTGTCCATTCGCGGCTTCGTCAGGGCAGGTGAAACCTGGAACGGCGCCTCGCAGGGCACAGCCCAAAAGCGATTGCGGTAAGTGTTCGCCGTGCCTTGATGCTCGACCCGAGTCAGCAACCACGGCTGATTGCAGTCGGCAATCGGATGGCTGCGCACCGGCAATAACGCCCCACAGCGCAAACTCGCCAGGTCACTGTGGCCTTCTGCACCCGGCGCCCTGCCAGCCCCGCAGGTCCCGCGCAGCCGAAACGTTTGCCCGCCAACCGCCTCGAAGCGCAGTTCTCGTCCGCGCTGGAACGACGCCTGGCTGTCGCCGAACACGAGGCAATGACCGCCCGGATGATGCTGGAAGTGGTAGTGAATACCGGACTGAGCACACAGGCGCTGGACGAACGTCAGGTCCGACTCGCGGTACTGGGTGCAGAAGTCCTGGATCGGGTAGTCCTCACGCAATTCGAAGCGCCGGGCCCGGCCGCCGATGCCGTGCTCGGCCAGGACCTGGTCGATCACCTGCGGCACCGACAATCCGGTAAAGATGCGTTGGCTGAACCGCTGATCCAGGCACGCCAACCTCGGGCCGAGGCGCACACGGCAGCGCCTGAACGGCAACCCATGTTCCCGTTGTTCCAGCCCATGAAGTTGACCGTGAATGCCCTCGCCACCGGGCCCGAACGACAACCAGGCCGGCCGGTACAGCAAGCTGGCGAGGTCCAGTTCCGGATCACGGATCAACAACTCCAGCTCAAAGACAAACGGCGCGTTGATCGACTCGCTGCCGGTAAAAGCCTGGACTTCGAACGCGTCGGGCTGACCCGTTACATCCAGACGAAATGACGGCTCGTTGGCGGGATCGGACATCGGCGATTCTCTACGGGAGGGACGGCTAGGGATTCTCGCTGAGAGACATGGCCGAGTAGAGTGCCGAAGTACAAGTTAGGAAATGACCTACATGAAATAGAGACGAGTTCGCGTTGTTCACCGCGAATTCATCAAGAGTCGTGGGCAAGAAAAGAAGCGCCGCACCGACTTTTCAGAAAATTCTGCAACGTGCAGAGCTTTTTCTGACAAGCCGGTGGCGGCGCTACGGACTCAGGACGACAGGTACGAGGAGCGCGTCAGGCCCAGGCGCAATGCGTCGAGGAACTGGGTGCGCTCGGCCGGGGTGATCCGCGCACTGGCGCACTTGTCGCGGTAGTGGGTCATCAGTTCTTCCGGCGACAAGTGCACGTAGCGCAACATGTCTTCGATGGTGTCGTGGGTCTCGATACCGGCGTGGTACACGCTGCCATCGGCATTCTGGTAGATGTTCACCGAGTCGGTGTCACCGAACAGGTTGTGCATGTCGCCGAGGATTTCCTGGTAGGCGCCCACCAGGAAGATACCCAGCAAGTAGTCTTCGCCTTCGTTCAAGCTGTGCACCGGCAGGCTGGTCTCGATGCTCTGCTCGTCGACGTATTGCTTGATCTTGCCGTCGGAGTCGCAAGTCAGGTCTTGCAGCACGGCGCGGCGCAGCGGCTCTTCGTCGAGACGGTGCAGCGGCAGGATCGGCAAGACCTGGCCGATGGCCCAGGTGTCCGGCAGGCTCTGGAACACCGAGAAGTTGCAGATGTACTTGTCCGCGAGCTTGTCGTTGAGTTCGTCCAGCACCTGGCGGTGCGAACGCTGGCGGGCTTTAAGCGAGTTATGCAGGCGACGGCACACGGCGAAATAGCACTGCTCGGCCAAGGCTTTTTCCGCCAGGGTCAGCTTGCCATCGGCGTACTGGGTGGCGACATCGCTCATGTAGTGCGTGGCGCGCCAGTAGGTTTCAGTGACCATCTCGATGTCGGTCGGGCCCAGCAGGTCCACCAGCCATTGCACGGTTTCCGGCAGGGCTTCCTTGTTGTCGATCTGCGGCACGTCGTCGTTGTGTTTCTCGACGTCGGTCACTTGCACCACCAGCATCGCGTGGTGCGCGGTCAGGGAACGGCCGCTTTCGGAGAAAATGTTCGGATGCGGCAGGCTCTGCGCGTCGCAGAACTCTTTGAGCATGCCGACCACGACACCGGCGTAGTCGTCCATGTCGTAGTTGATCGAGCTGGCGTTACGCGAGTGGGTACCGTCGTAATCCACGCCCAGACCACCGCCGACGTCGATGTGATCCACCGGCAGGCCGAGGTTGCGCAGTTCGCCGTAGTAACGGATCGCTTCCTTGAAACCGTGCTGGTAGTCCGCCAGGTTGGCGATCTGCGAGCCCATGTGGAAGTGCAGCAGGCGAATGCCTTGATCCAGGCCGGCGGCACGGAAGCGCTCCACCACCGACAGCAACTGCGCCGCCGACAGGCCGAACTTGGATTTCTCACCGCCAGTGTCCGCCCATTTCGACGACGCCAGGGACGACAGGCGCACCCGCAGGCCGACTTGAGGCTTGACCTTCAGCGCGGCGGCTTCTTCGATCACCAGGCCGACTTCGGATTCTTTCTCGATGACGATGAACACGTTGTGACCGAGTTTCTGGCCCATCAGCGCCAGACGAATGAACTCGCGGTCCTTGTAGCCGTTGCAGACGATGGTGCCGCCCTTCGGCGCCAGGGCCAACACCGCCAGCAGTTCCGGCTTGGAACCGGCTTCGAGGCCGATGGAAACGTTCTGGGTGGCGATGATGTTCTCGATCACCGCTTCTTGCTGGTTGACCTTGATCGGGTACAGCGCGGTGTACTTGCTCTGGTATTCCAGGCGCTCGATGTTGGCGTCGAACGCGCCGGTCAGTTGGCGCACGCGGTCTTGCAGGATGTCGGGGAAGCGCACCAGCAACGGCAAGGACAAGCCGCTCTTGCGCAGTTGGTCGACTTGCTCGAACAGGTCGATGGGCGAGCTGTTCGGGCCATTCGGACGGACTTCGACGCGACCGGCGTCGTTGATCGCGAAATACCCGGCCCCCCAATGGCGAATCCCGTAAACACTGCGGCTGTCCGCAACTGTCCATTGGCTGCCATCGTCTTTGCGTGTGCGTCGTACGGACATCGAAGTCCCCTATAAATGAAGTCGAAGTGCACCGGCCTGATCAGAGGCTGGCGCAGTCTAAAGAATGAAAATGACGATTTGCCTGTGAGAGGGGTAGACCCCACTTGCAGGACAGAGTTTAGACACCGGTCAGGAACAGGCTCTGTGAAAACCATGGGGACGACAGTTCGCGTTCAGCCAGCGGGCTATCGGGGTGGTTTTCACAGAGGCTGCTAGCCGCCGGATTTCTTCGCCTTGTAACCCAGCTTGATCAGCTCGGCCAACAGCAACTCGACGTGGTCGCCCTGGATCTCGATCACGCCGTCTTTCAGGGCGCCACCGGTGCCACAACGCTTTTTCAGCGTGGTGGCCAGTTCCTTCAAGGCTTCTTCGGCAAGGGGCACGCCAGTGATGGTGGTCACTGTCTTGCCGCCACGGCCCTTGCTCTCGCGACGTACGCGGGCAATACCATCGCCTTCGGGAATCAGGGTTGTTTTGCAGGTACAAGCGTCCACGGGCTGGCGACAGTCCGGGCAGTGTCGACCTGCGTCGGTGGAAAATACCAGGCCACCAAGGGCGGCGAAGGATGCGGCTTTTTTGGCCACCGGCAATCCTCTTGGGAGGACAAAGACTGATCGATGGGATCATCGACCGCGAAGCCCCACTCAGGCAGGGGCAGCGCTACTGAGCCGCCGATGTTCAAACCACTGTAGGAGCGAGCTTGCTCGCGAAGGTCGTCAACGATAACGCGGGCCTTCAGACAGCACGCGTCGTGCTTACGTTTTTCGCGAGCAAGCTCGCTCCTACAGGGTGGAACAACAGCGGTTCAGCCTGAAAAGTCGCGCAGTGTAACGGCAAAAACGCCCCTTGCTAAGAGCCAAATGGCGCCAATTTATGCAACTTTAGCGACGCAGGGCCAAATAACGACGCAACCCTTCCTGTGCATCCGGGCAATAGGGCTTTTGCTCGGCCTCCTGAAGCACCGTCGCCAGGGGCAGAAAGCGCGCTTCCATGACTTCTTCCGGCTGGATTCGCAGCGGCCCGTCCCACACGGCCGAGAACGAGGTGCACCAGAGCCGGCTGTCGCCGTCTTCGAAGTAGAAGTGATCGTGGGCGGTCAGTTCGACGCCGCTGACGCCCAACTCTTCTTCCAGCTCACGGGCCGCCGATTCGGCATAGGACTCGTGGGCCGCCACCATTCCGCCCGCCGCCGTGTCCCAGAAACCCGGGTACATGGCTTTGCTCAGGGTGCGCCGGTGCACACACAGCTCACCGGCCGAGTTGAACAGGAAAATAAAGGTGCAGCGCCCGATCAGCCCGCGCCGGCGCAGATCGGAACGTACGAGGCTGCCGAGCAGGTTGTCCTGCTCGTCGACCCAGGCAATCAGTTCGGCGTCGGAGGCGGCGCGGTGCGCTGCCTCCCTGGTGGAAGCGTCCATCATCAACCCTGGTTCAGGAGCTGACGCAGGTCGATCACTGCAGCGTTGGCCCGGGAAATATAGTTGGCCATGACCAGCGAATGGTTGGCCAGGATGCCAAAGCCACTGCCGTTGAGAATCATCGGGCTCCATACCGGCTCTTGCGAAGCTTCCAGCTCACGAATGATCTGGCGCACGCTGACGGTGGCGTTCTTCTTGGCCAGCACATCTGCGAAGTCGACTTCAATGGCGCGCAGCAGGTGCGACAGGGCCCAGGCCTGGCCGCGGGCTTCGTAGAACACGTTGTCGATCTGCATCCATGGGGTTTCCACCACTTCTTCGTCGACCTGGGGCACTTCACCCGGCGCCAGCGCTTCGGTTTTCAGCGCGGTGTTGAGCTTGACCCGCCCCACACTGGCCGACAGCCGTTGCGACAGCGAACCCAGGCGAGTCGCCACATCACCCAGCCAGTTGTTGAGGTTGTCGGCACGTGCATAGAACAGCGCGCCTTTTTGATTCGGGTCGGACAAGCGCGCTTCGTAGCGGCTCAGGGAATTGATGCCTTCCTGGTATTCCGACTCGCTGGACGGCAGCACCCAGCTCTTGTTGTCGAAGTTGAAGCGCGGTTCGGCCTTGGCCAGGTCTGCGTCTTCCGCCGACTGCGACTGGGAGCGGGCGAAGTCCTTGCGCAGGGCACGGGTCAGGTCACGCACCTGCACCAGTACGCCGTACTCCCAGCTCGGCATGTTGTCCATCCACAGGCCCGGCGGGAAACGGTCGTTGGAAATGTAGCCACCCGGCTTGTTCAGCAGGGTGCCCACCACCGTCTTGAGGGTTTCGACGGTGGTAAAGCCCACCACCATCTGCTTGCCATCCTTCTCGGCGGCAATTTGCGCATTCTGCTGGACCGGGAACAACGCAGGCTCTTCGCTCCAGTACCAACCCAGGGCACCGGTGACCAACAGGTACAACGCAACCAGCGAGAGCAACGCGCGGCTCATCAGCAGGTTACGGAAATAGCTGCGGGGGGCCGACTTGGTTTCAGGGGCCGGGCCCTTTGCACTGCCTGCGCGGTTTTTCCAGTCCAGCATGGCGATATCCTTTCAATCACTTGAGTTCAATAGCTACGACCACAACCCTGCCCCATCGTGCCGAGCAGTGCGGCGCTTTTAGCCAGGGTGGCGCGAGTACGCGGTTCGACTATAAAGGATGCACGCTGTTTACGCCCGCGCGACTGCATGGTCGATAAATGAATCTCTGCGACCTTGCAGTTAATTGACGTATGACACTCGTGCAACGGAAAAGAGGTGCTAGCATAGAGCCATCAGTTCGACCTCAGCATGCAGCCTAACTAGTAGTCAGGATATGACCGAGCCAGAAGACCCCAGCCGTGAGCGTCTCAAGCACCATTTTGCCCAGCGGGTAATTCATCAGGCACGTCAAATTCTTGAGATCTGGCAGCGCCTGCAACGCAGCGAATGGTCGACCACTGACTTGTCCGAGCTCAGTGAGGCCAACCTGCGCCTGCTGCGTTTTGCCGAGCGCTTCGAGCAGCCGGAACACGGCCAGCTGGCGCACCAGATCGGCGCTTCACTCAAGGCGGTGGATGACAACCGCGGCCGCCTGAGCAGCCACCTGATCACCGAACTCAACCGTTTGATGCAGCGCCTGTCGCGCACCGGGCTGCGCCAGGGCGACCAGCTGGAACAAACCCTGCTGCCGCCGATGCGCAAGCCGATCTACGTGATGCTGGCCGATCACGACCGCGCCGACCGCCTGGCCAAGCAGCTGGAATTTTTCGGCTTGAGCGCCCAGTCCCTCGACAGCGTGGCGGCGTTTCGCTCATCCATGGCCGAGCGCTTGCCGGCGGCCATTGTGATGGATGTGGATTTCTGCGGCGCCGGCCTCGGCCTGAAGCTCGCCGCCGAAGCCCAGGAAGGCCTGGAGCAAAAGCTGCCACTGCTGTTTTTCAGCCTGCACGAAACCGACACCCCCACCCGCCTGGCCGCCGTGCGCGCCGGCGGCCAGGAGTTCCTCACCGGCACCCTGGAGGCGTCGAGCCTGCTGGAAAAAATCGAAGTGCTGACCTGCGTCGCCCAGTACGAACCTTATAAAGTGCTGATCATCGACGACTCGCGGGCCCAGGCGATGCACACCGAGCGCCTGCTCAACAGCGCCGGCATCGTCACCCGCACATTGATCGAACCGATCCAGGCCATGGCCGAGCTGGCGGACTTCCAGCCCGACCTGATCATCCTCGACATGTATATGCCGGCCTGCACCGGTACCGAGCTGGCCAAGGTGATCCGTCACAATGACCGCTACGTCAGCGTGCCGATCATCTATCTCTCGGCCGAAGACGACCTGGACAAGCAACTGGACGCCATGAGCGAAGGCGGCGACGACTTCCTCACCAAGCCGATCAAGCCGCGGCACCTGATCACCACCGTACGCAACCGCGCCGCGCGGGCACGCAACCTCAAGGCGCGGATGGTACGCGACAGCCTCACCGGGCTGTACAACCACACCCACATCCTGCAACTGCTCGAAGACTGCAGCTTCCGCGCGCGCCGCGAGAGCAAGCCGCTGAGTTTTGCGATGCTCGACATCGACCACTTCAAGCGGGTCAACGACAGCCACGGCCACCCCATGGGCGACCGGGTGATCAAGAGCCTCGCGCTGTTTCTCAAGCAGCGCCTGCGCAAGACCGACTATATAGGCCGTTACGGCGGCGAAGAATTTGCCATCGTGATGCCCGACACCGACCTCGACAGGGCTTGCCAAGTACTTGACGAGATTCGCGGGCGCTTTGCCGAGATTCACTATCCCGCCCAGCCCCAGGATTTGTGGTGCACCTTCAGTGCCGGCGTGGTGGAGCTCTGCGACGGCTCCGACAGCCTGATGATGGCGGCCCAGGCCGACGAGGCGCTGTACCGCGCCAAGGATGCCGGGCGTAACCGGGTGATGTCGGCGCGCGCATCAAAGCAAAGTGCCACCTTTTCACCGGAATCCACCGAATCCGTCATAACTCTGTAATGGAAACGCAATAACTTCAGGCACTTACTTCTGCTGTCGGTTGAAACCACGCATGCGCCTGAAGCTGCTGACGAATCTGAACACCCTCCTTCTGGTCGCCGTTTGCCTGGCCCTGGGCGCTACGCTCTGGTGGTCGCAACGTGCCCTGGAACGGCCTTACCTGCTGATGGAGCGCTACCTTGGCCTGTCGCAGACGTTCCAGAACCAGGCCGCGCGCAATATCGACGATTACCTCGCCAGCGGCGACGCCCTGCGCCTGAGCAGCGCCAGCCAGAGCCTGGAAAACCTGTTGCAGCAGCTGGATGAGTTACCCGCAGAGCTGGCGCAAAACCTGCGTCCCAGCCTTGCCGACCTGGACACCTTCGGCAAGACCGACCTGCTGGCCGCCGGTAAGCTGGCCGGCGACCCGCAAGCCCTGTTGCTGCAAGCCGAACGCGAACTCGGTGCCAACCTGGAGCAACTGAACCAGTACGCCAGCGGCGTCAGTACGCCCGAGGCGGCGCGCTATCTGCCGCCGTTGCTCGCTGCGTCCCAGCACCTGGCGAAACTCTCCCTGGCCCGGGACAAGCTGGTGAGCAGCGGGCGCAGCGAACTGGCCGACGATGTGGAGCGCGAAGTCAGTAATATCCGCAGCCAGGCTGACGTGCTGGGGCAGCTGCCATTACTGGGGGTGACCGCCAGCAGCGAGTCCAGTACCGACGATTTCTCGGCCATGATGGGCCTGGAAAACACTGAAAAAACCGTGGCCCAGGACACCGGCGTCGACCTCAAGCGCGAACTCAACAGCCTGCTGACCCGCTACCCCGCCGAGCTGAAACGCACCCGCGAACAAATCCAGCAACGCACCGAACTGGCCACCGCCACCCACCTGAAAATCAACGCCGTGCAGCAAGCCATCGCCGGGCTGGAGCCTGTGGTGCGCGCCCAGCACGCGCAGATCCAGGGCGAAGTGCGGCTGATGCAAGGCGTGATGATCGGCCTGATTCTGCTGATCGCCCTCTTGATCGACACCTTGCAGCGGCGCCTGGCGCGGGTGCTGACCAACCTGGCGCCGGCCTTGTCCACCTGGGCCGAAGGTGACTTCAGCCAACACATTGCCCTGGGCAAGACCAACCGCGAACTGCACGATATCGAAGAGTCCCTGAACCGCCTGCGCGCCTACCTGGTGGACCTGGTGGGCACCATCAGAGGCAACGCCGAGCAAGTGGCCGGCAGCAGCAGCGCGCTGGCGGAGTTGAGCAGCGGCATGCACGACGGGGCCGAGCGCCAGGCCGGTGATACCGCGCAGATTCGCGATTCCCTGGGCGAACTGGAAGCGACTATCCAGCAGGTTGCCGGCGACGCCAGCCAGGCTGCCGAGGCCAGCCGCAGCGCGGGCCAGGCCGTCGAGCAGGGCCAACGGGTGATCGGCCTGAGCCTGACCGGGTTGCACGCATTGGTCGGCGAAGTGCAGATAAATGCGCAGATGATCGAGAAACTCGCCGAAGAGTCCGCGACCATCGGCGGCGTACTCACGGTGATTCGCTCGATTGCCGACCAGACCAACCTGCTGGCGCTGAACGCCGCCATCGAAGCCGCCCGGGCCGGTGAAGCTGGGCGCGGGTTCGCCGTGGTGGCCGATGAGGTGCGCTCCCTGGCCCAGCGCACCGCTGGCGCCACCACCGAAATCCAGCACCTGATCGCCGGCCTGCAAACCGCCGCCCGGCAATCGGTGGAAGGCATGCGTGCCCAGGTCGAACACGCCGAGGCCACTGCCGAACAAGCCCAGGCGGCTGACGGCGCGCTGGATGAAATCGTCGGGGCGATCCAGACCATTTCCGACACCGCCGTGCGGATCGCCGATGTGACGGCCCAGCAAAGTGGCGCCGTGAGTGAAATCCGCGATAACAGCGAGCGGATTCACCAGCTGGGCGAGGACAACTTGCTGCGAATTGGCCAGGGACGCCGCCAGGGCGAGCACTTGCTGGTACTTGGCGGGCAACTCAACACCGCCGTGCAGGCATTCCGCGTCTGACCGGCTCTCCCGTCTTGTGAAGATCAAAATGTGGGAGCGGGCTTGCTCGCGAAGGCGGCGCACCCGTCAACGCATGTGGCGGCTGAACCACCGCCATCGCAGGCAAGCCAGCTCCCACACTGACCGGATTCAGCCTTGCGGTCACATATTTTGCGCAATCCTCGCTAATCGTGCTGCCTACTGCATAGAACTGGACAGTCACAAAGGCTTTGCGGCATAGTCGCCGGGTTCTACCGTGCCCACATCAATAACAAG
>Ga0247742_10000829_pt1 | contig 23300 bp, 32 predicted proteins | sample UWRJL208509C2_FD_180944 | JGI IMG/M metagenome (GOLD analysis project Ga0247742, IMG submission 180944) | Plant litter microbial communities from Arlington Agricultural Research Station in Wisconsin, United States - UWRJ-L208-509C-2 | ecosystem: Environmental > Terrestrial > Plant litter >... | reverse complement strand
CGCTCAATTGGCTAGACATCTCACGCCGACCAAGGGAACTGCACCCGCCGTCCTGTGAAGAAATATATTCCAAACGTAATCGAACGAGAGTGTTGATAAACGCACATTCAAGCTACCCCAGGTTCCAGTGCAGCTGCAAGAATGTTTAGCATGAATTTCAGATGACGAAGCTGAGAGGTGCGACTTACGACTTGTCGTCCACCAAGAATACTAGAAATTTTTGAGTTGTTGCAAAAAAAAGTGACAAAGAATTTGAGCTCACCACCCCAGGGACCAAGAGCGCCTCTATCCTCGCAGAAATCAGGAGCGTCGAACTTAGTACCCCCGATCGTCAAAGATGTTGTAATGCACATTGTCATCCAGTCAATACCAGGTTTGATATCGGAAAGGCGACTATAATATTGTCTCATTTCTGCAAGTTGATGTAAGAATCAATTACAAGCAAGTTGAAGGTGATACTCACCTCCTTCGCATTCACCCTTAACAGTAGCGCCCCAATGTGGTGTGCACTGTGAGTCAGTGCTTTTAACAATCCAGTAGCCCGCAACGCCGCCAAGAATACCCTGAAAACCCATCATAAATAATTTCAGTGGCACCGATTGACCAAATGAACTGACCCTATCTTCGCATATGTCGGGGGTCTCATATTTCACACCATTGATGGTGATTGGGCTTTGTTGACATGCAGTGGTGCGGTCAGTGCCTGAAGGAACTTGTGAAGGCGTTAGAATTAAGAATTAAATCAAGGGAGATGCTGGCGACTAACTGTTCCATAACCTCGAGAACCAGATACCTGTTGAGAGGCCTCGTCAACATCTATGATAGCCAAGGTAGGTTCAATCCATAGACTTACGAGTACCGTAGCCAGTGCATTTTCCACCAGTCGGTTGCTCCCAGATGGTCTTGAGAGTTGTGCTACCAGAGCCAGCGACCGTCTTTATCCCTGATCCTGGTTGAGAACCAACTATGACGCAAGGGATGAGAGAGAAAACGGAATCGAACAAGAAACGCAACCTACCAGGGGGTATTTGCTGGTCTATTGACCATGTCATCGTCTGTGGTAATGAGATTAGGAATTAAAATGCGCAATGAATCGGAATGAAACAATACATACTCCTCCGAAGCAAGATTGTTTCTATAGCAAGTAAGAATCTAGATGATATACTAATAGATCGAAAGACTTACCGCAAAATCTGTCTTTGCAGCCCAAGTACTCTCATCGTCGAAAGTAATGAGGTCACCTCTTTGGCTTACTGGAGACTCGTAGTCAGTTAAGAAAGGTGTTGCACCACATTGAAATTGCGCACCAAAATACCGCGTCTGAGAGTCCTAGATGAGGAAGAGCTCAGTGCAACCCATGATTCTGTTTTAGTGCTAGATTTACCTCGTCAAGGACCGGGAATGCGTCACTTTCCTTCAACAGGTTATCTATCTCGAAGCCGGATAGCATACCATCTAGAATAATATAAGACAAAAATGCAACGCTGTGCGGGAAATTTATGACTTACCGATAGCCGTACAGGTACCTGCCGCTCCGCCACCAATCATATCGCAACCGTACCCAGCGCACATAGGGTCGAGAAGCTTGTATGAGCGTCCATACAAAGCTAGCCCAAGGTTGACTTTCTTGAGATCGACACCTGCTTTCATGTACAGGATAGCACTGTCCTTGATGTCAACCAGGGAACTGTGTGGCTCAGCGGTCGAGCTAGAACCTGTGAGACTAGTGTCCCAACTGTGAAAAAGAAATCAATAGGTCGTGTGTCGGAATGATGGGGACAAACGTACGGTCCATCTATTGAAAATACGATTAATGGCTATGAATAGGTAGATAAAAAGTCACTGACGATAGTCGTAGTTCATCATGTTGATCATGTCGAGAGTGGGTGTAATCTTGTCCATCTGGAAGCCTCTCAAGAACCAGAAGGCAGGAGGGGTTGCAATGGAAATTAGCTTCGATGTTCCTAGGCCAGCACGAAGCTCGGTGAAGAATGCAGTCAGGTTGGGAGTGTCGGTAGGCGGTACGCTACGGTCAGGTGCTGCAGGAAAACCTGAATACATTGAAGTCAGAAACAGGTTCTTAGTGAATGTGTCGATCTCGTACCGAAGTCAACATCGATACCGTCAATCTTGTATTGCTCAATGAAAGCTTTGGCAGAGTTGATAAAGATCGCCCTGCTCGCAGAGCTACTAATCATCGTGGAGAACCTGTCTTTGACTTCTCCTGATTTAACTTCCCAGCCACCGACGGCGACGGAAACCTTGACTTTTCCAGCTGCTTTTGTGACCAGCTGCTTCAAGCGGTCACCATCGGCGGTCTTCGTGAAGGACATCTTGTTGTCATCACCAATGATAGCGAAGGCATAGCTTGGTAATGCTTAGAAGGTGATGATACGAGCATCTGGGCGACTTACATGACATGGGTCGCATTTGCAAGATCCAAAAGAGCTACTGTGACTGGGTTGCATGCACGTTCTGCAGCCGATCCAACGTAGTACGCGACATTGCGAGTAAGTTGATCTCCTTGGCAGGTTGGCAAAGCAGGCTTGTCACAGTTGGAAAGGCTATAATGAGCGGTCAGTAGACGCACAACACATTTCAAGGGATGCAGACCAGGTATCCCCGCCAGGTGTGGTCGAACAGAAGTCATCGGTGATACCACAGTAGCCGTAGGCAGAGCAGCAAGCCTTCAGGGGGCACTCGGCATTACCAGGGGATTCAGGTCCGCATTGTAGGTCCGGGTTGATTGGAGCGGGAGGAGGTGTGCCAGGTGAGATACACATAATGAAGTCTAAGGTCGACCGAGGCTCATGGGTGAGTACCCAGGCGGTTTCATGTTTATGACGCTGCTCTCACCGAGTTGAAGGTTTGCGCATCCTTTCCACCTGTACGTCTGAATCGGGCGTATTAGTTGTCTGCAGGAAAAAGGATGGAAGTCATGGACAAACCTTGTCGTTAAACTGCTCGATCTTCAATGAAGAGAAAATCAGGCCTCATCAATCATGAGTTAGAATGGACATACTTGGGCAGCAGTAGCACCATATTTTGTTCCAATTGAAGCGCAAGTGTCTTTGTCAACGACTTTGTACAATTGACAGGATCCGTCTGGATTTGGTGGCAGTGTGCTGCTTGGTAGATCGCCAGGAGTGATGCACAGTCTTTGTCCATTCTGAAGATATGCACAGTTCAGACCGGAATTATACTGGATGAGTTGATCGGTGTTGATAGAAGCAGCGACTGCGATATCCCAACTAATGGAAGTTCAGTGAGCATTGTAGATGAACTACTAGGTGAGAAGCATACCAAGTACTAAATGGAGAGCCAACGATAGCGACCGTACATGAAGCTGCGTTGGCCGTAGTGACTAAAAAGGAGAGTAGTGCGCCCCCTAGAAGGAAGGCCATTTGAGAAAGCAAGTTAGGCCGACTCTGAAGCTCGGCGAGTCTTTATGAAGTGTGACCCCCACCCTCGAACAAACGAGGAATCTGGGTTGTTCAAAGGGAGACATGATGGAGAAATTCGACACTATGCAGAAAGTCCACAATGGTACACTACCAACATGTGCATGAAGGATGATCACATGAAATAACTACCTGAAACCACGGCGCGCCTGAGTTGGTCTACTCGGATAGATGAAGCGGTTACCTCTCCGATTTTGCAAGATGGGCGAGACTCTATAGAATACTGATCGACTCATCATTAACAGCGTTGGTCGGCCATCCGGGACCACGGGAGGAAGTTTCATGGAGCTGAAAAGAGAAAAGTTCCTGCCAAGCAGCGCCGTATTCCAACCGACAAGAGTCCTAGCGATAACTTGATCAAGAATTGGTCGTAACCGGCAGGCCAGGAAATCGGACAATTGTGGCCTACGCAGTTTCCACTGGGGTTTCAGGCACAATTGTCTTTACGCGGACGACTGCGCTCCGGATCTGATCTATATTTTTCAACATTTAGCCGGCGGGGAAGATGTGGGCGCCAATCCCGGTTATGCCTTGTTTACCATCAAACCGCCCATAAGCGGTATCCCGACAAGTTATATGTCGCTTTGGTGCATAGAGCGACGGCTCTCAGAATTGGACGTGAACAGAACAGTTTCAGAAACCAAAGTTTCTCATCGGAAATTCCAAATTTCTTGCGCCTGCTCAGAAGGGCTTTACATAAGCCATTGATATCGCGCGGCCGTATCTGGCCGTACGCGCACAAATACATGCCTTGCGCAAAAACATATTTCTGCGCAAGCTATCAATCCGCCTGATTCTAGATAGTTCTACCAGCTCTATGGTAAGAAAAGGGTTAAATTCCATAGTTTTTGAGAGCCTAGTAAGCCAATCGAGATTTTTGTGAGGGAAACGTGACTAAGGCCAGATAAGATTAATCAAGATAGACTGGCTTGCACACATACCATTATGAGATATGAAGGGAATGATTGTAAAATGAATATTTATTGCTCACCTATTGCCACTTCTCTCATGCTGGTGCAAGCGAGCCTCGTCGAGTGGATTGCTATATCGGGCAATCGGGAGGCGCGCGGCGCGCGGCGCATGTGTCGTTTTGTGACATCACGTGCTCTCCCGACGACCCGACGGCTCTTCATCCCATCCTCCTCGGGGCTTCATTTTCATTGTAAAAGGTTCAGTCAAGGCGGGGACTCCTAAATAATGTTTCCGTCTGTATTTAATGGGTTTATTATCAGTAAATAACACGTGTATCAAAGTTTAACATTTATTTAATTGCGCACAATGCTTGAAATTGCGCTCGCGGCTACGAAAGTCAGTGAACACGGTACTATGCCCCGGAAGAGGTGATATTTATGGTGTTATAGCTAAAAAAGGCCTCTGCAATGTTGCGTCAAGACATACTAATTGCGCGAGAATTTTGCCCCATTTAGCCCAGCATACTGGAAAGTTATGTTTACACCCTACTCTGTATAAAATATAACCACTGTGGGGAACTTCCTTCTCCTTATCTGCTCCTCATTCGAGCCGTATAAGTACGTCAAAATTTTACGCTGCCTGCCAGTACTGCGGATACGTGGCATTACTTGCTTTCCTCGCGTCATCCTGTTCCCACGCTTTCCGCCACAGCGGCGAATGACGAATGCTTTTTGAACACACCGCAGTTTCTATCGGTGTCCAAGATGATCTTTCGCCATTTATTTCGGCTTCAATTCTTGGGGAACCATAACTTGAACAGCGACCAATTATGTTTTGCTAGCATATTCTTGGGGGAGGAATGTCATCACATCGTCCGAGTTCCGGATGTCATATCCTCATATCTTGTAGGCTTATACCAACTTGCCAAGGGACGAATAGAAAGTCACTTCCGAGATTCAGACGACAAAAGACAGAATTTGCATTGCTTATTTACCAATGTAAAGCCATGTATATCATCGTGGTAGATCTTATCGGAGCCATGATCCCAATTTTTTTGGCCCACAAGGCTGCGATTGAGCGTCGAAGCTTCAGCACAACTAAGCGCTCTTCATGCCCGTCTACATGAGTCTTACCATCCCTTAACATGAGGCCATAAGAACATGATTTTACACGCTAAAAGCATTCCACTCCATCCAAGAAGTGTTAAACTTCGTCGGCAGGGAACATGAGGTGGAGCGTTGGCTTATGCGCTATCTAGTATCGTACATTGATAAAGCCGGTGAGCGCGCCCCAAGACTTGGCGAGAATTGAAGATGGCAGAAGTTCTCGTATTAACGGCCCCTGGCTTAACCATATCGGGTACTAGCACCGCCACCAAGCATCCAAGCATGAAAAGAAGCGCCGCCAAGGCTCAGAGTTTTTGACGCCCAGCCACCCGATGCGAATAGTATTTGCCTTTTATAACGGCAATTGGTCAAGGTGCCCAATAATGTAATGGACTAGCACTTGAAACACGGGATTTAGGCCGCCCTCCGATGTTTCAAACTTTCAATTGCATCACTGTGCCCGTTTATCGACACAACATGCTGTCTTGCTTCAAAATTAATGAACAAGGACACCCATAACACCCTCACTAACTTCTTAAATAACCGACTTGGCGCATCGCATAGATAACCTCCGAACCGAGGGCTTTGAAGTGGCCAGTAGCAGCTGCCAAGGTCGCCGCATATTGTGTAATGTTGGTGCTTCCGTGGGTTAGGGTGTTCTTGGAAACGAGTGCGTATGCGAGGCGATGCCTCTCTAGTTCGCCTTGTGTGCTTGGCGTTTTATCTTGGGAGAGCTTTGTCATTGAAATGGTAATCTTCCGGGAAGTTTGGAGGAGAAATGAGTGGAGCTTGGGCTTCTCTGCAAGTGGGTGATGCTGGGTCCACCCTTCTTTGGGCTAGACAGTGCAAGCAAGTGGCTATCTAAAGGTTCTAGCCCATCCTCTTTCTCATCTCGCCCATCCTAGCCCATCCTCTTCTTCGCTTAACGCCCACCCGCATCTGCCATGCCATTCTTCGCAAAGACCCAGACAATAGAGTCAACAGTTTCGAACTCTCTATTCTGGCTACTCCCTCCATGTCGCACCTTCACGCGAGAGTCTAGAGCTACTGGTACCTCGGCCGCATCAACATCCCAGCTCGAACTCAATGGAGGTGTCATCTCCCATATGAGGGAGGAATTACCCTCTGGGGTTGATTCTATGCCACTGGCGATGTATGCCTTTATGAGCGGTTATGTAGGTTGGCGCTTCTCAAATAAATTCATGTCACATGCTCATAGTCTGGTAGCTCAATGCCGTCTCTTTCACCACTTGCACTATCTGGTGCGGCTTTATGACAGGTAGGTTCTCTATATGTCTTATTAGCAGCCGCATCTTACATATTCGGATAGGAAACACGGTCATCCTAGGGCTGGCACTCGCGCGCCTGTGTCTCGGTCACCGTCGCGAGAATGCGTTCGCGATCGTCGACGCCCAGGCTTGCACGGCGCTCACCTTTTTTGTCATTGGTATCGCCCTAGCTAGGCTTGGTGACTATAATTGGTGGTTTGGTCGCAATCAGGCGGTGCCGCTGTCTGATAGCCAAGACGTAGAGAAACAGAGCGCAGAGCGCTCTGCCAGGCCCCGCTCGTCTTACCAAAACGGACTCGCGCTCGAGAAAAATATGAATGCACAAGTTAACGAGGACGTCGAACTTGGTCCACAGTCCCCCGCATCATTAGGCGGGGAGTGGGATGATTCAGGCCAATCCACCCGCGTCGGTACCCCTGACCCGTTCAGGTCGTTGTCCAATAATGCTGCCCGAATCATCGGCACATCCCCCGTGGCCTCACCATCCCAAACAAGCCAGTCGCCTCCCACTCACCTCCCCAATTCCCTTTCATTCTCTTGCTCACCCCCACCCAATGCCCCTGGTCGCGCTCGCCTCTGGCTCGTCGTAGGCACTCTATTCCAATCCCTCCTCCTTATCGCCAGTGGGATCGCAAGCACGCACGATAATTCCACGTCAAAGAGGGGCCTGATTACAGCCTCCTCTCATACCCGTGACTGGTCATCAGTTTCTGGCTTCATTGCGTTGGCCCTGATGAGTACAAGCATGGGATTTCAAGGCGTGATGGCCCATCGGATGGGCAGCGGCTTTGGGGCGACTGTAGTATTGAGTTCATTGTGGGTCGAATTGGTCGGATCACCTGGCGGTCTCAGGTGGAAATCATATCGGAGGGCGAGGGTGTTCTCAATTATGCTGTTTATTTTGGGAGGACTAGTTGGTGCGGTCATCTGTGATGACAAGGTTCTCGGGATCGCCAATGCACTATTTATAGGCGCTGCGTTTCGCGGGGTCATTGCGCTCTCCTGGGTATTTGTCAAAGGTGTACGCCATTGATTTGATAGACCTAGTTGCGCCAAATTGTCAGCCCTAGGTCTAATTCCATGTTCCATTATCTTCTGGCAAGCTTATTTCTTCATATACAAGTTCACTTTCATCTGTAAATGCCTACGCCATGTATCAAAGAGCATATGTAGCCATAGTATACAGAATGAAGATCCAATAGAATCACCTCAGTTGCTTCGTCTCCACTTTGAAGATCCTGTTATAACATATTAAAGTTGACAAAGACGTAGAGCTACCAAATCTCCCCCAAGCACCTCAGGACACATCCTGGACACATTCAATAACTCCTACCCACTGGGGCTGTCGACATCCATTCAGCAGGAGGAATATATGTGTTTTTGGGAACAGCCGGAATGGCCGTAGCGGAAGTGTGCTCCTGACGCGTCTTCTCTTGCCTCTCGCTACGCGAATGGCTGACAGCCATGGTCATTGGGAAAGATTCCTTCGTAACAGATTGGTCGTATTTCTGTAGCCCGGGAGAAGAAATTGGCAGTGTGTTGGTATTAGACGTATCAAGGTAGACGTGCAACAATGCATTAACCAGGCCTTAAAGTTGTCGAATTTAGTACCTGTACTTTGTACATGCGGGCTCAAAGACGCACCTGTTGTGTCGAATACCGCTGCGGTCAAAGCCGCTGCCCACGGCGGTACTTTGTCACCATCGGCGCTTGCAATCCGCGTGATCGTGATAGGAATGAGCAGCAATGTAGAGGCCACCTTATGAAGATCATGATTAATCCTGAGTAGCTGAATGTAAGTCAGGCACACTAACCGGATACCTACGACCATCGTTCTTTATTAGTGTGTGTTGTCAAGTTGGTAGGAAAAAAAGCGCACCAAACCATCTTCTGTGTGACTCGCAGCGTCAAGTTGTCGACAGCATCCTTTTGGATTGCTAAAGCGCGCTCTTCACCAGGAGGCAAGTACCGGATCCTCCATTTCTTGTCGCTTCGTCTGTGTATATAACCACGAAGACGCAGTATCACCATAGTATACAGAATGAAACTGACACCGGCCGATAAGATTGGCTAGATAATAATCAATGTGAGTTCATTGAGGAATATTAGAAAGACTTACGAACAAATATCCGAATATAATGACATTATTTGGATATGCGGAGGATATCCAGCACCACGCACCAGATATGCCAAAGTAAGGACCTTGCTCTGCATTCTGTATCACAAACCGACCGACCAAGACGGTTACAAGCACAAACGACCAGACGGCCCCCAATGCGCCGAGGAACACGGCTTTGTTTGATCGCAAGTGCAGAAAGAGCTCATTGAAGAGGTGTATCGAGATAACGAAAGACCTGTAGGAGCGATGCTTGTTGTGCATTCAAATGTGGATAAGTAAAAAAAACACACCACATCGCCGTCCCGAGATTCCCTGATTGTATCAATACTCCTTGAGCCATGCAATATTGACCCACAACCGCTCGGCCAGTTCCCAGCCAGCCAAAATTCATCACAGCACCGAAAGCCTGCAGGATATTGGATAATAGCAGAGACATGAAATAGCCAAACATGTGTGTGTTCTTGAAAGTTCTTCTTTGGGGTCGTTTGAACTAAGAGAGGTTCGTAGGCCGTTCTCAGACACAGAGAGAAGTTTGACTTACCAGAAGGATATACAAGACTGCGACTAGGGAACAGAGGCCAAAGATAGCATCGAACTGGTCCATAATTCAGCTCCGGTCCCAAAGGAAGAGTGGCAAATATACTCACTGCTACCCCAACTCTTTGTCCACTATCATAAACCACTGAATTCTGGGTTTGTGTGAGCTCCGTAGCCATAACTAGCCTGGTCTTTGCGAAGAGTTGGAAATTAAATTTAGGAAGCCTTTTGGAGTAGGCTGGATCGTTGGTAGATAATAGGTGTCAAGGAGCGGTTGGTTCAAAGGAAGGTGGGGGAGGCAGATCCAAATCTACCAACCAAGTATTAGCACTCGTCTAGTGGATGAAAAACATTGAACTCACCCAGCTAGAATCAAAGGGAAGGAAGCTACCTCTCACAGAGATGATAGTAGAAGGAGAGAATGAAATGAGGGCTGCATCCAGACTGTTCGCACTACTCAATTCCAATGGTGCTCGTCGACTACGATACAGAATAGAAACCGCTCTAGTTTCAGGCGTCAAGAGTGTCTTGAGACAGGTCGTTGGTAGGCAGATCCTGAGGCCTCTCGTTGTATCTCTCGAATTGCTCCCAGGCCATGTATTCTGTCGGAACATGCAACGATCATGCTGGAGCTGTCATTTGCGTCGAGCTATTTCTAGCTGAAATGTATTGGATCGTCATGGAGCAGACACCTGAAGGCATATGGCCTTCACAACGGAAGGGTTCTTGTGGGAGTCCTGTCAACATTGAGGTTGAAGACAAGTCGTCAATTTCACTAACAATTTGAATCCGCGTCGCCGTGACATCGGCATCACGTGCATGAACATAGACAACGTAGTAGATCGAGTCTCAAGAAAGGGAAGGTCTTCACTAACGCGAGTTTAAAGACATGTTACTCCGTGTGTTGTGCTCAAAGAGAAAAGATGTAGCCGCTTTCGATTCTCTGTCGTGATTTTATGGTACCGGGTTAGGCGCCAATGTGAATCACGAATAGGCGCCGGCAACCAGGCTGGCAATGTACGAACTCCGGAGTCGTCAAGGGGACAATTCACAAATAATTCACATGTATTGCAAAATATAGTAACTCTATTTCTAATTGAAATTAGAGAGGATTAAATGCTCTACTGAAAGGCAGTCGAGGCGTATCCTGGTTCCTTCATCCCTACTACTTACCGTTCAATTGAAAATACTGTTTTCCTAGATACTAAGTATACTGTAGACGACATAGAGAAAGGACGTTTGAGAACTCTTCATGTTTCTTGAAACTTCACGCCCAGAACTCGTGGGCGAAATTGTCCGCTACAATATCCTTCGGTAAGATACAAGTCAAAAATAGAAATCACACAGTCAAAGACATTGTCTACATTCCTAGAGGTAAGTACTGGTAAGCACTGATGCGCAGGGTAAACTAAGCAACTATAAATGTGAAATAAATAAGTCAGCGCTCTAAAGAATCATGAGATAACTATCCTTGTCCTTTCTTTCTAATGAACCATAACAATCGTTTATCCCCAACTCTAATCATGAGTACCAAAACTGATGTTTGTAGGATTATCTGATAAAGAGCCGAGTCCGATGTTATCGGTAAGACTGGCCCTAGAAGATTTTGACTCAATGCCACTTTCTGAAATGCTTTGGTTGACATCCTACGTTTGACAATTCGAATGTGTGATAGTACGCAGGAGGGGTAGCACGTGGACCTGTGCCATCTGCACGAATTACATTCAGGGACGTTTTCACATGCAATGATGATTTACCGGGACGGAGCAGCCTGGGGTTGCCAGATGTTCAATGCTGGGCGTTCTTTTCTTAACTCTCGACTTGTTCGCCTACCACCATCTGGCACTTGGGCTTATCGATCGTGGAAGTGGACTTTCACGCCAGTCTGCTTTGCGCAACGTCGGTCTTCATCTCATTCCTGAAGAAGGATTTTGAGTATCATCTCGCGACAAACAGCCATTTCGCCACGTATCTGACGCATTTGGGCGCCGAGGAGCATCATTTAGCATTGGGTTGCACAAGGAAGCGTGCCAACCACACTGGATAGCACTATCACAATGGTGAAGGTCTCCAAAGCCATATTGCCGCATCCTCTTCCTGTCTCTTCATCGCTCAACCGTCGGCCTATCATTCTCGCCTTTTTCGTTCTACTTCTCCTACGTTCACGTGCAGTGACATTGTCCAAAGATGCCCTCACATCTCTGCGAAACTCAATCACGAATCTCACCAGCATTCGAGCCAAGAAACGGAAGCTTACACCGGACGAGCTGGCAAAGGTTCTTCAGCAAGTGTACATAGACGAACCCGATGGTTCGAAAACTCTTTTGGTGCCATACAGAGAGAGGGTTGTTAAGGTGCGTTTCCCTTTGTTGCATGTTGGTTGAAACACTTCTGATGATGTCATTGCGCTAGGTCCCAATCCAACCTACGTCGAAATCCAAGTTCATCGAAGACACGCCTCACTTCCCGCTTCTAGGTACGCAAGCGGCGCTGAAACCCAACATAGATCTGGCTTTTGTATCGCAATTGCGCGCCATCTTGTTCCGCGTCGCAATTCCTTCATGGCGTGGATCAGAGGCCGGAATCGTTGCTTTGCACTCGGCATTTCTTGTTCTACGAACGGTGCTGAGTATAATGGTTGCAAGATTGGATGGAATGATTGTGAGAGATATCGTCAAGGCAGATGGGAAGGGTTTCTTGAAGGGTTTGGCGCTGTGGTTCTTGCTGGCAATCCCCAGCACGTTCACCAACTCTATGGTCCGTATACGTTTCTTTCTTTTGTTCAAAACCTGAGGCGTCTCAGATCCGGCATCTCCAATCTCTACTCGCCCTTCGACTACGAACACGACTAACGCGATATCTGCATGACCTTTATCTCTCGTCCAATCCCGATTTGCGATATTATCGGGCGTCAAACTATCTGGATGGCATCGACCAGTACCTTACGGCTGACGTCGAGGCGTGGTCAAATGCCATGAGTGGACTATAGTATGTCTCTGGCTGAATTTGACAAGAACTGGATCTCATTTTTATCGCAGTGGCAACCTTCTTAAACCTTCCTTGGACCTCCTCCTTTTCACATCTCAACTATCGCGTTCACTAGGCGTTCGTGGCACCATCCTGCTCTTTGCCAACTACTACGGTACAGTGGCGATTCTACGTGCTGTCACACCAGCGTTTGGTCGTCTGGCGGCGATTGAAGCGAGACTGGAAGGAGAGTATCGTGCTGGCATGGGTCGGGTTGGACGCGAGGCTGAGGAGGTGGCATTCTATGACGGTGGTGCCCGGGAAAGGGACATTCTGACAAAGGCTTACATGAAGTTGATCAAGCATGTCAACTCAATATACAAGGTATGCGTTCTTGCAGCTTGTTTCGATAACACTAATCGGCTGTTAGATTCGTATTGCCTATGAATGGACGGAAGATTATGTTATCAAGTATCTCTGGTCTGCCGCAGGCTACGCTCTCATTGCCGTACCCATCCTCTTCACCCGTACGAAACGAGCACTGGGCCTTAAGACCGATGGATCCGCGCCACACGATGCTAGGGATGAAGCTGTTGCTGGCCGCACTGAGAGTAGGTTCCATTCGTGGTGTTGTGCTGTTCAATCGCTGAACTTTTTTTTCAGCTTACATCTCCAACCGCCGTCTCTTACTTTCCTTGGCCGATGCTGGAGGGCGGTTGATGTACGCTTACAAGGACCTATTGGAGCTCGCAGGGCTTACCACGAGGCTGTACACCCTTCTCTCTACTTTGCTTAACCTCCAGAAAGGCTACGAACCACTGAAGGTGGAACATGGGGACGTCGTTACCCTACGAGGTGTCGACGTCAGGATACCCAGGGTATCAAAAGTAAAGAAGGCTGAGGAGATTTCCAAAGGGGTTGAGAAGCTTGTCGATGACTTGGACGAAGAACAAGAAAAGGAAGCTCAGGATGGTGGTGAAGATCCCCCGCTTGTCAAGGACCTCAACCTCGTCATTAAGCGCGGAGACCACATGATGATTACTGGAAGTAATGGCGTAGGCAAAACCGCGGTTGCGCGTGTCCTGGCTGGGTTGTGGGACGCTACATCCGAAGGCGTTTCTCTCGACGCCGAGGGTGCTCGTGTCGAGATGCCAAAGGACGAGACAGAGGTAGACTCGTTCCTCAGCGTTAGCCGGCAGGCCCGGCATATGCGACCGCGGCCAACGCTCTACGTGCTACCCCAGCGGTCTTACATGCCAGTCGGAAGTCTACTAGAGCAAATTATCTACCCATGCTCGTATGCGTCGTTTGTGAAGATGACTTCAAACGCACCGAAGAAGAAGCCCGTCTATTCGCGTTCAATGTCGGCCCTTTTCCTCCCGGCACTCACGCGGACGTCATCAACGACTGCTGCCAACGTGCTGGCCACGGCACTGACGCCTTCCGAGGCTGCCATTGCTGAGATCCACGAGATCTTGGAGAAGGTGCATCTGGGGTACTTGATCGAAAGAGAAGGTGGGTTGCATGTGCGTAAGGAGTGGAGGGATGTGTTGAGTGGAGGGGAGAAGCAGAGGATGGGTATGGCCAGAGTGCTGTGGTGGAGACCAAAGTGGGCAGTTTTGGATGGTGTGTAATCTTTTTATCTTGATGTTTGTGATGCTGATGCATGAGATCTGTAGAATGCACGAGCGCTGTGTCAAGCGATGTGGAAGGCCGCATGTACGAAGCTGCCAAAGCACTCGATATCACGTTGATCACCATCTCACTTCGGTACGTAAAATTTAAACCTTGACCACTTCTATCGCGTTGGCTGAACACCATACTACCGCAGACCATCGCTCACCAAGTACCATAATCAACTACTCACACTCCACGGTCCATCAGGCTCATCACCTGGTAGATGGTTACTATCGCGTGTGGGTACGCCCGAGGAGCGAATGAGCGTGCAGAATGAAATTAAGGCCCTGGAGGATAAGCTACTCGAGGTCGACGGATGGGAACAGAGAGTGAAGGAGCTTGAGGGACTACTGGGTGTTCAGGAAGGTGTTGAGGAGGACGAAGAGGGCATCTTCGAGAGCGTCAGCGAGGATGGCGTGTTTGTAGGTGTCGACAAATCGGTGTCGCCAGGGAAGGAAGCTTGAACTTTGATCTGGTATGGGAATATGTATTTTGTATAGCTTGATGTCGGAATTTTCCTCGTAGCCCCCGATGTTGTTACATAGCTAATTTGAATAGGTAGATTGATGAGAAAGTGGGAAGTAAGTTGATGGGTTTGAGCAAAAAAAACATTATTAGAAGGCAGCTTTTGCAGACGATAAATCTCTCAACTCTGGGCTGAGACTCCACGGTGATGGGTCAACAAAGCATAGAGGGTGCAAAGGAAAAGAGGGCCATGTACTTGGATCAAGTTGGGATGCGAGTTCCACCCATTTCTCGAGGTTGCGAAACCTAATAAGTAAAAGAAAAAAACGAGGCTGCTCTGATTCGGGTAGTTACCAGTCACGTCCCATTCGCTTCTTTTACTCATACCTCACCTTTCTATTTTATTTGTTCAAACAATTACAAGACGAGTCTAGCCTTAAATTTGTAAACATAGGCGCCCGTATTATATAAGCCTTAGTTGCCGGCGCTTGATGAATCATAACACGTGATCAAAGGTACAGCGCATCAGATTTCTGATCCACAAATTATCTTTGTCTTGACTCTTCTTGACTCCGAGACCTTTCTACATCTCGCCATAGCTCTCATCAATCAGCTGTAGCCTGTGAAGTGACAGATTTGGTCTGAATTCATTCGCTTCCACCTATCCCCATCATCATGCAGCTTGGCATTCATTCAAGTTTCGGGTCACCAACGAGCGGTGTTCAATGTCCGAAGCGTTTCCCCAGCTATTACTGAGACACTCAATCAAGTCGCCTTCTTACCTTCACAAGTGGTTCCGTGCGCAGCACCCGAAAACGACCACTCTCAAAATTGTTTCCGATGGACTGCTGATCATCGTGATCAGCGCCGACCCAGGTAGCCGACAGAAAGTTGCAACCAAGGTATACGCACGGTGGTGTGCGCCGGACCTTGTCGGCAAATGTAGCTCATATAAAAGAGGCGCACGAAATACCTATCAGCGCATTCTGTTTTATTTACCAAAATGCCTTTCCTTTTGGGGGGCCTCCTACTGTCTCTTCTGGCCGTTAGAGCCAACGCTGAGACTTGTACGACTGTCACTGTTGGCCAGCCTTACAGCACCTGGTGAGGACTAATTTTTCACATTCATGACATTGCATTAACAGGTTTTATAGCTACGATATCGCAGTTGCCGCACAAATCAATGTCGATCAACTTGTCCAATATAATCCTGGTTTGAATTGCGGTGCCCTTCAAAGCGCTCAAAAACTCTGTGTCACGCCTGGCGACCTCCCCAGTACCACCCTTCCACCCAATTCGGATGGTACCTGTCAGACATACAAAACTGTAGATGGCGACAACTGCGCTTCCATCGGTACGAAGTATGGCGCTACTGCTGGTCAAGTGAGTGCGCTCTCGCGTTCAATCCCCACCGATGATTTACATTGTTCCGCAGATTGAGCAATTCAACGTTAATGTGAGGGATTGCCCTCTGTTTCCATCTCTCAACTTACATATTTGACTATAGACATATAGATGGAAAGGTTGTGAAAAGCTTCAAGTTGGTGAGTTGGTTTACTCTGAAGTTGTCGATGACTTCACCATCTCACAACCTTACGCTTCAGGGTTCACCCTGTGCGTCTCTCCTGGCACGCCTCCCCCAATTCCCGTCAACCCTCTTCTTCAATGTGGACCCGAATCACCTGGTAGTGCTGAGTGTCCGTTGAAAGCTTGCTGCTCGGCGCACGGATTCTGTGGCATGACCGACGAATTCTGCAATGCTGCTCCTAACGGCGAACCTTGGTACGTGTAGATTATTTGTGCGTTGAGGTCTTTACTCAACAATCACATCAGTATTTCAAACTGCGAAAGGCCCGGTGTGCCTTCATGCGGTGGCGACCAACTTACTCGCAAGGTGGGCTACTACGCGGGTTGGGCTGCAGAACGGAAGTGCAATCCCGTTGGTGTCGACCAATTAGACCTCACTGAGTTAACACATGTCATGTAAGTTCTTCAAGAGCTTCTTGAGAAAACTGATTAAACACCTTTATTAGCTACTCTTTCGCTGAAATCGGAGAAGATAATAAGATCTCGTTCGCCAACTCCAAAGACGAAGATCACCTCCAGGAGCTCTCCAAAAAAGCTGCTGCCACTGATACTAAGGTCCTTGTTGCCGTTGGTGGCTGGACCTTCTCTGAGGGCGAAAAGAAAGATCGCTTCTCGATCATGATCGGTAGCTCTGAGAATCGCGCGACCTTCATCAACTCTGCCAGAGAATTTATTTCTTTCTATAAGATTGATGGTATTGACATCGACTTCGGTACGACTCTTATACAATCTGACTCGTTTTTGTGGAGCTCATCAGTCTGAAACCTTAGAATATCCTGCTGCAATGGAACGCAACGGACCCCCCAGCGATACTCCCAACCTGACTGTGTTTTTCAAAGACTTTCGTGCTGGTCTTGAAGACGCAATCCTCTCGCTCGCTACCCCTGCTGGGTATTGGTTCTTGAGAGGCTTTGAGCTGGATAAAATTTCCCCCAACCTGGACATGATCAACATGATGAGCTACGATTTCCGTGGGTCACTCAGTTCATAAATGCCTGTCCAAAGACTGACCCCGCTCTTTCAGATGGACCGTAGGTGGTCCATTGTCTGCTCGGGCGCTCGGTTCTGACCCGTTTTCAACAGTTGGGATGCCGTTCTCAAATCCTCGAACGCTACAGCCCAGCCTCAGAGCTCCATGAAGGATATCATCGATAGCACACTACTGTACGTCAAAGCTGGTGTTGACCTCAAGAAAGTCAATCTTGGCTTGGCATGGTATGGCCGTTCTTTCAAGCTGCACGATCCCACATGCTCTGGATACGGCTGTGATATGACCGGAGGAGGATCACCTGGCGAATGTACCGGAGAAAGTCAGCACGCCTTCAAGCTTCTTGGTTGTACATATATTGCTCACAAATATCGTTAGGTGGTGTGCTTGCTGGATTCGAAATCGATGACTGGAGGGAGCAGGCGCAAGCTCGTGCTGTCCACGATTCGGTAAGATTTTCAATCGATTTTACCGCGACGTCATTCTTAACGTCATTTGCTCTAGGATTCGGAAACACGTTGGTTTGGTACACAACATCCCATTATCATTCATGTTTTCACTAGACTAATCAGGCCATTGTAGTTAAAGACGGCGATCTCATCACTTACGACGATGAGGGCACTTGGAAGGCCAAGACTGACTTCGCGGTAAAGGCTTTCGCAGCCCTTCATTGATCATTCGCTCACTAAAACTTTCCAGAAAAAATCTTGTTTTGGAGGGGTATGGAGACTTCAATCACCAAAAACCGCAGATTCTTACCTTATATTCAGACGATGATTTGGTCGATTGATCAACAGATCCCTAAATGTAAGGCCAACTCTTTCTAATCTTCAGGCAGAAGATTTATTATTATTTTCAGTTGGGTCGCTCCCAGGAGCGAGTCTTCCGGTTCAATCTGGGCCTGGTATGGATAACCCCCTTAAAACCGTTTGGGAGGTCCCAACGAAAGGTAAATGTAGGGCTTATGGTGAACGTAGGTTCGAACATCTCAATTTTTTGCACTGGTCATGATTACTTTGTTCAGGTGATCATTACGCTCGATTATGGAAGAGTGAATACCATTTTCTTGTGTCTCTGTGTTGTTTCCTAATGGCACCATATAGTCCCTAATGGTATGGACTGGAAAAAAGCCTGCATGGCGAGCCCGATGGTCATCAATGGCGTCAGGTACGGGAGTCCTGACGTTTGCGAAGATAAGGTTCGTATGATCTTCATATTCTCGGATCTGTGTTACCTGCTGAATCTTTGCCTTTCAGGGAGGGCTCGGTGGCATGGTAGGGCACTGGTTTGTCAGTAGTGATGATTCTCACTGCCTGGCGCATTGGGGAGATCTTACCGCTGACGCTTGCTCATCACACGGTGAGCCACAATCCACAATATCGTCTTCAACCGAAGCTCCAAAGCCCTCATACCATTCACATAGGAAAAAGGAAGGTATACAGTCGACTCTGGGATATTAAGAAGGGGGTGGACTGGATGACTATGTGCAAAACCACGCCTATCAAAATTAGTGGTCATACCTTCCTCCATCCTGATAAGTGTGATGACAAGGGTGTCTTGGGAGCCTATGGCGGTGAGATTGGCCACTGTACTAGGCGATTGATTTTGACTGTTTGCACTAGTGTGGTATGTCGATGACAAGGCGAAGTGTAGTGGAAATTGGGGCGACCTCAAGGTACACTTCAATCCTCACGGAAGTTTTTTGGCCACTAATCCACCACAACATAGGATAACGGATGCGACAACAAGAAGAAAAAAGGAACACGCAATTTGTCCAGCAAACTGTTCAATATCCAAGGCAATTGGAAAAATGCTTGTAATAACCGTGATAATACCGTAAGAGATGAATACTTCAAGAAGCCATCGTATGCCTACCTATGTCGTTTCTCGTTCAAATTTGCTGACTGTGACTTTTAGGAGATGCGAAGAACATATCAGTCAGTGGATCAATAGTAGCCAATACGCCAGCGCTTGCTAACTCTCGCTTAAATCTGGTAGCTGGCATCTGGGGTACGTCGCTTTTAACCCAGTGGGGTATTTTTATCTTGACGTAAAATCATAGGCATCTTCGATGTACAGGATGTTAAATGCGCTGTGCCGCCATGTCCAAAGGGCAAAGTCTGGGATTATAATGCGGAAAGGTGCATGGAATGCGGAGGTCTGTGCGCTTCTCGTGGCGTTTCTCATCGTGTTGACAGCCTTCACAGGTAAAAGTAGATTGCTCGCTGCTCGAGGGCTTCCGGGGTTCATCAACGGTACCGACGAAGTTCGCCGCACCACTTTAGAACGTGCCAGTTTCTCTCGCCGCTCGAAATCCCATCACGAATTTGCAGCCGATATTTCCCTTATTCGTAGGTCAACATTAGAGGCTCGTGCCGGATCTGGAGGATGTAAACCAATCCACATGCCACGCCCTGCCGCAATCGAGCTCAACATTGACCCCAATCGATTTTTGGGTCAAGACGGGGTAGCCGAAGGTCCAACGGCCCAAGAACTTGCTGACACCCCGGAAATTATGCGAGAATTCCAGGTATGATTCCTGTATCGGAATCTGTTAGTAACGTCTCAAATGGTGTGCACAGGCCGCCTGGAATGATAGTTTCGATACTCCGAATACCGCTCGGGAAATCGTACGTGTCTCGCTCACTATCTATGTGACACAAATTAATTTCATTCTAGGGAGGCTGGATTTACGCCAGTTCCGACAGTGCGTTTATTAGCAAATGCTCGAGCTAGCCTCCTTGCTGACCGTCTGTTATCTTAGACCCTCGTCTCATCTTCGTTCGTCGCGCCGCACGCAACCGTTCGAACGCCATGAGTCAAACCCGACCTCAACAAGGTGCTGCGGGTATTAACCTGTGGAACCCATCATCAAATCCCGGCAACCCACCTCCTGCTGGTTACGTTATCGTTGCGAATTATCACACCCATCCGGTGAGCAGTCCCCATTGACGTGATAATAACTCTAACATATATGTCCGTACAGATGGGTGACGAATACGGAGGAAACCCCTTCGTCCCATCGTTGGCCGATCAGGAGAATGCTTGGGAACGTGGTGTACCTGGCATAATCATCACTCGGCGTGGACTGAGAGGATATGTGAGTGTGATGTCCTCAATCTACTCTCGGTTCATGGAAAAACTCATTGATATTCTTGAAGGGTCCTCATCGTCGTGGCACCCTCGTTTCACCTCAAAATTATCCCATGACGTGAGTCACTTTGTCTTTGGACGCAATATGTTTCCAATTTTTGCATGTTTAGGGCTGAGCAGTACGGTGGGCAAAACGCAGAAGGAAACCGTCTCGGTACTTGGACCCCAGATCGCGCACCCAACCAACGAGATTAATCGCGTCGTCCTAATAAAAGCAGCCTAGTATCAGTACAACTAGTATTACTCATAAATAGCATCACAATCCTTTAAAAAATCACTCATTACCAACTTGCATCGTTCAGAATCGCGTATTTAATCCATATTCTCTCTGTCCACCTTCTACCGGGCCGGTCAATATTTGCTTGTATTTGAAAGCAGACCCACTGCGGCGCCGACCTTGTTACTGAACAACTTGAGGCTTGATTTCTGCGGTCCTTTGCATGGTGCATCCAGTACATTCTGTTCTATAAGGACCACAATCCACCGAAATTATGCAGAACGCCAAGTCCGTTCACTTTACGCTGTCAGCGCCGCCCTCGGAGGCATCGTCCCGCTCGTCATCACCAGCACCATTGTCGCCACTGTATCAGAACAACTTTATTCAAGAATATTATGACGAAAAGATCGACCACATATATGACGATAAGACGCCAGGACGACAACCCAAGGATGTCTACGATACGACACTTCCGTGGTGGAGAGCTGCTATTCGTCGAAAGCTGGTGGCGAGCGTCCATCGGGAATCAAGAGTGATTGCCCAGATGCAGGTGAGTGTATACCCCATACTTTTACTGCTTGAAGCTGACAAGTTTAATTCAGAATAGAATACGGTTGCCCTGGCTTGATGCGTACTTTGTATACACATCATCACTCGGCACTCATACTTTCTTTATGATCCTCCTACCCGCGTCCTTCTTTTTTGGATACGATGAGATGGGCCGAGGGTAAGCTGCACTACCTGGTTTTGAAAAATGTCTAACTGGTGCTTTTTAGACTGCTCATGGTGCTTGCGCTGGGTGTGTACTGTGCATCAGTCATGAAAGACTTGTTATGTTCTCCTAGACCATTCGCACCTCCTGTCACACGCCTCAGTACGTACATCGTACTGAGGTCTACACTCCGTTTGACTGAATTTCTATAGCTATTGGGTCGCACCACCTCGAATACGGGTTTCCATCGACGCATTCAACCAACAGCGTCTCCATCGCGCTTTTCTTCTTTGGACATGTGCACCGTCTAGCGTCAACGTTGAAGGAACAATCCCCTTCTGAACCCATCATCTCAAACTCACTTTACACTATCCTATGTGCCATTCTATCCGTCTACACGTTCTCTATCGTCTTTGGACGTCTGTACACCGCCATGCATTCGTTTACCGACTGCATAGTGGGCGTTATTCTTGGCGCTGGGATCTGGTGGGGCCACAGCGACTGGTCAGGAATACCTCTTCAAATCCCGTCTTCCAATGTGTTTTACTATCCACTCTCTCTGCTCGGCTTTGGCGCGCTTTCCTCCAATTCGCTCGTCATTCACCTTGGCCGTGGCTTGGGTGCAGGCAAATGGATCGAAGGATGGGTCCAGCGGGGTGGATGGGAAGTTCCCCTTATCCTTATACCCATCTGTCTCCTCGCTGTGAACCAGCACCCGCAGCCTGTAGATGATTGTCCGTGCTTCGAGGATGCCATCGCATTTGCGAGCGTGGTGCTTGGCGCGCTGGTTTCGCGGTGGGCGGTCAGCTATAGCGGTGTCGGAACGAGCTTGAGAAGTGTGGTCGTCACCCCTGGCAGTGGCTGGGTGGTGGAAGCGGGTAAATGGGTGCAAGTTGAGAGAGGTTTCAATGATATGTTGGTTTGGTGGTGTTTCGCCGCTCTCAAGATGGTTGTTGGTATGTATCACTTCTCGAATTCTTGACACTAGCAGTCGTTAACAACATACATCCAGGGGTCCTCACAATCTTTGTATGGCGTATCCTCGCCAAATCTGCTCTCCATTTGATCTTACCCCCTACTTTCCGTCTTCTGGCTCGCGCCTTCAGCCTACCTCATCGCCGATTCTACACGCCAGCTACTGAGTATAAGTCTGTACCATCGGAGTTCCACCCAGACGCCTCAGGGGGATTTGGGCTGCATCCTATACCCTCAGTAATCGACCTGCCAAGCTCAGTGGGCGTTGGCGTGGAGGTGGGCGGTATCGGCAGTGGCGTGGATGGGGTGTCTAATCTGCATAGCAGCCTGCTTGGAGGGGATCTCAAAATGCGGAATGGTGGGAATGTGAATGGAAACGGAAATATGGCCATCAAAGGACATGCAGACACGTTCGTGAAGAGCAAGCACCTGAATGGAGCTGCTGGGTATGATAACGAGAGGAATGGCAAAGGCGACATTGTTAAGCACTACGATGCTGATGGTATGTCAACTTCCACTGCAGACACGACATACTGATAATTTATTTGTCCGTTCAGTGCTCACTAAAGTTATTGTTTATGCTGGAATCGCCGTACTCGCCACTGAGGTTCTGCCAATAATGTTTGACCTCCTAGGATGGGGTACCAGATCTTGGGTTGAGCTTTAGTTAGTTGAATCCTGTATTTGGGCGCCGTCCCACCCTGTGCAAAGTGTTCAAACCTTAAACCAGTACATCCTTCCTATGTCGAATGATCATAATATCTTTATTGGATTGTTGATAATAATAGTTTCTCTTTGATTCGTGTTTCTACTTATAGCCATCAACGCTGTTGATCTGCATTTACAAGTCAGAATGCATAGCGAAGATGAACCTTCAATCCTTAAATTGTTTATGGTCGAAGGATTTTGTCACAAATTGCACTTATGCGTCTTTATATTCGCTCAGACAGAATGTCCGTGGGAAGCGTTCGCTACATTCTTCTTGGTTCGTATCTCGCCGCTCTTGTCTAAACCGAACAAAAAAATGTCTACTACAACACCTCAAACCCTCAAACCGAAGGATATCGTCAAACCCGACGACGTCATGACATGGGAATTAGCATGGTAATATGAGACCCTCTCTGCAAGCTCGAGC
>Ga0247742_10000827_pt1 | contig 23331 bp, 20 predicted proteins | sample UWRJL208509C2_FD_180944 | JGI IMG/M metagenome (GOLD analysis project Ga0247742, IMG submission 180944) | Plant litter microbial communities from Arlington Agricultural Research Station in Wisconsin, United States - UWRJ-L208-509C-2 | ecosystem: Environmental > Terrestrial > Plant litter >... | reverse complement strand
GCATCGCGCGCCGTCTCGAGGATGCGCATGTAGCCAAGCCTCGCCACCTCGTCGAGGAGGAAGAGCGCGCGCCCGTCCATCTCTCCATCCCTGTTGTAGATTGCGTTGAGGAACGATCCGATAATGACACGCGCCAGGCCGGCATGGGTCTCAAGCGTCTTCAGGTCGATGTTGATGAAGACGTCTGATTTGCCCGAGGCGATGTCATCGGTCGAGAATGACGATCCCGACACCAAGGCGGCGTAGTTCTGGTACGAAAGCCAATGGGTCTCCTTTATCGCGTTGGCATAGACACCGGAGAAGGTTTCCGGCGTCATGTTGACGAATGCCGCGACGTTTTCCTTCACGAAGTCTGACCCCGAATTGTCGTAGATGTCCTGCAACCGTTGGCGCAGTTTGGGTTCCGGTTCAGAGAGATTGGCGCGCACCTGTCGCAGCGTCTGTTGTTCCGCGGGCGTGTGCCCGGACAAGCAGACATCGGCAATCATGGCGGTCAGAAGCTGAAGGCCGGAGGCGCGAAAGAAGTCATCGCGGACACCGCTGGCGCGACCGCTTTCGCTCATGATCCAGGATGCGACCGAAGCTATGTCCTCTTCTTTCGTGCCGCCGAATTTCCCGATCCAGTCGAGCGCGTTAAAGCCCGTCGTCGGCTGGCGCGGATCGATGATCCGGATCCTGCGCCCGGCCGCCTCGCGATGCTGTGACACCATTGGCGCTACCTCGTTCGAGGGATCGAGAACGATTAATGATCCGCCCCATTTGAGCGCGGTCGGGATCGTCACCGACGTCGTCTTGAAGCCGCCAGAGCCGGCGAAGACGATGCCATGAGATGAGCCGAACGATCCATCGAAGCAGAGCAGCGGAGCCTTCCCTCCGTCCCCCCAGCTTTCCTTATCATCAGCCCGGAACCCCCGACTGGCAGTGCTATCGCGATCGACCCGATAGCGTTCGCCCACGACAATCCCGCCGGTCTCGGCGAATAGCCGCTCGGCCTCGCCCGGCTTCATCCAGTCAGCCTCGCCATGAAGCGCGCGCTTGCCGACGATCCGCTTCGGCTCCGCCCGTACGAACGCCCCGTTTCCGATCAGCGCGACCCGGAGCGCGAAGCAGCCTGCCATCAGCACACTGGCGGCGCCGATCATGGTGGCGGGATCGAGATAGGCCAGGATCGACTTCCCGTTGGGAACCGACCCCACGAATGCCGAGAGGCGCCATGTCTCGCGGGCCGCGGCGACGGACATGGAGCAGAGGCTTCCGGCTACAGCGCTCCAACCGGCAAGCCGGATGCTCGAGGATCCCGCCGATGCGAAGAGCGAGATCACGCCGATGGCAGCGGCCGCAACATAGGGTGCGGCAATACCGGCGCGAGCGAGCATCAACCTCGAAGCGTCGGTCTTTCCCAGCCCTGCGAGCCATTGCTCAATGCCGGCCAGTCCAATGGTAGCGGCCACCATCAGCAAGGCCGGTACGATCGCGAGGAAAAGCCTACTCGGCGTCATTCGTGAAGACCTCCGCGCCGACAGCGGTCAGCCGGGCGCCCTCGCCGGCATCCGCTTTGAGGCGGGTTGCAAGTTCGATCAGCGCGCCGAGCAACATCGCTCTCTTTTCGAACCGCAGGCCTGCTTTCACGATCAGACCGCCGAGCTCGATCTTTTCACGCGTATCCTTCTTGCGGGCATTGGATGTCACGGTCCTTGCCATCCGTTCAAGCCTCGCCAGCGCCGCTCGAACTCGTGCCAGGCGGGTTCGTCTGGGCCGAGACTCCCCTCTCCTTCCCGTTCGATCCGCCCTTGCCTCCGCGAAACCGCTTCACCACCTCCTCGAACGCAGCCTGCAGCTCGTTTTCGTCGATCTCGATTTCACCAAGGCCGGCGCGCAATGCGACGCGACCTATCCGCTCGGCCTCGCGGGTTTCCGCGGCCTTGAGCTGGTCCTGCAGCTTGGCAATTTCTTCGCGAATTTTCGACGATGGCTTCTTCATTCCGTCTGTCTCCTTTGGCTGAAAATTGATGCTTTTAAGCAGAGGTTTTCAGACGGGAGTGCGGAACGCACTACTGTGAATCCTACAATCGCCAAGGGCGATGCATTTGTGAATGATCCCGTCCGTTCCGAAGGAGCGGATCCGAAGGGCGCAATTATACGTCGCTGATGCGACGCTCTGATTTTGGCCCCCAGCGGGGCCGTCCGCTCCTCACGAACACGTTGATTTTGTTTGATCGAAGGAACTTTCGGAAACAATGGCCGTCCCACATTTCTCCGTCAGTATCGTTGCCCGCGGCTCTGGCCGCAGCGCGGTGCTGTCGGCGGCCTATCGCCATTGCGCCAAGATGGACTACGAGCGAGAAGCCCGCACGATCGACTACACCCGCAAGCAGGGACTGCTGCACGAGGAGTTCGTGATCCCGGCCGGTGCGCCGGAATGGCTCCGGTCCATGATTGCCGACCGCTCGGTATCAGGTGCGTCGGAAGCCTTCTGGAACAGGGTCGAGGATTTCGAGAAACGTTCGGATGCGCAGCTTGCCAAGGATGTGACGATCGCCCTGCCGATCGAGCTGTCGGTCGCTCAGAATATCGAGCTCGTGCGGGATTTCGTGGCATGGCACATCACTGCCCAGGGCATGGTGGCCGACTGGGTCTTCCATGATGCGCCGGGCAATCCGCACATCCATCTGATGACGACGTTGCGGCCGGTGACCGAGGATGGGTTTGGGTCGAAGAAGGTGGCGGTGACGGGTCCTAATGGCGTTCCCCTGCGCAACGATGCCGGCAAGATCGTTTACGAGCTTTGGGCCGGGGGCCTCGAGGACTTCAACGCGTTTCGCGACGGCTGGTTCGCCTGCCAGAACCGGCACCTGGCACTTGCCGGCCTCGATATCAGGATCGATGGGCGCTCCTTCGAAAAGCAGGGCATCGAGCTCGCCCCGACGATCCATCTTGGGGTCGGGACGAAGGCGATCGAGCGGAAGGCGGCGGGTGCTGACGAGAAAGCGGCGCTCGAACGTCTGGAGCTGCAGGAGGAGCGACGGGTTGAGAATGCCCGCAGGATCAGCCGCAATCCGGAGATCGTTCTTGACCTGATCACCCGAGAAAAGAGCGTTTTCGACGAACGCGACATTGCCAAGATCCTGCACCGCTATATCGACGATGCAGGCATGTTCCAAAGTCTGATGGCGCGCATCCTGCAGAGCCCTCAGACGCTGCGTCTCGATCGCGAGCGGATCGACTTTGCAACTGGTATCCGCGCGCCGGAAAAGTATACGACGCGCGAACTGATCCGACTGGAAGCGGCGATGGCCAACCAGGCGATCTGGCTGTCTCAGCGCTCGTCGCATGGCATCCGACAGCAGGTTCTCGACGCGACGTTTGCGCGCCACAAGCGGCTGTCGGATGAACAGAAGGCCGCCATCGAGCATGTCGCGGGTGGCGAGCGGATCGCCGCCGTTATCGGTCGCGCCGGAGCAGGCAAGACGACGATGATGAAGGCGGCGCGCGAAGCCTGGGAGGCGGCCGGCTATCGTGTCGTCGGCGGCGCGCTTGCCGGTAAGGCTGCCGAAGGTTTGGAGAAAGAGGCGGGCATTGCGTCTCGCACGTTATCGTCGTGGGAGCTCCGCTTGAGCCAAGGCCGTGGGCAGCTTGACGACAAGACGATCTTTGTCCTGGACGAGGCCGGCATGGTGTCGTCACGGCAGATGGCGACATTCGTCGATGCTGTGACAAAAGCTGGCGCGAAGCTCGTACTCGTGGGCGATCCGGAGCAGCTTCAGCCGATCGAGGCCGGTGCTGCGTTCCGGGCAATCGCCGATCGCATCGGCTATGCCGAACTCGAAACCATCTATCGCCAACGTGAGCAATGGATGCGAGACGTATCGCTGGACCTTGCGCGTGGCAATATCGGCAAAGCGGTCGCGGCCTATCAGGCCAAGGGCAAAATGATTGGCGCCGAGCTGAAGGCTGATGCCGTCATCAACCTCATCGCCGACTGGAACCGCGACTATGATCCTGCCAAGTCCACGTTGATCCTCGCGCACCTGCGTCGTGATGTCCGCATGCTGAATGAGCTGGCGCGCGCCAAGCTGATCGAGCGCGGCATCATTGAGCAGGGTTTTGCATTCAAGACCGGCGACGGTGTTAGAAGCTTCGCAGCCGGCGACCAGGTCGTCTTCCTGAAGAACGAGGGCTCGATCGGCCTCAAGAACGGCATGCTGGGTAAAGTGGTAGACGCTGCGCCCGGTCGCATTGCCGTCGCGATTGGCGAAGGCGAACATCTACGCCAGGTCTCCGTCGAGCAGCGCTTCTACAACAATGTCGACCATGGTTATGCGACAACGGTTCACAAGAGCCAGGGCGCGACGGTTGATCGGGTCAAGGTGCTGGCATCTCTCTCGCTCGATCGCCACCTGACCTATGTTGCGATGACCCGTCACCGCGAGGATCTAGGCGTCTATTACGGCAGCCGACCCTTCGCCAAGGCTGGTGGCCTGGTCGAGATCCTGTCGCGTAGGAATTCCAAGGAAACGACGCTCGACTACGCCGGCGGCAGCATCTACGGCCAAGCACTTCGCTTTGCGGAGGCACGCGGTCTTCACATCGTCAACGTTGCCAGGACCGTCGCTCGTGATCGTCTCGAATGGACGGTCCGGCAGAAACAGAAGCTTGTCGATCTCGCCGGGCGGCTCGCGGCCATTAGCACCAAGCTCGGCTTCGCAACGTCGACATCAGGAACAGTCCCCATTGCAGCAAAGGAGGCCAAGCCCATGGTGACCGGCATTACCACCTTCCCGAAATCGATCGATCAGGCAGTCGAAGATAAGCTCGCTGCCGATCCGGCTCTGAAGAAGCAGTGGGAGGAGGTCTCGATGCGCTTCCATCATGTCTATGCCCAGCCGGAGGCCGCTTTCAAGGCGATCAATGTGGACGCGATGCTGCGCGACCAGACGACAGCGACAGTGACACTCTCAAGGATCTCCGGAGAGCCTGAAGCCTTTGGAGCGCTTAAGGGCAAGACTGGTGTCTTCGCGAGCCGTACCGAGAAATCGGATCGTGATCGAGCACTGAAGAATGCCACTCCGCTGGCGGACAGTATTGGTGACTATCTTCGCCAGCGTGGCGAGGCCGAGCGCCGAAACCACGCTGAGGAATTGGCGGTGCGCAGGCAGGTCGTGCTGGAGATCCCGGCCCTTTCAGCCAATGCCAAGGGCGTGCTTGAGCGTGTGCGCGACGCCATTGATCGCAACGATCTGCCGGCCGGTCTCGAATATGCGTTGGCCGACAGGATGGTGAAGGCCGAACTCGAAGGTTTCGCTAGAGCTGTCGCCGAGCGTTTTGGTGAGCGAACCTTCCTGCCTCTCGCCGCCAAGGACAGCAGCGGCGAAGCTTTCCAGCGTGTCACATCGGGCATGAACACTCCCCAAAAGAACGAAGTCCAGCAGGCCTGGGAGACGATGCGAACTGTGCAACAGCTCTCCGCCCATGAGCGCACGGTGACGGCGCTCAAAGCGTCTGAAGCGATGCGGCAGACGAAGTCGCTGGGAATGACGCTCAAATGATTTGCGCACTTAAAAATCGAGGTAATGTTCGTAATTCCCAAGGGCGGCGAACCACAAAATGGCTCCTTGCATTCTTGGCACTTCCGCTGACGTTCGCTGGCGCCGGCATGCTGGGCTATCGCGTCAATCTCACGCCCAGCGAGCCCCTTGGGCTTTGGCGCATCGTCGCTCTCCATCGACCAGCGGCGGTCGGGGACGTGGTCTTCATCTGCCCACCCGAAACCGCCGCCATGGGAGAAGCCCGACATCGCGGATATCTCCACTCCGGCCTGTGCCCCGGCCGATATGCGCCTCTTATCAAAACCGTCGTCGCTATCGAGGGCGCCCGGCTGATGATTGGTGCTGCGGTCACGATCGACGGCCTGGTTCTCGAGCATTCCGATGTTCGCAGAAGGGATGGTGCGGGCCGACTTATGTGGGCTTTTGCCGGGATTACCGTGCCTGCGGGCGAAGTCTTCCTTCACTCGCCGTTTCCGGCATCGTTCGACTCTCGATATTTCGGACCAATCCCTGCGTCAGGTATTCTCGGCCGGGCTGAAGAGGTGCTGACCTATGCCCCTTGATCGCCACCGCACCCTACTCCTGATTCTCGCTTCTATCGTCGTCGGCTGGCTCGCATGGAGCGGCCACGTTCTCCTGCTGCCCGTGGCCATTTGCTTCCCGGCTATCTGGTCGCTGACGAGGACGCGCATGCAGACCGCCGCTTGCTCGGCCGCCTATTTCCTCGCTGCTGCCCGTGGGCTGCCGCAGGGCGTCGCCACCTACTACACAGCGGATTTCCTGCCGGGAGTATGCCTCTGGTTCGCCGCCTCGTCGGGTTTCGTATTCGTGCATGCAATGCTCTGGACAAATCGGCGGGGCCTGCGCAAGCCGCTATCCTATCTTGTCGCCGCTCTGCTCATGGCCGTTCCCCCTTTTGGGATTGTGGGATGGGCGCATCCGCTGACATCAGCAGGGGTTTTGTTTCCGGGGCGGGGCTGGCTCGGCCTGGCAGCCACTGCAACCGGCCTTGCGGTCATGACGACGCGCTATCGGCCGGTTGCTGCCGTAGCCATGGCTGGCTTCTGGCTCTGGTCCGCCGCACAGTGGACGGCGCCGATCGTACCTGCGTCGGTGCGAGGTGTCGACCTGCAATACGGATCGTCTCTCGGCCGCGACAGTGGGCTGGAGCGCCAGCAGGCGCTTGTGGCAGCCGTTTACCGGCAGGCTGGGGCAACAGTTGTTGTTCTATCTGAGAGCGCCATCGGCTTCTGGACGCCGACGATTGAGCGCTTCTGGCAGCGGCAGGTGGCGGAAGGCAACAGTATTGTGATTGCCGGGGCGTCGGTCGTCGACAGCAACGGCTATGACAACGTTCTGCTTCGCATCGATCGCGCCGGAAGTGAAATTCTCTATCGCGAGCGCATGCCGGTACCCGGCTCGATGTGGCAGCCGTGGCGGGCGCTCATCGACGATCCCGGCGGTGCAGAGGCGCATTTCTTCGCCAATCCTGTGGTGCTTATCGGTAACCTGAAGGCGGCGCCGCTGATCTGCTACGAGCAGCTGCTCGTTTGGCCGGTTCTCCAGTCCATGACGCACAAGCCGGATTTGATCGTTGCGGTCGGGAACGGCTGGTGGACGGCTGGGACGTCGATCATCGAGATCCAGAAAGCCAGCACCGAAGCCTGGGCCCTACTCTTCGATAAGCCAATCGTGTTTTCCTTCAACACCTGACCAGGTAGCAACAATGATCGACCAAGCCTTGATCGAAAAATGTGCCGACCCATCTCTCACACCTGCCATCGTCGAGGAGTTTGTGTCGTCCGCCGGGGCAGACGATCCGCTGACGCTGACCATTAAGACCGATGGGCGTCTTCTGCTGATACCAAAGCCGAGGACCGTCGACGAGGGATTGGCGGTACTGCGCGAGTATGTCGGCAAAGCGGGGGTCCGGGTCGGGATAACCCAAATGCCGGCCGGTATTGGAGCGACAGATGCGTCACAACTCGATAGATCGTTGTTTGACGCATGCGCCAACCTGAGGGCAGGAACGGCCATGTTTGCCAAGGTGGCGAGGATCGTCACCCGGTGGTACGGCAGCCCGACAAGCGAGGACATCCTCCCGCAAATGGTCGACGATGCGATCTATGCCTGGAAGACCGGCTACTTCGAGGGAACCGAAGTGTTTCTGGCGGCCGATCCGGGCGGAGCGACATTCCAGCTGGGAAAGAAGCAAAAAGAGGATCCCCAGCCGATCGAGCGGGAGGTAGTTTCTCCAGAAGAAAAGGCACTCACTGAGGCGAAAAAGCTGGATCCTGGCAACGCTGACATGCGGATCGACCTCTCACGTATCGGGGGTGAACGATAGAAGCATCGCAGATGCTTGGATTTTGGAGCTTTTATGCTGAAAATGCGCCAGCAGCCTCGACCGTGACGATACCACACTTCATTTCTTTTTGATAATTGTCGTACCGGAAGTGAATTTGACACCGAGTGTCGCCAAGACTTTCGTTAAGCAGTCATCAATTTCTCCGACGGTTTTGCCTTCGAGCGACGCGATAGCGCTGACATTTCTACCTTCAGATAGCCACTTCAGACAGGATCTTTCAAGCGGCGAAAGCATTCCCTCACTCCAATCGTATTGCCTGTCACAAAGTCGCTGCTGGTTTTACCCGGGTCTGCGACGGCAACGTCGATACTGATATTTGCTCGCAGCGGCCTTTATTAAATCAAGTGACCTTCGCTAAAAGCTCGCAGATTTCAGATCGTTTAGGCATCGCTCCTGCGGTTCCGCGTCTTGTAACGGCGATACCTGCGGCTGCGCATCCGAATCTCACCGCTTGGATTTCTTTCATCCCGCCCGCCAATGCGGCTGCAAATCCGCCGAGGAAGGCATCGCCGGCTCCCGTAGTGTCGACGGCAGGACCGTTCGAGATCACCGGAATATGCGTTGAACTTTCGCCATCGTTGAAAACCACACCGCGATCGCCGAGGGTGATGAGCGCAGATTTCGCACCGCGCCCAATAAGTATATCTCCGGCGCGTTGTACAGCATCGATGGATAAGAGCTCGAATCCGACCAACGCGGCTGCCTCTGTTTCGTTCGGAACAATGTAATCGCAGAGTGAATAAATCACATCGGGGAAGATTTCGGCCGGTGCAGGATTGAAGATGGTCACAACACCGGCACCGCGCGCTATCCGCAGTGCGGTCTCCGCAGCCTCAACCGGCTGTTCAAGCTGCGTTACGAATACGCGAGCGTTTTCTATAGCGTCACGAGCGTCTTCTACGTCCTCTCGCGATATGGTACCCGCCGCACCGGGGTAGACAATGATTGCGTTGTCGCCAGTTTCCGTACTGACATAGATGAAGGCAGCTCCCGTTGGAACGTCGTCCATCTGCACGATACGGGTGCAAACTCCTGCCTTCTCATAGGTACGAAGCGCGATCTCACCAAAGGCGTCACGCCCAATCTTGGAGATAAAGGTGGTTTTTGCACCTGCCATAGCTGCGGCGACCGCCTGATTAGATCCCTTGCCGCCAGGTCCTAACGCGAACCCTGAACCCAGCAGGGTCTGGCCAATGACTGGAAGCTGAGGGGCCAGATACGCCGTATCAGCGACGAAAACCCCGAGGATCACAACGTCAGATTCCATATTTTGCTTCTCCGGCTGCTTCTACTCTCAAGCGTTTTTCGGGGGGATTACGCCCTTGGTGAAGAGGAAGCAGCCATAGAAACGTGCCTCGCCGGTTTGGACGACACAGTAAGCGTTCTTGGCAAGTTCATAGAAAGCGAACCGCTCGACACCATACATTGGACTTGGCTGCCCTTCGGCAGCATCGACCTGTCGCTGAACCTCGCTCTGCACTAGGGGCACCTCTTCGGGGGAACCCATCACTTCCATGCGACCGGCTGAGTTCTGCAGCGGAGTGTCGAGCGGCATCACGGAGAGGATAGCTTCCACCGCACGAGCAGCGCTCACGTTGTCGATATGCAGGACCTTGCCGACAACGGTTTCGCGAGCGATGCTGTCCGTTGGAAAGTTTGCATCCACCACAACGATTTGATCGCCGTGTCCCATGGATCTTAGCGCGTGGAGCACGTCGGCGTTCAGCGCAGGATCGATATTCTTCAGCATTACGGTCTTCCAATTCTAGCTATTTTGTGTCGAAGCGTCTGCCCGACCCCGATCTAATGTGGCCTGGATCGGGAGGGCTATGTGGACGCCAGGGATTTGCGCCTTTGGTCTATTCCTTGCTACCGGTCGCTGCGATCGAGGCAGAGTAGTAGCGTTGCAAGATCGTCAAAATCGCCATTGGAATAACTGCGATGAATAGAGCAGCTGCGAATATCAGACCGTAATCCGTGCGGTAGCCGGTTGAGAACTGCGCGATCGCTACCGCAGCGACCTTGTATTCGGCACCCGGCGCGATCAACAGCGGCCATAGATATGCCTGCCATTGGAAGATGTAGAGGATGAGCGCCGCACTCACCATCGCGGGGACTGAGAGAGGAAGGTAGATCGAGTAGTAGATACGAAACCAACCCATTCCATCGACAATGGCAGCCTCTCGGATCTCCTTGGGTATTCCCAGGAAGAACTGGCGCAAAAGAAAAACTGCAAGCCCGTTTCCGATCCCCGGCAGGATCAACCCAGTGTAGCTGTCTTGTAAGCCGAACATCCGCATGATGCTGTAAAGCGGGACCGCAATCGCATCGAATGGGATCAGGAAGCTGATCACCATGACAACAAAAACTGCGTTCCGGAACGGGAACTCAAGCACGGCCAACGCGAAGGCTGCCATGGAGCAAAGCGCCAGTCCTACGACGACTGTGATCATAGAAACGATGATTGAGTTCCAGATCGCAAGTCGGAATGGGCTGTCCCAGATTCCGACGACGTTCTTAAGCGTCCACTCGTCTGGCCAGAAAGTGTAGACTCCAATCGGGGAAAGATAGCGGAAGATTGAGTCTGAGGGTCGAAAAGAGCTGGCCGCCAGCCACCAGAGTGGCAGGAAGAAGATGATGGCAACGAGAACAACAAAGAATTTGCGAGTGAATGAAGCTTCGGTCATGTCCGATCCTCCCCGGCGCTCATTAGTCGGAACTGTATTGTGACAACCAGCAAGGCGACGGCGACGAGAATAACTGTCGAGGCAGCGGCGCTGCTGGGATCGCTGAGCACAAAAGCCTGCGAATAAACCTCGTTCATGATAAGGTTGGTCGACCCCGTCGGACCTCCCTGTGTCAAGATTTGAACTGGTGCGAATACCAGAAAGTTCGCAACAGTATTAGCGACCAGAACGAACGTCAGCGGTCTGCGAAGCTGGGGCAAGGTAATGTATCGGAATTGCTGCCATCCATTTGCGCCGTCGATCTTGACTGCTTCATAGAGTGACTTCGGAATTTCCTGCAAACCTGCAACGAGGAACGTCATCCAGTAGCCTACGCCAATCCAGCTCACAATTAGCATAATCGAAGCAAGGGACTGATCCGGGGACGTCAGAAACCGCTGTGATTCCAAACCCATTGTGTTGAGAATTGAGTTGACGAGGCCATCGGGCCGCAACGCGACGCCCCATACGACAGCAGATACACTCTGCGGAATAGCAACGGGAAGCAGGACGATCGTCCGCCAAAAACCAATTGTTCGCATTCCGGCGTTCATCAGAAGCGCTAATGCCAAGGCGATAGCGATCTGCAGGGGGTTGACGATGACCGAGTAGATCGCGGTGATCTTCAAGCTGTTCAAGAACTCGGGGTCGGTGAAGATGTAGGTGTAGTTTCCCAAACCATATGCACCGCCGGGCTCCCTGAACGAATTGATAAGCGCGAGAGCAGCCGGCCACAAACGCAAGAGAAACACCGAGAGAAGTGCTGGCCCAAGAAAGGCCAGGACGACGAAATAACGTGACTTTGACGATGTCATTGTGACCGGTCCCATTCAAAACAATTGGAGGCGCCGAATGTGTCGGCGCCTCGCTGGCCAAGACGTGAGCGGATCAGCGAAGACGCGACAGCTGCCTCGTCAGCTGCTGGTCGGCGGCCTTGAGCGTCCCGGCGACATCGGCGCCATTGCGGATGTCGCTGAAAGCCTTGTTCATCACAGTTTCGAACGTGACGTAGCCGATAGTGCGCGGACGACCTACGGCGGAATTCTTCAGTTCGTAGTTGATGATATCGATCGCCGGTCCAATCTTGTCCGTCTCTGAACCGATCTTATTGGCGTAGGTCTTGAATGCCTCGGCGTTTGTCGGCGGCAGTGGGTTAGCAGAGACTGTCAGGTAGTTTCCTTCCGCGTTCAGCGATGCGAACTCGGCGAAGGCACGTGCTGCGTCCAAATGCTTGCTGTGCGGGTTAAGGGCAAGCGCCCACGAGCCCGTCGGCGTTACCGGCTTGCCATCTTTGAAATACGGAACTGGCGCGACACCGTAGTCGAGGTCCTTGACGGCATCATATCGTCCGAAGGCCCACGGACCGCCAATCATGAAGGCGACTTCACCGTTCATGAATTGGTCGTCAGTCTGTTCAGGAGTGACACCGCGGGGAGAAAGACCCTTGGAGAAAAGGTCACTGTACCACTGGGCAGTTTTGATCCAGCCGTCACTCGCGATGTTCGATTCCATCAAGCCATCGCCTTTGAGGCCCGGTCCGGCGCCAGCAGACTCGAACAGCATCTGGAGCTGATAGTAGCGATCAACTTGCTGAAACTCTACGCCCCACTTGGCGCCAGCCTTCTGGATCGCGGCAGCTTGCTCGAGCAGTTGATCCCAGGTGAGGCGCTTGCTCGGATCGCCGGAGGGAAACTCGATGCCGGCCGCCTTCACCAGTTTGCGATTGTAGAAAAGAAGCTGCGTCGAAGTCCACATCGGATAGGCGTAGACTTTTCCATTGTAGCTGACCTGCTCGAAGTCGGTAGGATTCGGATTGGCAGCCTTTATGGCATCAGCGCGATCAGAGACATCAAGAAGGTAGTTCTTCGAGGCGAAAGCCGAGATGCGCGGCGTATCCGCTTCAATGACGTCGATACTGCTGTCGCCTTGACCAACGCGAGATTCGATCGCGGCATTCAGGTCGTTGAAGGGCACGGACTGGTGCACGACCTTGATGTCTGGATGAAGCTTCTCGAACGCATCGATGACCGGTTTGAACGTCGCGTCATATTCCGCGCTCAGAAAAGTGATCGTCGTTTTCTCCTGAGCTTGCGCCGCCCCCGCAAGGATCAACGTTGCCGCACTAAATACCGCAGTCGATAGCCACAACAGCTTTTTCATTGCCTTCCTCCTCAAATGTGCACACATGTGCAGGTCGGCATCTGTTACATTTGAAGAATGCGTTGTCAATCGCTCAGGCGGTTGGGTCGGTCGACTGTCGAACGATGAGTTTTCCTTGGACCTGAAGATGCTCGCCGCCTTGGCCACCCTCGCCTCTTAACTGATCCAGGACACTCTTCACGGCTAGCTCGATCATTTGCGGAACGTTCTGATCGACAGAGGTGAGATTGTAAGACTGCCATGAGCCGATGATCGAGTTGTCGAAGCCGGCAACCCGCAGATCCTCAGGGATCTTCAGGCCGAACTCAGCTCGGGCGATATCGATCACGCCGATTGCCATCAGGTCGTTGGCGCAGAAGATTGCGTCGGGGACAATGGGCCCAGAAAGGAGCTTCCGCGCTGCTGCAACACCGCTGTCGTGAGTGTAATCACCGCTTTCAATGGCAATGGGTGCGGTGCCGCGCTTCACCAGTGCCCGAACGAACCCAACCTCTCGGTCCCGACTGCTCGAAGCCTCCGTCTTGCCAGATACAAGGGCAATTCTGGAGCACCCGATATCCAGCAGGTGGTCGGCAATTGCAGCACTTCCAGCGATATTGTCGCAGGTTATTGACGTGATCCAGTCTTGCGGAAAGTATCGATTGATTGCGACCACGGGCAGTTTTGTGCGGCTAATATTGTCAGTGAGCGCCGACGAAATCACGGCGTTTGTTACGATCAGCGCGTCAACCTGGTAGGACAGAATCTGGGAAATTTGGCCGCTGGTACTTGTCTCATCGCCGAACAGCACGAGTGAAGCCAGCCCCTGACTTTGCAGCGCAGCTCCGATTTTTTCGAGCGTATCCGCATAGAACGGATTTTGAAGATCTGCAGAAATGACGCCGATGATGCCGCTGCGTTGGGTCTTGATACTGCGTGCCATAGCGTTCGGATGGTAGTTGAGGGTCTTCGCCGCGCGTAGCACCTTTTCTCTGGTGGCCTCTGAGACGTAGGCGTCCGGGGTAAACGTCCGCGAAACTGCCGATCTGCTGACGCCGGCCAGGCGAGCAACATCGATTGAACGGGAACGCCCCTCTTTTTTGTCACTCATATCACTCTTTCTCTTGACCATCGATAAAGGCTTTCTGTAAAGACTGCACACGTTCTCACATTGTGCAGTCGCTGTAGCTACGTACCATCATCACCTGACTTTTGGGAGATGGCCGCGGGTAGAGAATAAACGGGAGGAATTGCGCATGGGTGTTGTTGAGCTTCGGGGTCTGAAAAAATCTTACGGTCAGGTGCCAATTGTTCACGGCATCGATCTAAAGGTTAATCCTGGCGAGTTCCTCGCGTTGGTGGGGCCGTCGGGCTGTGGCAAGTCAACTCTCCTGAGGATGGTTGCGGGCCTTGAGACTATATCGGCAGGCGAAATCCTCTTCGATGGAAAAGTCGTCAATTCGCTGGATCCGAAACAGCGCAATGTGGCGATGGTGTTTCAGAACTACGCGCTCTATCCGCATATGTCGGTCCGCGAGAACATGTCCCTCAATCTGCGGCTCTCGGGAGTGGCTAAGTCGGAAATCGTGAAGAGGGTCGATGAAGCAGCCAGGCTTCTTCACATCGATTCGATCCTTGATCGGCGCCCGTCCCAGTTGTCAGGCGGACAAAGGCAGCGCGTCGCTATGGGTCGGGCGATCGTGCGTGACCCTGCGGTGTTCCTGTTCGATGAACCTCTTTCAAATCTGGACGCCAAGCTCCGCGTAATGATGCGTGCCGAAATCAAGGCTCTCCACCAGAAGGTTCGGACAACATCGATCTATGTGACGCATGACCAGATCGAAGCCATGACGTTGGCGGATCGCATTGCTGTCCTCAACGGTGGACGGGTCGAGCAGATCGGATCGCCCATCGAGCTCTATAACAACCCTACGAATAAATTCGTCGCCGGATTCATCGGTTCGCCAGCTATGAACTTCATTGCCGGCAAGATCGAAAATGGCCACGCGGTCGTCGATCAGGTTTCCAAAGGCCTTCCCTCTGTGCCTTTGGCCAACATCGCAAACGGAACTGCGGTGGAGTTTGGCATCCGACCTGAGCATTTGCGCCTTTCTGGCGATGGAACGGGCCTTCCAGGCACGGTGCTTCAGGTCGATCAGACCGGCTCGCAAACGCACATCGTTGCCGACGTGTTGGGTTCGTCAGTGACAGTCGTCCTGGACGGGATGGTGATGCTCAGTCCGGAGGAGAAAATCAATCTCAGCGCAAAGGCCGACGACATCTACTTGTTCACGGCTGGCGATGGGAAAGCCGTCGGGCCGCGTCCAGCACCACGGCTAAGGGAGAAAACTTAATGATTCAAATTGGCTACGCCGACCGGATGAGAATGCTTGAAGCGCCCGAAGGCCGTGTGAAATGCGTTCTGGATACCGACACGTTCAACGAAATCGATGATCAGTTCGCGATCGTGCAGATGCTGCTGTCGGCTGACCGACTTGATCTGCAGGCGATCTACGCAGCGCCGTTTCACAACGATCGTTCGAAAGATCCGGGCCATGGGATGGAACTGAGTCACGACGAAATCCTCCGTCTGCTCAAACGCATGGACGTCAATCCGGAGGGCCTCGTCTTCGCAGGTGTCAGGGATTACGTCGGGCCGGGGAAAGTTGCACAACATGCTCCTGCGGTCGATGACCTCATTGCGCGCGCGCGGGCGTGCTCTTCCAATGATCCTCTCTATGTGGTGGCGATCGCGGCAATCAGTAACGTCGCCTCCGCTATCCTGAAGGCGCCCGATATCATCGACAAGATTGTGGTTGTTTGGCTTGGGGGCCATGCTCTCGAATGGCCGGACACATCTGAATTTAATCTCCGCCAGGACGTTGGCGGTGCGCAGGTCCTCTTTGACAGCGGTGTTCCAGTCGTATTGCTACCATGCCTCGGAGTTGTTTCGCATCTTCTCAGCTCCGTTCCAGAGATCGAACAACATGTCGAGCCTTATGGGGAGATCGGCAAGTTTCTCGCACAGCGGTACAAGGAGTATTCGGACGACCATGTCGGCTGGTCGAAAGAAATCTGGGACATGGCGCCGGTTGCCTGGCTTCTCAATCCGGATTGGTGTGAAAGCATTATCACCCACACGCCAGTGCTCACCGATCAGGTCACTTGGAGTGTCGACCAAAAGCGGCACCCTATGCGGTACGTCTATCGGATACATCGCGACCCGATCCTGAAGGACTTCTTCGAAAAGTTAAAGGCACGATCGAACGGCGGGGTGTGAGCCGGAGGTGGGCAAGCTGGCCCAAGTCGCGTCACCGCTAAACCAGCGTCCTCGGATCGCCTCCCAGATTTGAGGACAAAATGGAGGCCCACAACGAGTTGTGGGCCTCTCACCGACCTCTTTGTATGCCCCATTCGAAAGAGCCTCGATGAGCAGCCAGACATTCGATGTTTTTGTGATCGGCGGCGGCATCAATGGCTGCGGGATAGCGCGCGATGCGGTCGGCCGCGGATATTCGGTCGCGCTGGCGGAGATGAACGACTTCGCCTCGGGCACATCTTCGGGGGCCACCAAGCTCATCCATGGCGGCCTGCGCTATCTCGAACACTATGAATTCCGCCTCGTGCGCGAATCCCTGATGGAGCGCGAGGTGCTCTGGGCGATGGCCCCGCACATCATCTGGCCGATGCGATTCGTGCTGCCCTATCACAATGGCGGCATTCGCCCGGCATGGATGATCCGGTTCGGCCTGTTCCTCTACGACCATCTGGGCGGCCGCAAGCTGTTCCCGCCGACGGAGGTGCTCGATATGCGCCGCGATCCGGCCAGAAAGCCGCTGAAGACGCTGTTCACCAAGGCTTTCGAATATTCCGACGGCTGGGTCGACGATGCCCGCATGGTCGTTCTCAACGCCCGCGACGCCGCCGATCGCGGCGCCACCGTGCTGCCGCGCACCAAGGTCGTTTCCGCCCGCCGCGACGGCGCCCTCTGGACCATCGAGACGCAAAACACCGCGACCGGCGAGAAACGCGCTTTCCAGGCCCGCATGTTGGTCAACGCCGCCGGCCCCTGGGTCGACCATGTCATCCACGACGCCATCGGCAGCAACGAAACGCGTCATGTCCGCCTCGTCCAAGGCAGCCACATCATCGTGAAGAAGAAGTTCGACGATCGCCGCGCCTATTTCTTCCAGAACCCCGACAACCGCATCATCTTCGCCATTCCTTACGAGCAGAATTTCACGCTGATCGGCACGACGGACCGAGATTATGGCGGCGATCCCAAGGACGTGGCGATAACGCAGGAGGAGACAGATTACCTCTGCAAGGCCGCGAGTGAATATTTCATTGAGCCGGTCACGCAGAAGGATATCGTCTGGACCTATTCCGCCGTGCGCCCGCTCTACGACGACGGCGCATCCAAGGCGCAGGAGGCGACGCGCGACTATGTGCTGAAGGTCGAGGGAACAGCCGGGGAAGCGCCGCTCCTCAACGTCTTCGGCGGCAAGCTGACGACCTATCGCCGGCTCGGCGAACATGCGCTGGAGAAGATCGGCGAGGCGATCGGCGTCAAGGGCGCGCCCTGGACGGCAAAAAGCCACCTGCCGGGCGGTGATTTTCCGGCGACTGGCTACGAGGCCGAAGTCGGCAAGCTCAAGGCGCGCTATCCCTTCCTCACGGATCCCCACGCTCGCCGGCTTGTGCGCGTCTACGGCACCCGCTCCGGCCTGTTGCTCGGGAAGGCATTATCGAACGTCGATCTGGGGCGGCATTTCGGCTCGGACCTTTACGAGGCCGAGGTTCGCTATCTCATAGAGCATGAATGGGCCTTCACCGCTGAAGACGTGCTCTGGCGGCGGACCAAACTGGGACTTCACCTGAGCGTGGAACAGAAGGTACAGTTGACGGCGCTCTTTCAACGCGCGCCGGCGTGTGCGGCAGACTAGGCATGTGTCGGATACTACGCCATACGATCAGCATGCAGAACGCTGTGACTGATTGAGCCCATCTAGGACGGGGGCCAAATTCGAACGGCAAGGCCCTGTCCACCTCAGTTGGATCAAACCTATCGTTCGCCGCTAACTGCGGAGAGCTTTTTATTCATTGGAAGCAAGCTTTCGGAGATGTGTGTGAGCAGCACTGGATTTGTATTGGCGATCGATCAAGGTACGACCTCCTCGCGGGCGATCGTCTTCGATGCCGCAATGCAGGTTGTTTCGTCAGCCCAGCGCGAGATAAACCAGATCTACCCGCAACCCGGCTGGGTCGAGCACGACCCAATCGACATCTGGGAGAGCGTTATTGCTACGATCAGTGAGGCGTCATCGGCTAGAGGCATCTCCCTGCGCCACATTGCGTCTATCGGGATTACCAATCAACGGGAGACAGTCGTTGTATGGGACCGCAAGACCGGACTGCCGCTCTACAATGCAATTGTGTGGCAAGACCGCCGGACGGCCGAGGCATGCGCGCGCTTAAAGGCCGATGGCCTTGAAGATACGACAATTACTCCCAAAACAGGCCTTCTTCTCGATCCATATTTTTCGGCCACTAAGCTTGCCTGGTTGCTCGCAAACGTCGACGGGTTGAGAGCTCGCGCGACTGCGGGTGAAGTCTGCTTTGGCACCGTGGATAGCTGGCTCATATACAAACTCACTGGTGGCCGTCGCCATGTGACGGATGTCACCAACGCATCCCGGACGCTGCTATTCAATATCGATAAATGCGAATGGGACAAGTCATTGCAGGCTTTGTTCGGCATTCCGGCTTCGATGCTGCCGGACGTCCTCGAAAATTCGGATGACTTTGGCCAAACTGATCCCGCCGTCGTTGGAGCTGCAATACCCATCAACGGTGTTGCCGGCGATCAGCAGGCCGCCGTCATTGGCAACGCTTGTTTCGAGCCCGGCATGATCAAATCTACCTACGGGACTGGTGGCTTCGCGTTGCTTAACACCGGCGGGGAGCGGGTCGCATCGACCAATCGGATGCTCACGACAGTTGCGTACAAGCTCAAAGGAAAGATCACCTATGCACTTGAAGGCTCCATTTTCGTCGCAGGAGCTGCAGTCCAATGGTTACGGGATGAGCTCGGTATCATTACGACCGCAGCAGAAATTGGGCCGCTTGCCGCAAGCGCTGACCCAAGCCAGTCGATCTACGTCGTCCCGGCATTTGTAGGTCTCGGCGCGCCGTATTGGGATCCAGACGCGCGCGGCGCGATATTTGGGCTCACCCGAAACACCGGAAGGGCAGAGTTGGCTCGAGCGACATTGGAGTCGGTAGCGTTCCAGACACATGACCTGGTGGCGGCTATGAAGAACGATTGGACAGACCACGCTGAAAGTAGCCGCATCAGGGTGGACGGAGGGATGGCAGCGTCCGATTGGACGATGCAGCGTGTTGCAGACATTATCGGGCTTCCCGTTGAGCGACCGTCGCTCGTCGAAACCACGGCACTAGGGGTTGCTTGGTTAGCGGGATCTCATTCGGGAGTGTGGCCGGATGCTACTGAGTTCGGGAACGCATGGGCTTGCAAGGGGATTTTCACCCCTTCTCTCAGTGAGGAGAGTCGGGAGGCGAAGATTCGTGGCTGGCACGACGCTGTCTCGAGAACACTGTCACGCCCAATGGGCCGTCACATCGGTTGACTACGAAGATCGCTTCGGCCGATGTGCCGAACTCTGCAACACACACTGCTTCAGCAACCGCAACCCTAGTTCAATCTCACTTTCGTTCGATGCCGCGAATCCCACCATTAGAGCTTTGCGAGGTGATCTTCCGCTTGCGAAGTAATACGATAGCTGTTGAACACCTAGCCCGCTCTGTTCGCATCGAAGCAATACCTCATCCTCGTCGATAAATTGGTCCTTGTAGTAGCAAAGATTATAAATGCCGGGTGCAAATTCAGGCAGCTCGAACACGTCGCTTAAATCGGACTTGAGGATGCTAAGGAATCGCTCCTGTCGCTTCGCGTAGATTTTTCGAACTCGGTGCAGGTGTCGCCCGTAGTGTCCGTCTTCGATCAGCCGAGCAATAGTTTGCTCCGTAAGTTGAGGAAGGGCTCTATAACGAATTTGGATCAGTTCGCGGCACTTGTTCGCGAGAGCCTTTGGCAAGATCATGTAGCCGGCACGTAGCGAGAGCAATAGAGTCGAGGTAAACGAACCGACGTGCACGACCTGTCCTGTTTGATCTAGTGCCTTGAGCGGGAGGACGGGACTGGCTCGATATTTAAAGTCGCTTGCGTAGTCATCCTCAATGATCAAAGCACCACTCTCGGAAGCCCAATTCAGCATCTCAAGCTTGCGCTTCAGAGGCATCGAAACATTCATTGGTTGTTGTTTGGCAGCCGTAACGAAGGCAAGTTTGACATTTTGACGACTGACGGAGGATGGATTTGGGCCGGATTCATCGACGAACATCGGTTCGATCTTGGAGCTGTAAGATTCGAAGATCGAGCGTATTGCCGGCATACCAGGCTCCTCAAAGGCGACAGTGTCGCCCGGGTCGAGGAGAAGCTCAGCCAACAGAGTCACTGCGTGATGAGCTCCGAGAGTGGTAACTACTTCTTCGGGGTCGCAGCGGATACCGCGACTGACGGCTAGATGCTGAGCAATTTGCTCTTCTAACAAGGAGCGGACGGGAAGCTCTCGATAGTTGAGCGTTCGATAATCCCAGTCTGTAAAGATCTCCTTGGTAAGGCTGGTCCATATCCGCGTTGGGAACAATCGGTGGTCGGGTGTGGCCATGTCCAATAGCTGCGAGCCCTTGCTAGGCTTTCGAGATTCACGCCAGGTTAGCGTGCTTCCACGCTGCGACATCAGTTTCTGAAACCACTTGGAAACCTTCGGGCCTTGATTTGTGTTTGTGCTGGATTTGTTTGCCAGGCGGCTAGGAACATCCTCGACATACATCCCACTTCCGCGGACTGCCCGGATGTAGCCTTCGGCGGTGAGCCGATCCAAGGCAGTTATCACCGTAAATCTCGAGACGCCAAGGCTTTGCGACAGTACACGAGATGAGGGGATCCTGGTTCCGCCTCTGACTGAGCCAGAGACGATCATCATTCTCACCCCATCATAAAGCTGATGGTGCAAAGGGTGATCGCTGGCAGGGTCCAACACCAATCCGTTGGGATCAAATCCCTCTATCGACCGGCTAATCTCCGCCTCCATGATGACTGGCAAAACTATGACAAGTGGACTGGTAGATTACGCGATTTGTGGACATGTATGCCAGCACACTTTGTGGGTAGCATGCAGGAAAAAGAGAGCTGCTTCTTTTTGGCGGTATGCGCTCATCTTGTTTTCCACATGCTCTTCAGAGAGCACTTAGGAAGGCAAATGACCTTAGCTTACGCCAAGTGATGGATGAACTTTCGAAAGAGTTCAGATCTGTTCGGCTGATTATGCCTGAAGCATGTCCCTTTGATTTTTTAGCCCAGTCTCTGGCTAAGCGGGAACCGTGGACATGACAAAGCTAACGACGGGTGTGGTCGGATTGGGCGACACAATATTCCACCTGGAGGCCTACGCAAGTTCGCCGAAGGTGGACCGGGTCGTGATTTGCGACTCAGATACGCGCCGGACTGATGCTCTCCGGAGGCAATTTCCGAAGGTCGGCGCGGTGTACCAAGATCTTGGTGCGATGCTTCGTGATGAGAACTTGGATGTAGTAAGCCTTGCCGTGGAACATGATCAAAATTTGGATTGCGGTGCCACGATCCTGAATGCTGGCGCTAATCTCATCCTCACTCAGCCTTTCGCCAAGGACCTTGACGCCGCTGAAGAGATCGTGCGGATCGCCGACAAGCGTGGAGTCCGGCTGATGGTTTCGCAGGAGGCAAGGTTTCGTCCGCGCTTCGTAAAGATTCGACAGTTGATTGAACGCGGGTTTTTCGGTGAAATAATCCATATCAGGATGGGCGGCGCATTGCATGTGGATGAACCCGCGCCAGAAGTTGGTGATGATCGAGAAAGGAACTTAACCGCCGGCCCAATTGAAGAAATCGATCTGCTTAGATTTCTTGTAAACGAGGAGATCGTGGATGTGACCGCCGTATCAAACGAACCTAGGCCTCCGAACCAAAGCGGGGAGCCCATATGCGCACTGTTTCGGTTTGCAGGAGGATGCATTGGCCAAACCATGATCGATAACGACTATCGCAAAGCGAAACGCACCCCGATCGACGACCAATTTCGGCTAATTGGTAGCAAAGGTATGGCTGTCGGACGCAGAGCCTACTCTGATGGACTCAGTGCATGGACTCCCCTTCCAAACGACCACGACGAAGCTCGGATTGGTGCAATTGCGGCAGTAAGTTCGCTAGTTAACTCACTATGGTCGGGTGTTCAGCTAGGTGCCGCCACCGAGGAGGCACTCATCCCCCTCCGACTTCGGCATGCGGTCGATCAAGCGATGGCGTCACGCCATCAAATCTTCGTCGCCCGATAACCTCTAGATACTGGATGCAGACCCAGCGGTGTCCATTGAATGCAATGTCGCCATTGCTTACAGGTCGATCCCATCGCCCGTTTTGCCGTTAAAGGCGCCGCTACGCCGCGACAATGCACCGAGTGGCGAGACCCCAAAGCTCATTTTGAAATTCCGGCGAGGAAGCGCTCGTCCATTAAAATATAGCACCGACTCGGACCGCCGAACTCATGCCGCCATCGGTGTGCGGCGGCCGAGGGCCTCGCCCCTGGAAACCCATGTGGCAGGTAGCCGCATATGATCAGGGAACTGCTTTTAGTGCCCGTGAGGGCGCCGATGATCTTGTAGACGGATGCAATGAAATCCGGGCTGTCGGAAATATCGTGGTTGTCGTAGCCGAGGCCGCGGGCCAGAGCCCGACGTGTCGTGAGGCTGGCGGGTTTACCCGCTTCGAATCGTTGTACCGTGCGGACGTCCAGGCCGGCGTTTGCGGCCAGAGCTTCTTGTGACCAGTGCGACGTGTCGCGAATGCGCTTCACCCAGAAACCAAAGATCTTGGGATCGAGTGCGATGGGTTTTGTGTCCATGTGGGTTGTCTTTCTCCGTGGATGTGACGCTACCATGTCTTGCGGCCGGTTGCGCCGACACGACACCATGCCGACACACGGATCCCAGCTTTGCTGCCGCCGGTTTAAATATTTGATGATTTATCTAACTTGATGCGATGAAAGCGCCTTGCTTCAAACTAGCCTTTGGTTTGCGATTGTGCTAGTTTATCCAGCATGACTGGAGAAAGCCAAACTTTGCTAAACAAGCTCGTCCGGAGTGTACCGGAGGGGCTGCTTGTCGATACCGGTTGGCTCAACAAGCATGGCTACTCGATGCAGCTACGCCACCATTATGTGTTGTCGGGTTGGTTGGAACAGCCCGCGCGGGGTGTTTTCCGCCGTCCGGGCGGCGAGTTGACCTGGCAGCAGGTGGTGCTTTCCCTGCAAAATCTCATGAATGCCACGCCTTTGATCGTGGGAGGCCGCACCGCACTGGAGCTGCAAGGATACTCACATTATCTGCGACATGGAGCGTCTACCATTCAACTTTACGGGCCAAGCCGGCCGCC
>Ga0247742_10000826_pt1 | contig 23332 bp, 17 predicted proteins | sample UWRJL208509C2_FD_180944 | JGI IMG/M metagenome (GOLD analysis project Ga0247742, IMG submission 180944) | Plant litter microbial communities from Arlington Agricultural Research Station in Wisconsin, United States - UWRJ-L208-509C-2 | ecosystem: Environmental > Terrestrial > Plant litter >... | reverse complement strand
GTACGCGTGGCGGTAATTCATCCGGCCAGTATAGCGGGCCGGGGCCCGGCCGGCCCTCGTAGTTAGTAAGCGAGGGTGATTCGCTTCTTCGCGGCATCGCCCTTTTCGATCCGGTCCAGCACGCCGATGGCGAAATCCGCCGTCGAAATTCGGCTGTGTCCCTCGGCGTTCACCAGCAACTGCTCGCCACCGACCCGGAAGCTGCCCTTGCGTTCACCCGGAGCGATCTCGGCGGCGGGGCTGATATAGGTCCAGTCGATCGGCGCCTTGCTGGCGCGGAACACCTCGAGCGCCTCGATCTGCGCCTTGGCCGAGGCCTTCCACGCGTCCGGGAAGCCCGGGTCGTCGATGACGCGGACACCGGGCGCGGTTTCCAGGCTACCGGCGCCGCCGACCCAGGCGAAGCGGTGGACGCCGGCCTGCGACAGGGCCTCCAGCAGCAGCGCGGCCTGGCGCGGCACATTGGCCGGGTCGGCGTGGTCGTTCAGGCTGGCGATGGCGGCATCGTTGCCGGGCAGCGTGCCGGCATAGGACGCCGGCTGGGCGACATCGCCCTGGACCACGGTCAGGCCGGCGTGCGTCGTAGCGAGCTTCGACGGGTCGCGGACCACGGCGGTGACCTGGTGGCCGCGGTGGAGGGCTTCGTCGAGGATCACGTTACCGAGGTTGCCGGTGGCGCCGAACAGGACGATTTTCATGGGCAGGAAGCCTGTCTAAGGGAAGAATGGAGCCAAGCATGCGCCTCGGATCGTTCCGGAAATACGTCCATTGGCGTGATTCATCGTAAAGTCTGGCTTTACTATCGAGTTGTCCGCATGGCCGCCGACGTCAATCTCAATCGCCTTGCTGTTTTCGTCGCGCTCGTTCGCGCGGGCTCGTTCACCGCCGCCGCCCAGCAGCTGGGTACCACCAAGGCCATGGTGAGCCAGCACCTCGCGAAGCTGGAGGAGGAACTGGGCGTCACCCTCCTTGTCCGCAGCACGCGGAAGATGTCGCTCACGGATGCTGGCGAGCGCTTCCACGAGGATTGCGCGCGCGTGCTGGCCGACGCCGAAGCCGCCATCGACCGTCTCGGTGAATGCCGGGATACGCCGATGGGCGTGCTGCGCGTCGCCGCGGCGGGCGACCACGGCCCGGCCATCGTCGCGCCGGCACTGGCGGATTTCGCCGAGCGCTATCCGCAGGTGAGCGTGGAGCTCGTGGTCGGCGACGCCATCGTCGATCTCATCGCGGAGCGCTTCGACCTGTCGATCCGGCTGGGCTGGTTGCGGGATTCCAGCCTGCGTGCGGCGAAGCTGGCGAGCTTTCGCCAATGCCTCGTGGCGTCGCCGGGCTATCTCGCCAAACACGGCGCGCCGTCGACACCCGCCGATCTGGCCGGACACCGGTGGATCGCCCTGACCATTCTCGCCTCGCCCACGCGCTGGACCTTCACCGATGCCGATGGCACCGAGCACCTCGTCCAGATGCGCAGCGCGGCCAGCGCCAATACGACGCTTGCCGCCCACGGCTTCGTCGCCGCCGGCATGGGCATCTCCGTGCTCCCCGACTATGTCGTGGCCGACGATCTCGCGGCAGGTCGTCTGCTGCCGCTGCTGGCGGATTTTCGTTTACCCGAAGGAGGTGTCCACGCGGTCTATCCGGGACGCCAGCCTTCGGTGAAGGTGCGGGCCTTCATCGACCTCCTGCGCGAACGCCTGCAGGATGTCTCGACCTCGCGGTAAAGCCTGCCGAAAATCGCGAATTCCCGGCACGCCTGTGCAAGCCCGAGGGGCGCGACCGTGAAACCCTCGGGACACGAACCTGCGAGGTGACCACCATGCGTCCTGATACGAGCGGTACCGGCCAGCGAGTCACGCCATGAAGGCTGCATGGATCGCTGACGCGGCCGGCGGCGACCTGTCCATCCGCGTCGGCGAGACGGACGCTCCCGCACACGCTGAAGACAGGCTGTTGGTGAACGTGGACGCCGTCGGCCTGACTTTCGGCGAACCGCACTGGGTGACCAATGGAACCCTGGCGCTCCCCGATGGTTCGAAGCGACCGCTACCCGTCATCATCGGCCACGAATTCGCCGGCCGTGTCGCCCATGTGGGTGCGGCGACGAGCGGCTTCTCGGTCGGCGACCGGGTCGTCGGTCTCATCGACTTCTGGCGAAACGGCGCGGCGGCGGAGCAGGCGAGTGTCCTGCCTGGCGAAATCACCGGCCTGCCCGATGCCGTATCCGCTGTCGAGGCTGCGACCCTGCCGATAGGCGCGCTCACGGCATGGCAGGCGCTGTTCGATTTCGCGGCGTTGAAAGCGGGCGAGACGGTCCTGATTCATGGTGGCGCCGGTGCGGTCGGCACCTTCGCCATCCAGATTGCCAAGGGCGACGGCGCGCGTGTGATCGCCACGGCCCGAGGCGGCGAAGCGACGGGCCTGTGCCGTGAACTCGGTGCGGACGTCGCGATCGATACGACGAAGGAGCGCTTTGAAGACGTGGCAGGCCCGGTCGATGTCGTCTTCGACACGGTGGGTCACGACCTGCTCGAGCGCAGCTGGCACTTCGTCCGGCCGGGTGCGCGGCTGGTCACCATCTCGGGCGAAGCCGAGGACGCGCCGTCGCCGGAACGCGCGAAGCAGCTCGGCATCGAAGCGTTCTGGTTCATCGTCAAGCCGGATCCCGCGCAGCTGGCGGAGATCGTGCGCTGGGTCGCGGACGGGCGCATCACCGTGCAGGTCGATCGCGCCTACCGTCTCGATGAGGCACGGCAGGCGTTCCTCGAAGCGGACGCCCGGGCGAAGCGCGGCAAGACGGTGCTGACCGTCTAGCCGCGCTCATCAGTCGGTCAGCTCAACTGGTCGCCGCGACGCAGGTTGATGTGCAGGGCCGTGGCGACCACCAGCATCGACTCATCGTCGCTGGATGACGTAATCCAGCCGGCGGCGACTTCGTCGTCCGCCTCGCGCGACCACAAGGTGTAGCCGTAAGGCTTGAGCTGGTTGTAGGCGCGGTTGAAGATTTCCGCCGCGTCGATGTCCTCGTGGAACTCGTCGTCGTCCGGATCGCCGTCCCAATCCATGCTGACGTCCTGGAAACGCGAGATCAGCTCCTGGAGCGCCTCGACCAGCGCGCGCGTGTCGTCCTCGTCGACTTCGAAACTCGAGCGCCAGTCGGTGACCTGGCCGACGAGGCGAATCGGATCGTCGTCACCCTGGTCTTCCACCTCGTTGCGGTAGTCACTGAACTGCTTCTTGGCGGCTTCCTCGTCGCCAGGATTGATCATCAGCAGGAGCTGCCAGACGTACTTTTCGACAGTGTCCTCGCTGTCGTCATCGTCGTAGTCGCGCTCTTCGTAGGAATCGTCGTCGTAGGAATTCATGGGGATGGGCCTGTGGGTCTGCGAGGAATGATCGCACTAATGACGTTGACAAACTTGCGACGCGGTGCAACAAATAGCCCTCCAAGCCCTTCTCCAGGCGATCCACTCACCAGTGAACGCATTCAACCACAGCGCAGAGATCTCCCCGATGACGTTCGCGGCCATGCCGCGTTGTTCGGTGGACGGCGCGTGTTGTTGTCGACTGGCCTGAGTTGCCCTGCGTCCGGCGCCTGATGCCCTGACGTAGACACCGCGGCTCCGCCGCGGTCCCTCTCCCTCCCTCGTTCTTCCGGTCATGCCCGATCGGCGTCGCGTACCTGCGTCGCCGGGTTGCCGTCGTCTTTTCACACCCGGCGCCCGCAGGCGTCGGCGTTCCGTATCGTCCCCAGGGGAATCCACGTCCATGTTCGTTCTCGTCCCGCGTCGCCGTACACCCTTGTTCATCGCCGTTTCGCTGGTCCTGGCCGCCTCGGCGGCACCCGTCCTGGCGCAGGACGCCACCCCGGCCGCCAAGTCCGAATCCGCCAAGGCCAGCCAGCTCGATACCGTCATCGTCACCGGCACCCGCAGCACGGAACGCACGGTTTCCAGCTCGTTGCAGCCGATCGACGTGATCACGCCGCAGCAGTTGCAGCAGAGCGGGGCCACCCAGCTGACCGCGGCCCTGGCGCGGCTGGTGCCTTCGTTGAGTTTTCCGCAGCCGACGACGATCAGCGGCGCGGAGGTGGCGCGCCCGGTGACGCTGCGCGGCCTCAGTCCGGACCAGGTGCTGGTGCTGATCGACGGCAAACGCCAGCACAGCGGTGCCTTCCTCAACCTGGGTGGCGCGATCGGTCGCGGATCCAACCCGGTGGACCTCAACGCCATCCCGATCTCGGCGATCGAACGCATCGAAGTGCTGCGTGACGGGCAATCGGCACGCTACGGTTCGGATGCGATCGGCGGCGTGATCAACGTGATCCTGAAGAAAGGCGGCGAGGGCGGTCAGGTCACGGCGAAATTCGGTGGGTACGATGCCGGCGATGGCCTGCAGCGGCAGCTCAGCGCGGATACGGGTTTCAAGCTCGGCGACAAGGGCTCGATCCACGTCGCGATCGATACGCAGAACAACGATGACACCAATCGCGCCGGCCCCGACCAGACGCCTGCCGCCAGAGGCACGACATACAACCAGAAGGTCTATCGGCTCGGCGATCCCGGCGTGCAGTCGAACAAGGTCTCCCTGGTCGGCCAGTACGAATTCAGCAAGGCGGCCGAGGTCTATTTCGAAGCACTTTATCGGCGCGATCGCGATGAAACGGCGAGCCTCTACCGGCACCGTGGCGATTCCACCAATGTAATCGCCATCTACCCGCAGGGCTATCTGCCGGTCAGCATTCCCATCGTCAACGACACGACGCTGACCGCCGGCCTGCGTGGCGAACTCGGCGACGGCTGGCACTACGACGTATCGGCCAGCCACGGATCCAACGAATACGACCAGCGCAGTCATTCGATCAACGCCGACTGGTACAAGACCTTCGGCTATACGCCGTTCTTCATCCAGGGCGCCGACTACAAGACCAACCAGCAGGTCGGCAACGTCGACATCAGCAAGGAATTCTCGCCGTCGTGGCTGGCCAATCCGGTAAGCGTGTCGTTCGGTGTGGAATATCTCCGCCAGGCCTACAAGGTGACCCCGGGCGATGCCGTCTCGCAGTACGGTCCGAACGGCGGCATCACCGGCGACCTGCAGGGCAACTGGCAGCGTCACGATGTGTCCGAATACATCGATCTCGAAACCAACCTCACCGATCGCTTCGCGGTGTCGCTGGCAGGGCGGCACGAGCAGTACAGCGACTTCGGCGGCACGACCTCGGGCTCGCTGTCCGGTCGCTTCGACTTCACGCCGCGCGTGGCCTTGCGCGGGAGCATCGGTACCGGCTTCCGTGCGCCGACGCTGGTGCAACAGCACTACGCCGATATCTCCCAGCAGCTGCAGGACCTCGGCCAGGGGCAGGTGCTGGTGCAGTCGGGAACCTTCCCCGTCGATGCGAAGGCGGCAAGTCTGCTCGGTGCCGAGAAACTCAAGCCGGAGAAGTCGCAAAGCGCCACGCTGGGCCTGGTGCTCGAGCCACTCACCGGCTGGAACGTGAGCGTCGACGCGTACTGGATCAAGATCACCAACCGCATCAACCTGTCGTCGAACATCCCGGTCAATACGCCGGCGGTCAACGCGTATCTCGTCGCCAACGGCGTCGACGCGAACTATCAGTCGATCCGTTACTTCACCAATGCCGTCGACACGCGCACGCGCGGCCTGGACTTCGTCAGCCAGTACGCCTTCGATTTTTCCAATGGCGATCGCCTGAACACGACGGTCGGCTGGTCGTACAACGAGAACGAAGTGACGAAGGTAAAGCCGAATCCTGAGATCCTCGACGATCTCGGCGTCGCCGTGCAGCGCGTGGAGCGTCGTGAGCGGCTCGGCCTGCTCGGCGATACCAACCCGCGGACCAAGCTCGATGTCGGCTTCGATTACCTGCATGGACGTTGGGGTGGTCATGCCAACGTGCAGCGTTACGGCAACTACACCGTGTACAGCAACAGCGGCGCCGCGCTCGACCAGAACTTCGCCCATCGCTGGACGCTGGACCTGTCGGCCGACTACACCCTGGACAACTGGACGTTCAGCGCGGGCGCGGATAACGCGTTCAACGCGCGGCCGGAGCAGGTCAAATACGCCAACTCGACCAACGGCAACTTCAAGTACAGCCTGTTTTCGCCGCTCAGCTGGAACGGGCGCTACTACTATGCCAGCGTGACCTACCGGTGGAAGTGATGACGATGAGAATGCTGCTACCCGCGTTGCTGCTTACCGTCGTCGTCGCCGTCCCGGCACAGACCGCCGTGCCGCCGGCTGGCTTTGCCACGACGGACGTGCCCGCACAGCGCGAGCTGGAGCAATGTGTCGACGCCTCGATCGCGACGGCCGACCTCGATGGCTGGCTCAAGCGTCTCACCTCGGCACCCAACCAGGTTGGCTCGCCGCACAACAAGGAGAACGCCGAATTCATCGCCGCCAACTTGCGCAGTTGGGGCTGGCAGGTCGCGATCGAGCAGACACGCGTGCTCGTCGCCTACCCGACGGTGCAGAAGCTGGCGCTGACGGGTCCGGAGGGCTACGCCGCCGACTTTACCGAGCCGCCGGTGGCGGGCGACAGCGACACGGCGCAGCGGGACGGCGTGTTGCCCGGCATGGAAGCGTACGGCGCGGACGGCGCAGTGGATGCGCCCCTGATCTACGTCAACGAAGGCCTGGCGAAGGACTATGACGAGCTCGCGCAGGCTGGCGAGTCCGTGCAGGGCAAGGTTGTACTGGTGAAATCCACCGGCGCCGGTCGCTGGGTGAAGCCTCGCCTCGCGCAGCAGCATGGTGCCGTCGGCGTCGTGATCTATTCGGATCCGGAGGCCGATGGCTTCGCGAAGGGCGACGTCTACCCTGACGGCGCGTGGCGCACGCCGCATACCTTGCAGCGGGGAACGCTCGGCATCGACAGCGTGCTCGATGCCAAAAGCGCGAAGGTGTTCCAGGCAAACCGGCATACCGACGATCTGCACCTGCCCGTCGTGACCATCGGGTACGGCGATGCCGAGCATTTCCTGCGTGCGCTCGGTGGCCGCGTGGTGCCCGATCGGTGGCAGGGCGGATTGCCGTTGACGTATCACATCGGCGGCGATGTGCCGGTGCATCTCGAGGTGCGCTCGCCCTGGGAGTGGCGCACGCTCTACAACGTGGTGGGCACCCTGCGCGGCAGCGAATACCCCGATGAATGGGTGATCCGCGGCGTGCATCACGACGCCTGGGTGTTTGGCGCGTGGGATCCGCTGGCGGGTACCACCGCCTTGCTCGCCGAGGCCCGCGCGATCGGCGAGGAGGCGAGGGCGGGCCATCGCCCGCGCCGGACGCTCGTCTTCGCCAGTTGGGACGGCGAGGAACTCGGCATCCTCGGTTCGAAAGCATGGACCGATCGCCATGCGGCCGAGCTGGCGCACAAGGCGGTGTTCTATCTCAATAACGACACCACGGGCCGTGGCTTCCTGGCGGCCGCAGGCGATCCGTCGCTGGCGAGTCTGGTCGATGGCGTCGCCGGCGAACTGCGCGATCCCGAGACGGGTGCCACGGTGCAGGCACGTCGCGTTGCCAAGCGCGCCGTGGATGCCGCGGCGAAGGGCAAGGATATCGAGGGTCCGCTCGTCCCACAGCGGCTGGGCACGGGTTCGGACTATCTGGCATTCGCCAACCGCCTCGGTGTGCCGTCGCTGCATGTGCGCTACGGCTACGATCGCGACGGCGACGACGAGAACGTGCCCATCTACCACTCGCTCTATGACACCTATACGCACTACCAGCGCTTCGGCGATCCGGGCCTGGCTTACGTGAACCTGCTCGCCCGGACGAATGCGCGGCTGGTGCTGCGGGTGGCCAATGCGGATGTCCTTCCCTGGCGCTACACCGCGTTTGCGCTCTCGCTCGGCAAGGACATCGACCGGCTGTCCGCAGGTACCGCGACGGATCATCGCGATGCGGTACGCCATAACGCCCTGCTCGAGCACGACGCGTATCGACTGGCTGCCGTTGCCTATCGCAACGAGCAGCCGCCGGCGCGACGCGACGACGCGTGGGAGGACATCGATCTCGGTCCCCTGCACGATGCGCAGCGCGAACTGCTGACGGCCGCGCAGGCATACGATCAGGCAGCGTTGTCCGCCGACAAGCTCACGACAAAACAGGCCGCCGCGGTGAACCGGTCATTGCGCGATATCGGCCCGGCCTTCCTGCAAGCCTCGGGTCTGCCGCAACGCCCCTGGTACCGGCATCTGCTGCAGGCACCCGGGCGCAGGGAAGGCGAAGACACCGCGCCCCTGCCGGGCATCGGCGACGCGATCGACGCGCACGCCTGGGGTCAGGCGCGGGACGAAGTGCGTCTTTCCACCGAGGCGACACGCCGGGCATCGACCCTGCTGAAACAGGCCACGGCTGCCCTTGTCGCGCCAGGGTCCTGACGCACGAACTTACGATCACATTCGCTCGGCTATAGTCGCGCCACCTCAATCGGTGGAGTGGTGGCATGAGCGAAGCATCCCAGGAACCGACGGGCGCCCACCGCCGGAAGAAAGGCTGGGGACCGATTCGCTATGCGCGCTCTCGGCCACGTCTCCTGATCGCCGCGGTGATCGCCGTGGTCGCAGCGGCGGGGCTGGAGTTCACCGGCCTGCAACGCAGCGTGGCCCTTCTGCTCGGCTTCGACATCGGTGCGCTGGCGTACCTGTCGATGATCCTGCGCATCTTCCTGAAGGCGAACCAGGCGACCATGCGGCGGCAGGCGAAGATGCAGGATTCCGGTCGCTGGACGACCCTGCTCAGTGGCGTCGCGCTCTCGGCCATCGTGCTGATCGCGGTAACCACCGAACTCAATTCCGGCGCGAAGGGCGGGGCGTTTGCCATCGCCGTGGCGGCGACGACGATCATCCTGTCGTGGATGTTCATGAACACCTTGTTCGCCCTGCACTATGCGCACGGCTACTACGGTGACATCGGCGAGAAGCACAAAGGCCTGGATTTCCCGGGTGACGAAGATCCGGACTATTGGGACTTCGCGTACTTCTCGTTCACGATCGGCATGACCTTCCAGGTCTCCGATGTGCAGATCACCACGCGCTACCTTCGCCGCATCGGCCTGATGCACAGTGCGATCGCGTTCTTCTTCAACGTGTTCATCATCGCCATCAGCGTGAACATCGCCGCGGGCAAGGCCTGAGCGTCAGGCCGTGTGCGGTCGATGCACGCGAACGCACAGAAGCACGCTGGTGACCAATGCGACGACGGCCAGGATTTCGACCGGGGTCGGTAGCCGCCGTTCCCAGAGAAAGCCGTAGAGCAGGGCGAACAGGGTCTCGAACAGGATCATCTGTCCGACCAGGGTGAGCGGCAGCAGGCGACTCATGCGGTTCCACAGGCCGTTGCCCAGGATCGACGCGAACACGGCGATACCGGTGCTGATGGCGGCGAAGCGCAGCCACGCCGCGCCGTCGTGCGTGCTCGCATCGACCAGCATGGCCGCGGGGACGAGGAGCAACGCCAGCGCCCCGGTGACCACGCCGGTCAGCAGGTTCCAGTCATGCGCCGAGACATGGTCCAGGCGGGTGAGCCAGCGTGCGTTGATCACGGCGTAGCTTGTCCATGAGGCGAGGGCGCCGATGGCACAAAGCAATCCGGCCAGTCGATGGGGCTGGTTCTGCACGGGTGTTCCACCCATGGCCTGCCAGGCGATGCAGCCGATCGCAAGCGCGCTCAGCCACAGCGAGGGGGCGAGTCGGCGCAGGGGGACGGCACCGGCCACGCGGCTCCCCACGAGGGTGACCGCGACGGGCAGGAAACCGATCACCAGCGAGGTCATGGCGACGCCTCCCCACTGCACCGCGCTGGCGAGCAACACGTAATAGACGATGTTGCCCAGCAGGCTCAGGCCGACCAGTGCCCGCCAGTGGCTCGCCTCCAGCCAGGCCCGCAGCGGTCGCCAGCGAGGCACGAGAAGGCCGGCCGAGATCAGGCCATAGACCAGATAGCGGCCGGCGGCCAACTGCAGGGCGGTGAAATCCCGGGCCAGTTCGGGCGCCAGGAAGACCAGGCCCCACAGGGCGCCGGCGGCCACGCCGAAGGCGATTCCCAAGCCCAGGCGGGCGCGTTCTTCCAAGGGTCACTCCGACGAAAACGGCAAGGATGCCGAGTTTACTGCCCAAATTTCTTATTGACGCGACGCCGCAAACGCGGTGTGCTCCGTTTAGCCGTCCATTCGGCACGGCCCGTCCTGGGGCCGGGTAACAAGGGGGAACACCTATGTATACGAAATCGATCTGTCGGGCGACGACGTTCGCCCTGGTCTTGGCCCTCGCCGCGGGTCCGGCAGCAGCGCGCAGCGTGGACGAGACGCCGCCGGACACCCTGTGCACCGTCATCGGGACCGCCTCCCGGTATATCGGCACCACGGTGACCGTACGGGGCATCGCGTCGTCGGCCGGCAAGGTCACCACGCTTTCCGACGCGGAGTGCAAGGGCAGCGTAAGTCTCACCATCGACGACAGCAGCAGTCGCAAGCGCGACGTCTCGTCGTTCAAGCGGGCCGTCGCATCCAACGGCGCGCACGCGAACGCGACGGTCTCGGGCCGCTTCCGCACGACAGGCGACGCCCAGACGCCGTACGCGATCGACGTGTACAGCGTTCGCGATGTCGTCGGCGTTCCTGACGGTGGTGGCTAGCAGGGCGTTCGCCTCCATCCCGTTGACGTCGCTTCGAGACGCTCGGTAAGGCCGATGCGCTCGAGGAAGACCTCGTCGTGCGATACGACGACCAGGGCTGCCTCGAGTTCGTTGAGCATATTCTCAAGCGCCTGCAACGTGTCGAGGTCCAGATGGTTGCCCGGTTCGTCGAGCAGAAGCAGTCTTGCCGGTGGGTCGGCGTGGATCGCCATGGCCAATCCCATGGCGAGACGCTGACCTCCGCTGAGCTGGCCTGACGGCAGGGCCGCTGCGTGGGCATCGATGCCAATCTGGGCGAGGCGGGTGCGCAGCTCGCTCTCGCCCCGCCCGTTGTTTACACCGCGCAGGAGGTCCAGCGCCGATCGTGTCGGGTCGAGGTCGGTCAGCTGCTGGTCGAGGTATGCCACGGGCGCCCAGGCGTGACGGTGTCCCTCCAGCGGCGCGAGCTTGCCCGCCAGCGTACGCAGCAGCGTGGACTTGCCGGAGCCATTGCCGCCGACGAGCCCGATGCGTTGCCCGGCGGTGATCGACAGATTGACCGTCGCTGTCGCGCCTGGCAGGTGGGCCAGCCGTACGCCGTCCAGGCTCGCGATGCGAAACGAGCTGTGCGCCGCGTTATCGATGCGCATCACCGGCGCTTGCCGGTCGTCGACGCGCCGCGCTGCCAGGCGCACGCGTTCGTCCAACACGGTGCGTTGTTGTTCCTGCCGTTCGCGCAGGCGTCCGGTCGTCACCTCGCTACGGTCCTTCTGCCGTCCCAGCAGGATCGGCGCCTGGTTGGCATCGCGCGCACCGCGGTTGCCGCGTGATTCGCGGCGTTCGGCGCGCTCTCGCTGGTCGCGCAGGGCACGTTCCTCGCGTCGGCGCTCCGCCTTGCGCTGGGTGAGTTCGCGTTCCGCGTCGGCACGCTCCTGTTCGCTCTGTGTCGCATACAGATCGTAATTGCCACCGTAAGCACGCAGCCCGAAAGGCGAGAGCTCGACGATCCGTTCCATATGTCGTAACAGCTCACGATCGTGGCTCACCACGATCACGCCCTTCGGCCAGGCCTGTAGTTGGTCGATCAACGAGCGGCGTGCGTTGCGATCCAGGTGATTGCTCGGTTCATCCAGGATGAGGAAGTCGGCGTCGCTGAGCAGGGCGCCGGCAAAGGCGACGCGGGCGGCTTCGCCACCGCTCAGTCGGGCCATCGGGGTGGAGGCGTCGAGATGGTCGAGGCCTTGTTCGTGCAGGGCCTGCTCGAGATCCTGGCGAAGCGTCCAGCGTGAGCCGACGAGGTCGTAGTCGGCGGGGTCTACGCTTCCGGATTCGATACGTACGAGCGCGTCGAGCATGGTCCCGACCCCCGTCACCGTGGCGACCGTCGTTCCCGCATCGCGGCGCGGCTCCTGTGCGAGGTAGTACGTCGTGCCATGCGTTTGCAGCCGACCCGATGAGGGCGGCCATTGTCCGGCGAGCATCCGAGCGAGCACGCTCTTGCCGACGCCATTACGTCCGACGAGACCGGTACGTCGAACATCGAAGGAGGCATCGAGGCCGGAGAAGAGCAGGCGCCCATCGGGCAGCTGGCAGGAAACCCCCTGCAGGGTGAGGTGTGGATTCGTCATGCGGTATTCCAGGGATGCAGAGAACTCCCCCTGCGGACAGGGGCTTGGCGAGTCTTGCCGTCAGTCAAGACGGGGCATCACTGGCGCATTGGACGAGAACCTCACACATGGAAAGCGATACGGGATTATAGCGGGAACATAGGAAAACTATCGATTGAACGTGGGGGCTTGGCTCGATTGCCTCGTTGCGATGGGCCAGAATCCCCGACTATCGGTGCGCCAAGGGGCGGGGAAGTATGCGCAGCAAGTTGTTCGTGCCCGGCGGCCGTCCGGAACTGTTCGCCAAGGCGCTGGCCGGGCCAGCCGATGCGTTGTCGTTCGACCTCGAGGACTCCGTGCCCGCGGCGGTGAAGGCCGGGGCGCGTGCCGATGTCGCGGCCTTCGTGGCTTCGGAGGCCGTCCGCCACGTCGCCAAGCTCATTATCGTACGGGTGAATGCACCTGATACGACGTGGTTCGAGGACGATCTCGCCGCCGTGCTGACACCGGGCCTGACCATGCTCAACGTACCAAAGGTGGAGTCGCCCGAGGCATTGCTTGCCGTTGTCGCGACGCTGGAGCACCTCGAGGCTGAGCGTGGCCTGGACCCGTCGGTCGGCCTGTTGATCAACATCGAGACGCCGAAGGCCCTGGCGCAGGCCTCGGCGATCGCGGCGGCGCATCCCCGTGTTGCCGGCCTCCAGCTGGGTCTGGCGGATCTCTTCGAACCGCACGGTATCGATCGCGGCGATGCCGCCGCGGTGCACGCGGTGATGTTCACCGTGAAAATGGCGGCGGCTGCCGCCGGTATCGTCGCGATCGACGCGGCATTCGCTTCCATCGACGACGCCGAAGGTTACGAGGCTGAAGCGCGTATGGCGCGTCGACTCGGCTTTGCCGGCAAGAGCTGCATTCATCCTCGTCAGGTAGCCCTCGCCAACGCGGTGTTTGCCGCCACTCCCGAGGAGCTTGCGTTGGCGCGCCGCATCGTCGCCGCATCGGTCGACGCGGACAGGGTGGGACACGGCGCCTTCGTGGTCGACGGACGCATGATCGACCTGCCGTTCCTCAAGCGTGCGCAGGCGCTGCTGGCGTCGGCGGAATGATGCCTCCGTCGACGATGCGCGCCGGTTTGCGCGCCTGCCTCACCCTGTTACTGCTTTGCCTGTTCGCTTCGGGCGTGGCGAACGCGGAGGCGCTCACGCCGCTGCGCGGAAGCGCGTTGCCGGCCCTGCCCGCGGCGGGAACGATGCATGGCTTCGCCACCGTGGATGGCCGGCTCCTTGCCGTGGTCGACGATCGCGCCTGGGTCCTCGATGAAGGACACGGCAACTGGCAGGCCGTGGCCTGGTCCGCTGGTGCGGCGCCCCGGCCGCTGTCGACGGTGTTCGGCGATGCGTCGCGTGGCTACGTCTTGCTGGTCGACGATGCCTCGGCGGCGACATCCATCGCACGGCTGTCGCTGGATGCCTCCGGCGTCGCGCTGACGCCCCTGCCGCCACTGCCTGGCCCGGTTCCGGTGCGCGTGCTGCGTCGACCGATACCGCGGTCTACGTCGCCGGCATCGAAAACGGCGCGGCGACCCTGCTGCGTATCGACACGACCGCCGCCCAACCCGTGTGGGTGAAGCAGGCCGACCTGCCCGATGGCCGTGCACCTTCGACGCTCGTGGTACAGGGTGCCGGCATTTTCGTCACCGTGGGCAATGCGGTCTGGCGCTGGGTGCCCGAGGGTGGATGGAGCCAGCGTGGTGTCGCGCCGGAAGCGATTCTTCCGGGAATGGCGCGGCCGATGGGCCAGGCCAACGTCGCCTATCTCGTCGGCGACGCCACGTCGGCCCGCGCCATGACCTTCCAGGTCGTGACGCGTGCATGGGCGGTCCTGCCGGGCGTGCAGTTCACCCGGGTGACGGCCGCGGCGCTCTGGAAGGATGGCTTTGTCTGGTCGTCAGACGATGGCACCAAGACAGCAGTTTCGTCCGCGCAGGTGCAGTCGAGCAAACTGCTGCTCCGCTGGCTCGACTGGCTGGTGATCGTCGTCTACCTCGGCGGCATGATCGGCATCGGCCTGTACTTCTACCTGCGTGAAAAGCGCAACTCGACCGCGAACTTCTTCGTGGGCGGTCGCAGCATTCCGTTCTGGGCCGCGGGCGTGAGCCTGTATGCCGCGAACACCAGTTCGATCAGCTTCATCGCCATTCCGGCGAAGGCCTTCGAGAGCAACTGGCAGTACATGACGAACAACCTCATCGCGGTGTTCGGCCTGATGTTCGTCGCCGTGTGGATCGTGCCGCTGCTGCGCCGGCTGGACCTGATGTCGGTGTTCTCGTATCTGGAAACCCGTTTCCATCCCGCCATCCGCATGATCGCCAGCGCACTGGCGATTCTCACCCAGCTCGGCAGTCGCATGAGCGTCATCCTGTTCCTGCCGGCGCTCGCCATCGCCACGATCACCGGCATCAGCACGACGCTGAGCGTGATCCTGATGGGCGGCTTCACCATCATCTACACCGCCATGGGTGGCATGAAGGCCGTGATCTGGACCGACGTCGTGCAGGTGATCGTGAAGATGGGCGGTGCGATCTTCGCGATCGGCTTCATCATCTGGCACCTGCATGGCGGCTTCGGCGAGTTTCTCGGCACGGCGATGGCCGATCGCAAGATGCATCTGCTCGATTTCAGCTTCGACCTGACCAAGGCGACGGTGTGGGGCTTCCTGTTCCTCGTGCTGTTCGACGTCGTACTGACGTTTCCGAAGGACCAGGTGCTGATGCAGCGCACGCTGTCCACGCCCTCGGCCAAGGAAGCGGGCCGCTCGATCTGGGCTTTCGCGGCGATCATGATCCCGGGTGGCCTGGTCTTCTACATGATCGGCACGGCGCTCTTCGTCTTCTACAAGGCCCATCCGGAACGAATGAACCCGATGCTGCCGATCGACGCCACGTTCCCGCTGTTCATCGCGGCGGAACTGCCGATGGGCGTGACCGGGCTGATCGTGGCGGGCATTTTCGCCGCGGCGATGGCGACGCTCTCCGGGATCATGAACAGTGTCGCCACCCTGGTCTCGGTCGACTTCTACGATCGCCTGGTCAAGCACCGCACGCCCAAGCAGAGCGTCATCTTCGCCGAGGTCAGCACGGTGGTCGTCGGGCTGATCGGTATCGGCCTGGCGCTGCTGCTGTCGCGATTCGACGTGCATTCGCTGTTCGATGTATCGATCGAGCTGGCGGGACTGCTCGGCGGCGGTTTCGCCGGCGCCTACACGTTGGGCATGTTCACCCGCCGTGCCAACTCGCCGGGCGTGGCGATCGGTATCGCATCGAGCACGGCGCTGACCTTCGTCGCCTGGGTGTTCAAGCTGGTCCACCCTTATTTCTACCTGGCGATATCGATCTGCCTCTGCATCGTGATCGGTTACATCGCCAGCCTGTTTTTCCCGGCACCCACGCGTTCGCTACGCGGACTGACGATTCATCGCGATCGTGACGGTGAATGACCTACCATGGCGCTCACCTGCCGACCGCCAGTGAGATGACGTGGAAACCCAGTTCCTCAATACCTTCATCACCGTCGCCGATCACGGGTCGATGGCAGCGGCCGCGCGACTGCTCAATATCACCCCCGCTGCTGTGGCGCAGCAAATTCGTACACTGGAGCGCGAGATCGGCGCGACGCTGATTGCGCGTGTCGGTCGCACGGTCAGTGTCACCGAGGAAGGCTCGCGCATCCTGCAGCGCTCGCGCGATGTCCTGCGCAACGTGGCCGACCTGCGCAGCGTCGCCAACGAGAGTGGGGTGTCGGGCGAGCTACGGCTCGGCGCGTGTCCGACCGCGCTCGCCGGTATGCTTCCGGACGTTCTCGCACGCATGGTCGAGACCTTCCCGCGGATCAATGTCTTCATCAAGCCAGGCTATTCGGTCGATCTCTACAACGACGTGGAGAAGGGCGACCTCGATGCCGCCGTCGTGCTCCAGGCCCCATTTCCCCTACCGAAGACCTGCGAGTGGCAGCTGCTGCGTGAGGAACCCTTGATCGTGTTGGCGCCGCGTGCACTGGCGGGGCGTGATCCGCACGAACTGCTCGCCACCGAACCGCTCATCCGCTACGACCGCAACCAGTGGGGTGGCCGTCAGGCTGACGATTACCTGCGTGCCCATGGCATCGTCCCGCGCGAGCGCTTCGAGCTCAATGCACTCAACGCGATCGCGGTGATGGTCGACCGCGGTCTTGGCGTGTCGCTGGTTCCCGATTGGGCAAAGCCCTGGCCGGAAGGCCTCGATCTGGTTCGCATGCCGCTGCCGAATCCGTCGGAACCGCGCCGCATCGGCATCGTCTGGTCGCGCTCCAGCGTGCGCGTGCGGTTGGTCACCGTGTTGCTCCAGGAGAGCCGCAAGGCGATGGCGGCGATGGTCTCGCCGTGACGGCGAATGTGTCATGCATGTTGCGTCGCCGCATAGTTTTGCTTGGTTCGTAAGCAACAAAAACTAGTCTCTGAACATACCCGCCCTCGGTTTCTTGCCTTGCCGTAAGCGCATAGGCTCACCACCACCGAGATGAAGGTCAGTGGCGCGCCGGGGAGGGCGCAGCCAACGCAGCAGACAGTTTCTTGCCCGGGCGCGCCGTCACAGGGGGCACGCCGCACCCGCCCGCTTGGGCGATCGATCCAACGGCAACACGGACCCGACATGATCAAACCACTTTCCGCCGCGATCGGCAGCATCCTGCTGGTCTCCTTCTTCGCCACCAGCGCCCACGCGCAGGACTCGACTTCGCCCACCGACGCGCCGAGCACGCCGAAGGCCGCGAAAAAGAAAGACGACAAGAACAACGACCAGCCGGTGAACCTCGACCAGGTGGTCGTGACCGGCGTGCGTACGCCGAAGGCGATCGACGAGATTCCCGGCGCCATCACCGTGGTCAACAAGGAAGAGATTGCCCACACGCTGCTGGTGACCGAAGACGCGACGGCCGTGCTGGCGCGCTCGGTGCCGGGCTATGCGGAATCGTCCCAGGCCATGAGCAACACCGGCGAAACGCTGCGCGGACGGATTCCGCTGCGCCTGTTCGACGGTGTGCCCCAGGGCTCGCCGCTGCGCGAAGGCACCCGCAATGGCACCTTCACCGACATGGGTATCGTCGGCCGGATCGAAGTCATCAACGGCCCATCGGCCTCGGAAGGCATCGGCGCGGCGGGCGGCATCATCAATTACCTGTCGAAGACGCCGACCAAGGAAGGCAACGAGACGACCATCACCACGCGCTACCAGACCCAGGGCAAGTCGGACAGCGGCAGCTGGAAGACCGGCGTGACGTTTGCCCGCAAGGAGGCCAGCTACGACGTGTTGCTGGCCGGTTCCTACATCGATCGTGGCATGACCTACGACGGCAACGGTCGCCGCATCGGCCTCAATACCTCGGGCTCGCTGGCCGATTCGACCTCGAGCAACCTGTTCGCCAAGCTCGGCTACAACTTCGGTGAGGGTGACGACCAGCGCCTCCAGGCGACCTTCAGCAAGTTCAAGATCACCGGCAAGGGTGATTACATCCAGGTGCTCGGCTGCCGTGGTCCGACGGACGACCCGCCGTGCGCCACGCCGCGCACGAACACCTCCGAGCGGGGGCACATCGACGGCTCGCGAGACGCGTTCAACGATTTCAAGCAATACAGCGCCGAGTACACCAACAAGAACCTGTTCGGTGGTGCGCTCGATATCAACGTCTACAAGGCCGACCAGGCCATGCGCTACCTGCCGGAGAACACCGAGGACAAGCAGGATCCACTCATCGCACCGCTGAATACCCTGTTCGATCAGTCCGAGATCACCGCCAAGAAGCGCGGCATTCGTACCTCCTGGACCCGCCCCGACTTTCTCGTCACCGGCCTGGAACTGCACACCGGTGTCGACGTGGCCCGCGACGAGGCGCAGCAGCGCCTGGCCCTGACCGACCGTCTCTGGGTACCACCGATGATCTACAACAGCGTCGCGCCGTACGCGCAGCTGTCGTACGACATCGGTCAATTCACCATCAGCGGCGGTTATCGCCGCGAGAGCGATCGCCTCACCGTGGACAGCTACACCACCACGTATTACCGCAATCGCGTGTTCGTCCAGGGCGGCAAGCTGTCGTACAAGGAAAACCTGCGCAACATCGGCGGCATCTGGCGTTTCAACGACGAGTGGTCCGCGTTCGCTTCCTACAGCGAGGGCTTCACGTTGCCCAACATCGGTATTCCGCTGCGCAATATCAGCATACCGGGGCAGTCGGTGAGCAGGATCAGCGACCTCAACGCCATCATCTACAAGAACAACGAATTCGGCTTCAACTGGCGGGGTGACCGCGGTGCGTTCGGCGCCACGCATTACATCTCGAAGTCGCCGTTCGGTTCGTCGCTGGCGATCGATCCGAACACCAGCGACTTCATTCTCTCGCGTGCGCCGGTGCGAATCGAGGGTACCGAGTTGACGGGTGAGTGGCGCTTCAACCCCGACTGGAAGGCCACGGCGATTTACTCGCACATCACCGGCAAGACCGCGTTCTGGTCGCAGGATCCGGCGGGCAACTACGGCGCGGGCGCGCTCAAGAAGCCCCTCGGTGTGCTCGATATCAACCCGGACAAGCTGGCTTACGCGGTCACCTGGAACTACTCCCCCCACGGTGACGCCACCCTCGGGGCTACCTCCTTGTTCGGTCGGCATGTGTCGGGCAATGACACGCGAGCTTACGACGGCGCGACCTTCAGCTACAGCGAGCGCACGCACGGCTACACCTTGTTCGACCTCGGCGTGAACTACGACCTGGAACGTTACGGCAAGCTTTCGCTTGGCGTGGAGAACCTGCTCGACAAGCAGTACATCCTCAGCTGGTCACAGCTGGCGGGCTACCAGAACTACTGGTCGGGCCGTGGCCGCGTCACCTCGCTGACTTACACGATCACGCTGTGACGGACCGATCGACCTGGCAGAGCCGCGCCGCGCGCGCGGCTTTGTCGTGCCTGGGTTTCCTGTGGTGCGCCTCGACCGCCGTCGCGGCGGAGGCGTGGCGTGCCGACACACTCGATCCGTTGCATGCGTTCATGCATGATGCCACCGGCAGTGACGGCTATCTCGGTGGCGTGACCCTGATCATGCACGACGGACGCATCGTGGACGTCGGCACCTACGGCTACGAAGACCTCGCGCATAAGCGGCCGATGCGCCGCGACGCCATTTTCCGCATCTACTCGATGACCAAGACCGTCACCTCCGTGGCGGTCATGATGCTCGTGGAGGAGGGCAAGGTATCGCTCGATACGCCGCTGGCCGATCTGTTGCCGGGTTTCGATCATCCGCAGGTCATGGCCGGCGGTACGGCGGCCACACCGCTGCTGCGGCCGGCGTCGCGCAAGCTCACTCTGCACGACCTGCTGACCCACACCTCGGGCTACCCGGCTGGTCTCGCTGGTGAGGGCGAGGCGGTCAAGGTCATGGAGCGTATCGACCCTCACGCCGCAGGCGACCTGACGGGTTTCGCGCAGCGGATGAGTCGGGTGCCGCTCGCCGCCGACCCCGGCACGCGCTTCGGTTACGACGGCGCCTCACTCGAACTGGTGGCGCGGGTGGTCGAAGTCGTCTCGAAGCGCCCGTTCGCAACATTCCTGCAGGAACGGATCTTCGGGCCGCTCGGTATGCAGGACACGGGCTTCCGCGTTCCCACCGGCCATCGCGATCGCGTCGTCGACATCACGCGCATGGCGGACAACGGTCATCTGGTCATCGCCGACGGTCCGAGCGCCGCCCATCCCGGCGAACCGCTGAATCGCTACATGAGCGGGGCAGGGGGGCTGTATTCCACCGCGGACGACTACGGGCGGTTCGCGCAGATGCTGCTCGATGGCGGCCGATACGGCGACCATGTCCTGCTCGGCCGCAAGACCGTCGAGCTGATGATGCGCAATCACCTGGGCATGCTCGACCCGCCGGTGACGCAGTTCAGCGCCGGCGAGGGCTTCGGTATCGGCGGCTACGTGGTGATCGACCCCGCGCGGCGCGGCCAGCTCGGATCGGTTGGCCAGTACGGCTGGGCCGGCGCCGCCTCCACGACGTATACGATCGACCCGCAGGAGCATCTCGTCGCCATCCTCATGCTCCAGCACCTGCCTCGCGACGATGGCCGCAAGGACCTTCCGCGCCTCGCGCGGCCGTTCTACGACCTCGTCTACCATGCCCTTCCATGACCCCCAGGTTTCCCGCCATGCATGCTTCCCCTGACGAACACGACGAACCGGCTCGGGTGACCCACGAGTACAAGTTCTCCCACGTCACCACCGGCCGTTACCTGCCAACACCGGGCCGGGCGCCCGGCTGGCCGTTCGCCGAGATCGGTCACTGGAAGATGGATGTCGACGGTACCGCGGACGACTGGGTTCGCGAGCTGCGCGACTGGCGTCGTGAGCACCTCACGCGCATCGGTTACGACGACGCCAACTATCGTCGTCCCGAGCTGCAATGGGCGCAAAGCAACTTCGTCCACGCGCAAATGATGGTCGAGGATCGTTACTTCTACGATCCCGTCGCCGGACGCTACACCGTCGACCGCTATCTGGACGACCTCGAAGCCCGTTTCGGCGGGATCGACAGTGTCCTGATTTGGTTCGTCTACCCCAACATCGGCATCGACGACCGGAACAAGACGGATCTCACGTACGACCTGCCGGGTGGCCTGGATGGATTGCGCGTCGCCGTGGACGACTTCCATCGTCGTGGTGTCCGCGTGTTCCTGCCGACCATGCCCTGGGACAACGGGACGCGTCCTGCGGAGGAGAGCGACTGGGACGCCATGGCGAAGCTGGTCGCCGCGCTCGGCGCCGATGGCGTCAACGGCGATACCTATAACGGCGTTCCCCGTGCGTTCTTCGATGCCTGTGACGCGGCGGGCCGGCCGGTCGTGTTACAGCCCGAATCGACGATCAGCGCCGAAGAGCAGCTGATCTGGAACGTACAAAGCTGGGGCAAGAAGGCACCGAACGAGGTCATCCCGCCGGTCGCCAAGTTCAAGTGGCTCGAACCGCGCCACATGATCAATTACGAGAACCGCTGGGGGCGCGATCGTAACCACGATCTCCAGTACATCTTCTTCAACGGCATCGGCTACAACGCCTGGGAGAACGTGTGGGGTATCTGGAATGGCCTGACCCCGCGCGATGCGGAGGCGCTACGCCGCATCGCCACCATCGAGCGGCAGTTCGCCCCGGCGCTGGTGAGCATGGACTGGCGCCCGTACGAGCGCACGCTGCAGGCCGGCGTGTTCGCCAGCCGCTTCCCCACCGACGGGTTCACGCTGTGGACCCTGGTGAACCGTCAGGAATACGTGATCGCCGGCGAGCAGCTGGCGGTGCCTCATGTCGACGGCACCCGTTACATCGATGTCTGGAACGGTGTCGAACTCACGCCGCGGCTGCATGACGGCAAGGCGGTGCTGCCCTTCCTGCTGGAAGGACGCGGTTTCGGTGCGGTGGTGGCACTTGCTGCCGGTGCCTCGGTCGAAGGCCTGGACGGCTTTCTGAAGACGATGCGGGACGCCGCCGCCACCCCGCTGGCGTCCTTGTCCTCGACATGGCGGAGCCTGCCGCAGACCATGCGTCCCGTCACGGCGACCGTGCGCGTCGCCACGGCGCCACAAGGCATGCTGACGATTCCTGCCGGTCCGTTCGACTTCATCGTCGGCGGTGTCGAGATCGAAGGACAGACCTGGGACGGTAACGATGTGCAGTACCCGTGGGAGGACAGCGCGCGTCGCGGTCACCGCCGGCACATGCAGATGGAGTCCTTCCACATCGACCGTACGCCGGTCACCAACGCACAGTACGCCGCCTTCCTCGACGAGTCCGGCTGGCGCCCGCTGGACGCGCATAACTTTCTCCGCCATTGGGTGGACGGCAAGCCGCCCGTCGGCTGGGAGAACAAGCCGGTCACCTGGGTGGGCATCGAGGATGCACGCGCCTATGCCGCATGGGCGGGCAAGCGCCTGCCGCACGAGTGGGAATGGCAGTACGCCGCACAGGGCGGCGACGGCCGTCGCTACCCGTGGGGTAACGACTGGCGGGAGGATCTCGTGCCGGCCGTGAATCGCGGGCGGCACCTGCGTGCCCCGGCCGACGTGGACGCGTTCCCGCAGGCGGCCAGTCCCTTCGGCCTGCTCGACCTGGTCGGCAACGTCTGGCAGTGGACCGACGAATTTCTCGACGAGCACACGCGCGCCGCGGTGCTGCGTGGCGGCAGCAGTTACCAGCCACAGACCTCGCATTGGTATTTCCCCCAGGCGTATCGTCTGGATCAGCACGGAAAGTACCTGCTGATGTCACCCGGCAAAGACCGCTCCGGCTGTGTGGGCTTCCGTTGCGTGGTCGATGCTCCATGAGGGTGGACACTCAGTTCGGCGGCCTGCTCGGCGACGCACTGGCGGCGAACCTCCAGGGGCGGCTGTCACATTTCATCGTGGACGAACACAGTCCGGCGATCGCCTTGTTCGCACCCGAGCGCCGTGCACTGAACGACGAGGGCGATTGGTACGGCGAACATGCCGGCAAATGGCTGGTCGCCGCCTCGCGGGCCGCGGCACGGTGCGGTGACGAGGCGCTTCGCGCACGTGTACTGCGTGTTGCCGATTACCTGGTTTCGATCCAGGAAGACGACGGCTATCTCGGCACGTACGCGCCCAGTCGTCGCTTCATGGTTGCACAGCCACCGAAGCCGGTGAGCTGGAACGGCGAGCCGAGCGTGCGCACCTGGGATATCTGGACCCACGCTTACCTGATGCTCGGGTTGCTGGAGGTCCACCGTCATTTCGGTGGTTCGCGCTATCTCGACGCGGTACGCCACATCGGCGATCTCTGCCTTCACACGCTGTCGTCGTGCGGCATCGATATCACCGACCTGGGCAATCACTTCGGTATGTCGGCGACGGTGCTGCTGGATCCCGCCGTGGACCTGCACCTGGCGACCGGCGATCCGCGATATCTGGAGCTGGCCCGGCTTGTCCTTCGGCAGGCGGATGCCCATCCGCCACTGGCGTTGCTGAGCCAATGCCTTGCAGGGACGGACG
>Ga0247742_10000825_pt1 | contig 23347 bp, 22 predicted proteins | sample UWRJL208509C2_FD_180944 | JGI IMG/M metagenome (GOLD analysis project Ga0247742, IMG submission 180944) | Plant litter microbial communities from Arlington Agricultural Research Station in Wisconsin, United States - UWRJ-L208-509C-2 | ecosystem: Environmental > Terrestrial > Plant litter >... | reverse complement strand
ACATGCACGCCGACTTCGTCGAGGCCGCTCGCCAGCGCCTTGCCGCCACGTCGGTGACCAATGTCACGCTGGAAACCGCCGAGGCCGTCAACGGCTTCAACCCGACCGGCGTTTTCGACGCCGTCGTCATTACGGGTGCCGTCCACACGGTCCCCGAAAAGTTCGTGCGCTGGCTCAAGCCGGGTGGGCGCATGTTCGTCGTACGCGGCGATTCCCCGGCGCAGACGGCGGTGCTCCTCACCCACGAAGGTGAAGGCCGCTACCGCGAGGAATCGCTGTTCGAAACGGACCTTCCCTACCTGGCGCATGCCGCGCCGGTGAAGCGCTTCGTGCTCTGACCCACAGATTACCCATCACCCACGAGGCGAAACCATGCGCTTGAAGCTGCTCACCGTCGCGCTCGCATTGGCCGCGACGCCGTTCGCGAGCCATGCTGAAGACTTGCTCGACGCCTACCGCCAGGCCCGGGCAAACGATCCGGTGCTGTCGCAGGCCGACTCCACCCGCCTCGCCACCGGCGAAGGCGTGGACCAGGCTCGTGCGTTGCTGCTGCCCCAGGTCAACGGCTCGCTCGGCATCACCCAGTCCGATCCCGCTGGCCCGTCGCGCTCGGTACTGACCGACGCCGCCGGCAATCCGTTGCGTGATGCCGCAGGCAATCCGCTCCTGAGCAGCGATATCGGCCACACCCGCCAGCGCACGCTGGGCGCGACGGTCACGCAGAGCGTGCTCAACTTCAGCCAGATCGCCGACCTGCAGGCCGCGCATTCGTCCGCGAACTCGCAGAACGCGACGTACGAAGCCGCCCTCCAGCAGCTGGCGACGCGCGTGGCCACGGCCTATTTCCAGGTTCTGACCAACGACGACGCCCTGACCTTCGCCAAGGCCAACGAGCAGGCCCTGGCCCGCCAGCTGGAACAGGCGCAGCAGCGCTTCGACGTCGGCCTGTCCGCCATCACGGACGTACAGGATGCCAAGGCCCAGCACGATACCTCGGTCGCCGCCGTCATCACGGCCGAGAACACGCTCGCCGATTCGCGTGAAGCCCTCACCCAGATCACCGGCAAGCCGGCCGACAACCTGAAGAAGCTGCGCGAGCAGCTGCCGATGGACGCGCCGACCCCGAACGATCCGAAGGCCTGGGTGGCCGAAGCGGTCAAGAGCAGCCCGAGCATCCTCGCCGCGCAGTACAACGTCGAGTCGTCCGAGCACAGCATTTCGTCCGCACGTGCGGGCCATCTGCCGACCATCGACGCCTCGCTGGGTTACAACAAGAGCACGGCGTGGACGCAGAACGCCGGCGCCGGCTCGGCCGCTTCCGCGGGTACCCTCGGTTCGAGCGGCACCAACGGCCGCGGGGCGACCACGGTCGGCCTGACGCTGAACGTGCCGATCTTCTCCGGTGGCCTCACGCAGTCGCGCGTCCGCCAGTCGATCTACCAGCGTGACGCCGCCCAGGACTCCCTGGAATCGGTGCGCCGCCAGGTGGTGCGTGACACGCTCAACTTCTACCGCTCGGTCGTCGCCGGCATCAGCAAGGTCGGAGCGACCAAGGCTGCCGTCGAGTCCTCCGAGAGCGCACGCGACGCGACGCAGGCCGGTTTCGAAGTCGGCACCCGCACCATCGTCGACGTCCTGATCGCCCAGCAGAACCTCACCCAGTCGCTCAGCGACTACTCGCAGGCCCGCCACCAGTTCATCCTCGACAAGCTGCTGCTCAAGCAGACGGCCGGCACGGTGGACATCAAGGACCTGGAAGAAGTGAACTCGCTGCTGCAGTAAGGGCAACGGCTCCACCGAACGAAAAAAAGGCGGGCCTTCGGGTCCGCCTTTTTCGTTGCACTTGGCGCAACCGCCTCACCTGTAGGAGCCGATTCATCGGCGAAAAGCCAACGGAGCGAAGATGCCGAGCCCCGGCACACTCGCGCTTAGGCGAAGTCGCGGTCGGGTTGGCCCTTGGGGCCGCCGGCGCAGCTCTTCGAGGCGGGCCGTAGCTGTGCTCTCGCTCGCACGAGAACTGAGCGGCCCTCAGCTCATGCGACCCCAAGGGCCAACCCGACCGCGACACCACACGGTGAGGTTGCGTGATGCAAAAGCGCACCGCCGCTTCGTCAGTCATCGTTCGACAAGCGACCGGCTGCGCAATGTGGGAGCCGATTCATCGGCGAACCCTCAGGCACTCCGGCCTTCGAGTGAGGCCTTTCATCGCATCGGGCGAGCGGTTGAACCGCCTGCACGATGCGATGCACGGCCTCATTCGCAATAGTAAGGTTGAGGGTTCGCCGACGTAGTCGGCTCCTACAGTTGGGTCGCATGCTTGCTGGCGGTGCGCTCGGCCGGAAGCAACCTCAGTATTCGATGCCGCGAGGGGCAAGGCCCTTGGGGCCGCATGAGCTGAGGGCGGCCCCGACCGGCTGACGGAGCGAGAGAGTGGCTACCGCCCGCCTCGAAGAGCTGCGCCGGCGGCCCCAAGGGCCTTGCCCCTCGCGGCTTTCGCGAGCGATGAACGGCACCAGCTTCTTCGCTCTGTTGGCTTTTCGCCGATGAATCGGCTCCTACATGTTCAGTCCGCTTATTCTTGCAGCAACCGGTCGACGAGTTTCATTACTTTGCCGACGGAGCCGCGCTCGCTGTCGAAGACATGGCGGGCGGCGGTGCCCATGGCTTCGCGGCGGTCGTGGTCGCGCAAGAGTGAAAGGACCTGTTCGCCGAGTTCGCCGCTGCTGGCCACGCGCTGGCCGCCGGACGCTTCCAGGAGGGCCTGGGTGATCTCTTCGAAGTTGAACGTGTAGGGACCGACCAGCACCGGCTTCGACAGCGCCGCGGGCTCGAGCACGTTGTGGCCGCCGATGGATACCAGGCTGCCGCCGACGAAGGCGACGTCGCAGGCAGCGAAGAACCGTAGCAGCTCGCCCATGGAATCGATCACGAAACACTGGGTGTTGTGCCCGGGCACGCCGTCCGTGCTGCGCGTGCCCACCTGGAAACCCAGGCTGCGCACCGACGACTCGACGGCTTTGAATCGTTCGGGATGCCGTGGCGCGATCAACAGCAAGGCATCGGGCAGGCGTCGCATCACATCGAGGTGCGCCTGGAGCACGGCCATTTCCTCGCCCTCGTGGGTGCTGGCTGCGATCCATACCGGACGGCCTGTGCCCCAGGCTTCGCGCATGGCCTTGCCGGCCTGCAGCGCGTCGTGCGGTACGGGCATGTCGAATTTCAGGTTGCCGCAGACGGTGAGCTGGCTGGGCTCGGCACCAAGCAGGCGGTAGCGCGCTGCGTCGGTTCGCGACTGCGCGGCGATGTGGCTGACGCAGCGCAGGGCGCTCTTCACCAGCGAACTCATGCGCGCATAGCCACGCAAGGAACGTTCGGACAGACGGGCGTTGGCGATCAATAGCGGAATGCCGTGGCGCCGGCAGGCGAAGTAGAGATTCGGCCAGATCTCGGTCTCGACGATCACCGCCAGGCGGGGGCGCGTGTTGCGCAGGAAGCTCCTTACCGCGAACGGCAGGTCGTACGGCAGATAGACACTGTGGACGCGGTCGCCGAACAACTGACGGACGCGTTCGGAACCCGTGGGCGTCACCGTCGTCACCATCAGGGGGGCCTGCGGGTACGCCTCCATGAGGGCTTTGACCAGGGGCTCGGCGGCGTTCACTTCACCGACCGATACCGCGTGCACCCACAGGCACCCATTCAGGCGCGGCGTTGGAAAACGGCCAAAGCGTTCACGCCAGCGCACGTGGTAGTCGCCATAGCGCATGCCGCGCGCCATCAGGCGGAGCATCACCAGCGGCGTGAACAGGTACATGGCGCAGTTGTAGATCAGACGCAGCAGCACGCGGTCCCCTGGGACTTGCCAGTGACCGGGCAGTATAGCCGCCCCCATTCGCTACAATGGCGTGACATGCCCGGAATGCCTCGCCCCTCCCTGACCCTACGCCTGCTTGCGCCCCGTCACTGGGCCGCGTGGATCGGTGTGGGCTTCATCTGGCTGATCGCCCACCTGCCCTTCCGGACACTGATGCGGCTGGGGCGCCAGGCGGGCCGGCTGGCCCTGCATCTCAATCGGGAACGTCGGCGCATCGCGGCAACCAATATCGCGCTGTGTTTCCCCGAGCTGGGGGGGACGGCGCAGAAGGCGTTGCTGCGAGCCAATCTGTGCGATGTCGGCATGATGCTGGCCGAGTTCGCGCTGGGCTGGATGGGCTCGGACCGCGCCATCGCGAAGGTGCCGGTGACCGTCGACGGCCTCGAGCACCTCGAAGCCGCGCGTGCCGCCGGCCGTGGCGTGCTGCTGGTCGGTGGACACTTCTCGCATCTGGAACTGAGTGCACGCCTGGTCTCCTCGCGCATCCGCATCGCAGGCATGTACCGGCGCATGGACTCGGAGGTGTTCGAGTTCGCGGTGCTGCGCTCGCGCCTGCACTACGCCGACGCGATGTTCGACAAGGACGATATCCGCGGCACCGTGCGTTACCTGAAACAAGGCGGCACGCTCTGGTACGCGCCCGACCAGGACATGCGCAGCAAGGACAATGTGTTCGTGCCGTTCTTCGGCGTCAAGGCCGCGACGATCACCGCGACCCATCACCTGGCGCGTCTTTCCGGCGCCCTGGTCATCCCGTTCTATCACCGCCGCCTGCCGGACGATGCCGGTTACGTCATGCGTCTTGGCGCGCCGCTTGCGGATTTTCCGAGCGACGACGCGGAGCGCGATACCGCACGGGTGAACGAACAGATCGAAAGCATGGCGAGGGAAGCACCCGAGCAATACCTGTGGGTGCACAAGCGTTTCAAGACGCGGCCGCCAGGCGAAGCGAAGATCTACTGATCCCCGCCCGGCACAGGTAAGTACGGGCCTAGGCAGCTATTGCCCGTCAGCGTCGACGAAAGCCACGTGAAAAAGTACGAGCGTAAAAACGACTCGTCTTCCCCCCTAGACGGACCTTCCCCATGCAGTCGCTCTTCCGCTTCGCGCGATCCCTGCGCGGTCGGGCCGAATGGCATAGCTCGCGCTGGCGCGGCTTCAACGCCGCGACGACGTACATCGCGCGCTCCGTGCTGCACTGGCGCGCGCATGCGGCGTGGCTGGCCTTCCTCGAGTCGCCGGCCATGGCTGGCCTGGCGATGATCGATCGCACGCTGACGGAGCGCTACCAGCACCGTTACATGAACCGCCACTGGTCGATGATGCAACGCCTGGGTGCCACGCACGCACACTATGCCTTCGCCGTCCGCCGTTTTCCGTCCGAGCTGTTCGACAGTCTGTACTGGCAGCGCGAAGTGCCGGTGGGTCGTGTGATCTTGCGCGATGGAAGCGGCTTGTCCCTGTTGCTGAAGGCCCCTGCCCTGCGGGGCCGCGAGGGCGAGCTGAGCATCTCGCTCACGGACGATCACGGCTTGCAGATCTCCTACGCGACGATTTCCTTCGTCGACGACGGTCGCACCGTGATCATCGGTTGCCTGCAGGGTGCGGCGAACAACGCCGGGCGCGATGCGATTCGCGAACTCACCCGACAGTCGCATGGACTGCGCCCGAAGAACCTTCTGCTTTCGATGATCCGCTCGCTGGCCGAATCCCTGGGTGCGGAACGCATCCTCGGCATCGGCAACGAGGCGCATCCGTTCGCGAGCAGGAAGAAGATCAAGGCCGACTACGACGCGTTCTGGCTGGAGAACGACGGCGTGGCCGATGCACAGGGCTTCTATGCGATGCCGGTGCGCGAGCCCGAACGCTGCGCCTCCACGGTGGAGAGCAAGCGACGCAGCGAGTTCCGGCGTCGCGAGACGCTGCGTCAGGAAGCCTGTGCCTTACTCGTCTCGGCCTTTGTCGCGGAGCGAAGCGCCGAGGCCCAGGCGGCGTGAAACACGAAGCTCGTAGAGCTTGGCGTATTTGAGGAAGGCGTAGAACGCGTGCACGCGGGCGGCGACGAAGCCCGCCCAGCCACCACGCCAGTGACCGCGCCACAGGTAGTAACGCAGGAAGGCCACCGTCGGATAGACCACCATGCGTGCACGAAGGTGTCGCGGCGTGCGCGTGCGGCGATCATGCACCTGCAACGACGAATAACGATTGGCCTTGTCCACGCGACCTTCGATGTCACGCTCGCCGTAGTGATCGATGACCGCGTCGAGACGACGCACCGGCCCGTCGACGACGATGCTCTCGTGCACTTCGTGGCCGCTCATTTGCGCGCGGGTGCGATCGAACAGGCGGACGTAGTGATTCAGCCTGGCGTGATCGGACTGCCAGCGCCAGAACACCCATTCGCGACGAAGCAGTTCAAAGCCCGCGACATCGGGTGATTCCAGGGCGCGGCAGATGCGATCCACCGCCGCTGCCGGAAGGGCTTCATCCGAGTCGAGCAGGAGCACCCAGCGATAGACCGCGAGATCGATCGCCGCCTGCTTCTGTGCGCTGTACCCGGCGAACGGCTGCACTTCGATGCGCGCACCCGCTCGCGCGGCGATATCGCGTGTCGTATCCGTGGAACCGGAGTCCAGGACCAGGATGTCGTCGGCGAAGTGCACGGAGGCCAGGCAGGCCTCGATCGTGTCGGCGTTATTGAACGTGGTAACGACGACGGAGAGTGGCTCACGCGCCATCGCGCGGCTCCAGGTCCGGCAGGTCGGCGAACAACGCGGCACACCAGACCGACACAAGCCAGGCGGCCAGCAAACCCCACCAGGCCGAATAGAAGGCCATATGCGTATTCAGCGGAAAGAGGATCACGACCAGGGCGAGCGTGGCGGGAAAGGCGCGATAGCGCGCGACGGTCCCCGCGCGCCACCACGTGCGTACCGCCAGGACCACCGCCGCCAGCCAGGCGAGCACGCCGATGATGCCGGTCTCGGTCGCCACCTCTAGCACGACCTGGTGCGCGTGACAGGCGCCCTCGCCTTCCGCGCACTTCTCCATCGTCAGGAAGTGATCGCCCGGGTTTGCCACGGCCGGATAGGCGTAGCGGAATCCGCGTACACCCACGCCGTTCACCGGATGCGCGGCAAACATGCGCAGCGAGGTGGTCCAGATATCCAGGCGCCCGGTCAGCGCGGCGTCGACGCCTTCGCTCGTGCCCGACAGGGCCGGCAAAGTGTGGGCGATGCGGTCACGGAAACGCGGCGACACCTGCCAGGCGAGCAGCGCGACCAGGGCGAGCGATGCGCCCGCGGCGACGCACGCCACGGCGAACCGTCGTGGCGTCTTCGCCTCGTTCCAGAGAAAACCCAGGGCGACGAGCCCGTAGCAAAGCCACGAGGCACGCGACCCGGAAAGCAGGATCGGACCGAGCGCCAGCAGGAAGGCGATCGCCAGGCCGCGACGCCCCCATCGCTCACGCGCGCTCCAGAGCAAAAAGGGCGCAAGCGCGGAAAGCGCCGGGCCGAGTTTCAGGTTGTCCGCACCGAAGATGCCCGAGAGACGCTCGGCATTCGATGCGCCGGCCAGGCCGTAGCCCGTGATGGCCTGGATCCAGGCATCGGCGACCCAGATCGCGACCACGACCGCGGTGGCGAGATACAGGGCCCGTACTTTGCCTGGCCGGCGCATGGCGAAGCAGGTGTACACACCCAGCGGCGCGAAGCGCAGGAGGCCGGCCACCGTGAGCCAGGTCTTGCCCGGCGCCACCGCATCGATGGCCGAGACCAGTGCGGCACCCGCGTAGGCGGCGAACAGCCAGAGAAAAAGCGTCGCACCCGGGTGATGACGAATGGCCTGCGGCTCGCGGACCAGCAGCAGGATGCTGCCGACCAGGCAAAGGAACACGCCCAGCTCGGCACTGCGGCCAAAGGGCAGCAAGGCAGGCACGAGCCAGATCGGCAGCAACGGCGATGCGAGGCCGGCTTTGAGCGACCGAGCGAAGGTCCCGCTCACGCGGCAGGCACGCCCTGGAGCACATCGGCGTAGAGCGCCAGCGTGGCTTCCTGCATGTCGATCAGGCGATAGCTGCGCGGCGGCGGAATGGGCGGGGCGAAGCGGAGCAGCTCGGCCGCCCGCTCGACCAGTTTCTCGCGGTCGCCCAGCGGGACGCGCCCGGCCGGGTAGAGCTCGGCCAATAGCTCGCCGACGCCGCCATGGGCATAACCAATGACCGGCCGGCACAGCGCCAACGCCTCGACCACCGTCCGGCCGAACGACTCGGGCCGAACGGACAACTGAAGGATGAGCGCCGACATGGCGAACACGTCGCGAACATCGTCCCGCGCCGGCGAGATCACCACCTTGTCGTCCAGGCCGCGGGCATGGATGAGCTCGCGCAGCTCGGCCACGTAGGCCTCCCGCCCGGGCTCATCCGCACCGAGCAGGAGCAAGCGCGCGTCGATGGCGCGGTGGTTCAGGTCGGCCAGCAGCTCGATGGCGTCCGCATGACCTTTCAGGCGCGTGCCGCGTCCGGGCAGGGTCAGCAGCGGTGCGCCGGCCAGTTGAGGGTATTCCTCGAAGAAACCGCGCTGCCAGCTCTCGTCGGGCCGGTAGCCATACGGGAAAGCCTCGGTGTCGATGCCGCGCGGAATGACGGCGATCCGCGCCGTGTCGATATCGTCGGGGTAATGGCGGAGCACGTAGTCGCGCAGGGTCTGCGACACCACGATCACCCGCTCGCCACGGAGCAGGATGGCGCTGTAGCGCCCCGGCGAATTCAGCCCATGCACCGTGGTGACGAAGTGCGGACGGGGTTTCACGCCGCGCATGGCCCACCAGCCGATCCACGCCGGCAGTCGCGAACGGGCATGGACGATGTCGGGCTTCACCTCGCGCAGGATGCGGCGAAGCTTGCCCACCGTGAACAGCGTGCCGAGCGACTTGTGGCCGATCGGCAGGGTGATGTGCTCACTACCCTCGGCCTCGAGCTGCGCGACGAGACGGCCGCCCGCCGAGACCACGACCGAGCGGTGCCCGGCAGCGACCAGCGCCCTGGCGATTTCCAGGGTCGAACGCTCGGCCCCACCGGAGTGGAGGGTGGGGATGAGCTGTAAGACGGTCATCGTCCGATCTGGGAAGACGGTGGCCATGGGCGGTCCGAGAGGAAGGAGTGTCACGGGCAATGCAGGAAACATGCCCGCGCGGGGCCGTTCAGTCTTTCAACACGTAATTGGCGCCGCAATAGGGGCATTTGGAGGTGCCACCATCGTCGACGATGGGCAGGTAGACCTTCGGATGCGAGTTCCACAGGTACATGCCGGGCATCGGGCAGGACAGCGGGAGGTCCGCCTTGGTGACTTCGTAACGGTTCTCGGCGTTGGCCGGGATCAGCTTGGCGGCCGCGGGATTGGCATGCATGGGGGAAACTCCGGACAAGGCCGTGGAACTGGGGTCTGCGATGGTAGCAAAAGAGGGCATGGGGGATAAAAAAACCCGCGCCGTTACTGGCGCGGGTTCGAAGGCGTGAAACCTTGAAGCTGCTTACTTCTTGTCGGCAGCCGCGGCGTCGTGCGCTTCGGTCGTGATGCGGATCTTGATCTCGTCGGAGACGTTCGGCACATAAGCGCCGACGCCGAAATCCGAGCGCTTGATCGTGGCCGTGGCGTCGAAGCCGGCGGTCTGGACCTTCATCATCGGGTGCGGGCCGACCTTGTTCACGGTGACGTCGAGGGTGACCGGCTTGGTGACGCCGTGCACGGTCAGGTCGCCGACGACCTTGAGCTTGTCCTTACCGGCCGAGGTGACCTTGGTGCTCTTGAAGGTAACGGTCGGGAACTTGGCGGCGTCGAGGAAATCGGCCGACTTCAGGTGCTCATCGAGCTTCGGCACGAAGGTGTCGAGGCCGGCGAGCGGCAGGGTCGCTTCGACGGTGGACTTGGTCGGGGCGGCTTCGTCGTAGACGAGGGTGCCATCGACCTGGCCGAGGTTGGCGGTCGGGTTGGAGAAACCGAAGTGGTTCCAGCTGAAAAGGACCATGGTGTGGCCCGGGTCCAGCTTGTAGGTGACCGGAGCGGCGGCAGCGGTGCCGGCGGTGGCGAGCAGGCCCGCGAGGGCGACGTAACGGAGAGCGCGCATGGTGAATCTCCTGCAGTGGGTTGGGTACTGCTGATGGCAGCGGGACCGGGTGGTCACCGCGGGAATGGGTCAGGCTATTTGTGCCGCTTCGTCGAAGGAAAGACGCGGCAGTCGACCGAAAAGATTGGTGTCCGGATCGCCGTAACCGATGTTGATCAGGAAGTTCGACTTGATCTGGGTGCCGGCGAAGAACTCGGCGTCCACACCGGCCTGGTCGAAACCGGACATCGGGCCGCAGTCGAGACCGAGCGCGCGAGCCGCCATGATCAGGTAGGCGCCCTGCAGCGAGCCGTTGCGCGTACCCGACGCCTGGACGAGCGCTTCGTTGCCGACGAACCAGCTACGCGCATCGGCGTGCGGGAACAGCTGCGGCAGCTTTTCGTAGAAGGCGTAATCGGTGGCGACGATGGCGGTGACCGGTGCCTGCATCGTCTTCTCGGCGTTGCTCTCGGAGAGATACGGCTTGAGGCGCTGCTTGGCGTCCGGCGACTTCACGAAGACGATGCGCATGGGCGAGGAGTTGGCCGCGGTGGGGCCGAACTTGGCGAGCTCGTACAAGCGGCGGATCTGCTCGTCGCTGACGTCCTTCGGCTGCCACGCGTTATAGGTGCGGGCGGTCAGGAAGAGCTGGTCAAGCGAAGCATCGGACAACGGAGCGCTCATGGATATCCTTGTACAGTGATGGATCGCCGGGGCCCCGGCATCCCGACAGTGTAAGCGTCATCAGCCGGTCCGTGACCGGTCGGCCAGGGAACGTACTGTGGCAAATTCGACAACAATGCTGCCCCAGGATGCCTGCTGGGTCGTGACAGATGGAGCGGCCGGCAATCGGAGGCAGGCGCTGGCCCTTGCCGAGGCCCTCACGCCGTCCATTCGCGAGATCGTGGTCGAGCTGCGCGCGCCCTGGTCGTGGTTCGCACCCCGCCAGTTGCCGGGTTCGCGCATGGCCCTGGGCCGTGACGACGAAAGCCTGAGCCCACCCTGGCCAAGCCTGGTCATCGGCTGCGGCCGCAGCGCCGCCTGGGCGACGCGACAGATCCGCCAATGGTCCGGCGGCAGGACGCTGGCGGTGCAGTTGCTCGATCCACGGATCAATCCGGCGCACTGGGACCTGGTGATCGCGCCGAAGCACGATGCCCTCCGCGGTGAGAATGTACTCAATCCGCTGGGCTCGCTGCATCCCATCGACGACGCCTGGCTCGCCGACGGGCGCGACGCCTTCGCACCGTTCGCGGACCTGCCGTCGCCTCGGCTTGGCGTGCTGATCGGCGGCGCCCGACGCGGCACGCCGTTCGACGACGATGCGGCGAGCGCCTTCCTTGCGGCCGTCAAGGCTCGGCATCGGGCGGAGGGTGGCTCTGTCCTGGTAGCCGCGTCGCGGCGGACACCGGAGGCACAGCGGACTCGCATTCGCGACGCGTTCGCGGGCCTGCCAGGTGTCGTCTGGACTGACAGCACGGACGGCGCCAACCCCTACCCCGGCATTCTCGGCTGGGCCGACCGGCTCGTGGTCACGCCAGACTCGGTAAACATGCTGTCCGAGGCCTGCGCGACGGGGCGACCCGTGCATACGTTCGTGTCGAAGCCGCTGCCGGAGAAGCTGGCACGGTTCCATCAGGAGCTGCGCTCGGCGGGGTTGTTGCACGACATCGATGCGACCACCGCAGCCACACAGACACCGCTGCGCGAAACCGCGGCGATTGCCCGCGAAGTGCGAAGGCACCTGGGGCTGGACGAGCCTAAGCTCCTGTAGGAGCCGATTCATCGGCGAGCTCTTCCTTCGGGTGGGACTGAGGCAAGCAACCCCGAAGGAGCGCTGCTGCGCAGCGCGGGTTATTTGCCATTCGCCGATAAATCGGCTCCTACATGTGTCTATTGCCGATGAATCGGCTCTTTATGCATCCACGTAGCGGGCGGCGTCGCCGACCCAACGGGCGATCAGGCGCTCGCAGCGACCCGGATGATCTTTCATCATCGCCTCGGCCACCCGCTGCACTTCCGGCATCAGATGCCCGTCACGGGTGAGATCGGCGATACGAAACTGCAGCTGGCCGGTCTGGCGCGTGCCGAGTACTTCACCCGGGCCACGCAGTTCCAGGTCCTTCTCCGCGATGCGAAAGCCGTCGTTGGTTTCGCGCATCACCTGCAGGCGCTCGCGGGCCAGACGCGAGAGGGGCGTCTGATAGAGCAGTACACAGTTGGACGCGATGGCACCGCGCCCCACGCGACCGCGCAACTGATGCAACTGCGCCAGGCCGAGGCGCTCGCTGTTCTCGATCACCATCAGGCTGGCATTGGGCACGTCCACGCCTACCTCGATCACCGTGGTCGCGACGAGCACGGCGATCTCGCCGGCCTTGAACGCGTCCATCACCGCCTGCTTTTCCTTCGGCTTCATACGGCCGTGGATCAGGCCGACGGCGAGGTCGGGCAAGGCGATCGTCAGCTCGGCATGTGCCACTTCCGCCGCCTGTGCGTTGAGCTGCTCGGACTCTTCGATCAACGTGCAGACCCAGTACACCTGACGCCCTTCCGTGCACGCCGCATGGATACGCTCCATGACGTCGTAGCGGCGCTCGTTGGAGATGGCGACGGTCTGTACGGGTGTGCGGCCGGGCGGCAGCTCATCGATCGACGACACATCGAGATCCGCGTACGCGCTCATCGCCAGCGTGCGCGGGATCGGCGTCGCGGTGAGCACCAACTGGTGCGGAATGAGATCACCCTCCGCGCCCTTGTCACGCAGCGCCAGGCGCTGGTGCACGCCGAAGCGGTGCTGTTCGTCGACGATGACCAGGCCCAGCTTTGCAAAGCTGACGCCCTCCTGCATGAGTGCATGCGTTCCCACCAAGACATGCGCACCACCAGCCGCACGTGCGAGCGCACTCTTGCGCGCCTTGCCCTGTACCTTGCCGGCCAGCCACTCGACTTCCAGACCCAGCGGTTCGAGCCAGGCGCGGAAGTTGCGCAGGTGCTGTTCGGCGAGCAGTTCGGTCGGCGCCATCAGGGCGACCTGGTAACCGCTCTCGATGGCGGCCAGCGCGGCGAGCGCGGCGACCACGGTCTTGCCGCTACCTACGTCGCCCTGGACTAGACGCAACATCGGGTGCGCGCGTGCGAGATCGCGGGCGACTTCCTTGGAGACACGGGCCTGCGCTTTCGTGAGCGCAAACGGGAGTGCCGCGAGCAGCCGATCGCGCAAGGTACCGGCGCTCTTCAGCGCGGGCGACTTGCGCTTCTTCACCGCCGCGCGCATGCGCCGCAACGTGAGGTGCTGGGTGAGCAGTTCTTCAAATGCGAGGCGCTGCTGTGCCGGGTGCGTGCCTTCGCCCAGTTGCCGCAGGTCGACGTCGGGCGGCGGTCGGTGCACGTGAAGCAAGGCGTTGCGTAGCGAGGTCAGGCCTATGGGCCGGCCGATCTCGTCCGGAATCAGTTCAAGACGATCGTCCGTGGGAAGGTGCGCGAGGGCGCGCGAGATCACGCTGGCCAACCGGCGTGGACCAAGACCTTCGGTGGTCGGATAGACCGGCGTCAGGCGCTCATCGACCAGGACGGCTTCATCCGGTTCGATGCGCTGGTATTGCGGATGGACGATCTCCAGCCCCTGGGGACCTTGCCGCACTTCACCGAAGCAAAGCAGCCGCGTGCCCTTGGCCAGCAGGTCCACCTGCGCTTTGCGGAAGTGGAAGAAGCGCAGCAGCAAGGGCCGACCGGAATCGTCGCCGATGATCACCTTCAACTGGGGACGAAAACGGAACCCCCGCTCCACGTGCTCGACGATCCCTTCCACCTGCGCGCGGTCGCCCGGACGGAGGTCACCGATAGGTACGACCGTGGTCCGGTCCTCGTAGCGCAGCGGCAGGTGGAACCAGAGATCCTGCACCTCGCGCAGGCCGAGCTTGCCCAGCGTGTCGGCAAGCGCGGGCCCGACACCGCCGAGTGTCGTCAGCGGTGCGCGTCCGGGATCCGCCGGCGGTGCTACCGGCGTGGTCGCTGCGCTTCGGGCCACGGAGCGTGCCGTGGATTATGGGAGGACGAGGATCGCGTCGACTTCGACCTGGGCGCCCTTGGGCAGGCCCGAGACTTCGATGGTCGAGCGTGCCGGGTACGGCTGCTGGAAGTACTCGGCCATCACCGCATTCACGGCGGCGAAGTTGCCCAGGTCCGTCACGTAGATACCCACGCGGACGATATCCGCCAGCTTGCCGCCCGCGGCTTCGGCCACGGCGACGAGGTTGTCGAACACGCGGCGCGTCTGCAAGGTGATGTCACCCTCGACGAGATTGCCGGTGGCGGGATCGAGCGGGATCTGGCCCGAGAAATACACCGTGTTACCCGCGCGAACGGCCTGGGAATACGGGCCGATGGCCGACGGTGCCTTCTCGGTGGCGATGGTGCTGCGGGTCATGGGGCGTCCTCGATGCGGAATCGGGACAGTCTAACGCGGTGGACCGCGATCTTCCGCCGTCACGACGTGTAGTTCGAACTTGGCCTGGCGGAAGCCGCAAACCTTCCGCGGGCCCCTGGCTTCGAACTTCCATATCTCGGTGATGCGGTCGTCCTCGCCTGGAGTCAGCTCGAGATACGCCGCGTTCTGGTAAGTGACAAGCCTGCCTCCCCGCATGCCGTCGGCGGGCAACCCATGTGCCAGCGCCTGGTTTTCCGGGGTGCCGGGATCGGCCCTTCCCTGCGCATCCAGGTAGACCGGCAGAAACCAGCTCTCCTGGTAGCCGCCGTCGCCTGCCGTCGAATCGCCATCGAAGTAGGAGACGAGTCCTACGCGGCGTGTGTGGCCACTGCCGTACAGATCGACGTTCCCGGTCGCGACCAGATAGTACGAGACCTCGGAGGCCTCCTCGCGATTCCTGAAGTGAAGAGCTGCGGAAGGCTTCACATCGAGATATCCCGGCTCGAAGGCTTCCGGCACCTTGGCGAGAAACATCGATTCACCGGCGGAAGGAGGACCCATCAACGACTCGGTGGGATCGCTGGCGAGCAAAGCGCGACACATCGCACCGTCGAAACCGGGTTCGATAACGGGCTGTGGCGTCGGCACCCGCGCGCCCGAACACGCAGGCACGACGTCGCCCGAAGCGTCGATCGCGGCGAACGTGATATTGGTCTGATCTCGCCACTCGTCGAAGATCATTGGCTGACCCCGCACCATGACCAGCGATTCGCTCAAGCTGAAGTCCCACGCGTTCTCGCCATTGTTCTGAATGCGCCGGCTTTCCATATCCGGCGGCGAAAGGCGGGCCTCCATACCCGGCGTGAAAACCATGGCTTCCATGGAATGGGCCGTGCCGCCACCATCGATCAACGCCACGGCCATGCGACGGCCACCCGACGTCACGCTAGCGACAGCCGGCAGACTGGCGTTGGGGTACTGGCCGATCCCAAGCTTCTTCGCGATGGCATCCGTGATGGGCGCCGTGGGAACGGCTTCGATCGTCCCGTCGCCCGCGTCGAGCATGTCCTGGGCCGCCTTGCAGAGCTCAGGCGCCCCGGGTGGCAGCGGCACATAGGGCGAACCCGTCACATGCAGACGAGATGTCTCTGCCCAGCCTGTCGACACCTTGTGCTTTCCGTGGAAGCGCACGTACGTGAGATTGCCGCAGCGGGTAACGACGTCGACCCGGTCTCCCGTAATCACGTAGCCGTCGTCGGGCGGCGCATCGAAAACCTGTTCACCCGCCGGGTTGGCCCCCTTGAGCGCCAAGTGCTCCGCGGGCGCGCCGATGACGACGGCAGGCGTCACGGTACGCTGGCCGCCCGCTATGTCGTCAAGGGAGCAATCGGTGCCATCCTGCGCCAGGCAGGGGAACGACCACAGCCCGACGACAACCATCCCTAGCAGGGCGAGCGCCCGGCGCCACGCGAATTCCATGTCTTAGCCCCTGTATGTGCGCCGCGATCTTCCCACCACCCGAAGCGGTTGGGAAGATGGTGCACAGGAGGCCTTACAACGGGTGGCGGTAGACGCCGCTGACCACGCCGGTGCGCCGGACACGACGCATGACGTCGGCCAGGTGCTTGCGATCCTTCACCTCGATGGCGAAGAGCAGCGTGGCGGCTGTGCTGTCGCGCTCGATGTACTCGACGTTCTCGATGTTCGAGCCGGCGTCGGCGATGGCGGCCGCCACCGTGGCGAGCACGCCCGGACGGTTGAGCACTTCGATGCGGAGTTCGGCGCGGTAGTCACCCTGCACGTCGCGGTCCCACTCGATGGCGACGATGCGCTCGGGTGTCTTGCGGAACTCGACCACGTTCGGGCATTCGACGCGATGGACCACGATGCCCTTGCCCGACGACAGGAAGCCGACGATTTCGTCGCCCGGCAGCGGGTGACAGCAGTTGCCGAAGCTGAGCACGCCGCGCTCCGCACCACTGATGCGGATCTTCTCGGCGGTGTGCTCCGGGGGCGCCTGCGGATGGCTTCCCTCGCGCGGCCCGAGCAGGGCGACGAGTTGCGTGGCGACCTGGTCGGCGAAGCGATTGCCGAGGGCGATCTCGGAGAGCAGTTCCTCGAGGCGCTTGAGCTTGGCGTCGTCGAGGAAACGATCGAGCGCGGCGGCCGGCACGGAGTCGAGGCTCAGGCCGCGCGCGTCGAGGGCGCGATCGAGCATGCGGTGACCGAAGTCCACCGCGTCCTCGTGCTGCAGATGCTTGAGGTACTGGCGAATCGCCGTGCGCGCCTTGCCGGTGACAACCGCTTCCAGCCAGGCCGGGTTCGGCACGGCGGACGGCGCGGTGATGATCTCCACCTGCTGGCCGGAAATCAGGCGCGTACGCAGCGGTACCAGCTTCTTGTCGACGCGTGCCGCGACGGCATGGTCGCCCACATCGGTATGCACGGCATACGCAAAATCCAGCGCCGTGGCGTTGCGCGGCAGCGAGAAAATCTCGCCGCGAGGGGTGAACAGGTAGACCTCGTCCGGGAACAGGTCGATCTTGACGTTCTCGAGGAACTCGGCGGCTGAAGGCGTGTTGGCCTGGCTGTCCGCCAGGGCGGAAAGCCACTCGCGAGCGCGCGCCTGCGCGCTGTTCGCGGGGCCGGAGTCCGACTTGTAGGCCCAGTGCGCCGCAACGCCCCGCTCGGCCACGGATTCCATTTCCGACGTACGGATCTGGATCTCGATCGGCGCGCCGAAGGGACCGAGCAGCACGGTGTGCAGCGACTGGTAGCCATTGCCCTTGGGAATGGCGATGAAATCCTTGAAGCGGGCGTCGACCGGCTTGTACAGGCCGTGCACGGCGCCGAGCGCCATGTAGCAGTGCATCGCCGAATCGGTGATGACACGGAAGCCGTAGACATCCATGAGCTGCGCGAACGACTTGTGCTCGCCGCGCATCTTCGAATAGATGCTCCATGCCGACTTGATCCGGCTGACCGCGCGGCCGGGAATCTTCTCCGCGGCGAGGCGCCCTTCCAGGGCCATCTCGATCTTGGCCATCGCTTCGCGGCGATTGCCCAATGCGGCGCGGATGCGCTCGCCGATGATGCGGTGGCGGTCCGGATACAACGCCTTGAAGCCGAGGTCCTGGAGCTCGGCCTTGAACTTGTTCATGCCCAGGCGCTGGGCGATCGGTGCGTAGATCTCGAGCGTTTCGCGGGCGATGCGGCGACGCGACTCGCCGTCTTTCGCGCCGAGCGTGCGCATGTTGTGCAGGCGATCGGACAGCTTGATCAGGATGACGCGCAGGTCGCGCGCCATCGCCAGCAGCATCTTCCGGAAGCTCTCGGCATCCGCTTCCTGGCGGCTGGAAAAACGCATCTTGTCGAGCTTGGTGACGCCGTCGACCAGCTCGGCCACCGTCTCGCCGAATTCACCGGCGAGTTCGTCACGCGCCAGCTTGGTGTCTTCGAGGGTGTCGTGCAGGATCGCCGCGATGATCGTTTCGGCATCCAGGCCGAGCTCGGCCAGTACCTGCGCCACGGCCACGGGATGGGTGATGTAGGGCTCGCCCGATTTGCGGGTCTGTCCGTCATGGGCAGCGGCACCGATCAGGAAGGCGCGGCGAATGCGCAGCACCTGTTCCCGGGGCAGATAGGCGCCCACGCGCTCTTCCAGCGCCTGCACATACGGAGGCACCGAGCCATCATCGACCACGTCGGTCAGTTTTTTCGCAGGGATGACTTCCATGGGAGGGTCTGGCGCCTTAGCCGGCGCAGCCTCCCGCGCGCGGCCTCAGCAGCCGCGCGTCAACGTGCGCAGTGTTCCGTTTATGACAGGGCCGACAGCGACCCGACGTCATCAGTCATCCCCACCCTTCGAGAGGTCGTCGTCCACTTCCGTGGCGGCCCACTCGAGGGCTTCACGCTCGGCACGCTCGCGGGCGGCACGGTCGATTTCGTCGATCATCTCGTCGTTGACGCGACGGTCGGCGATTTCGCGCAGGGCCAGCACGGTCGGCTTGTCGTTGGCGGGATCGATGGTCGGCTCGGCGCCCTTGGAGAGCTGACGGGCACGCTTGGTCGCCATGAGCACGAGCTCAAAGCGGTTGTCGACTACCTCAAGGCAGTCTTCGACGGTAATACGGGCCATTTCAAATCCTTGACAATTAAGACACTTCTGGTCGTGCAGTTTAGCGGTCCGGCCGGTTGGCTGGCAATCAGGGGAGGGGTATCATGCGCGGTTCTGGCCAGGACGGACGGGTATTAGTGCAAATAATAAAACCAAGCGGTACACTAAAGTATCGCCCCACCCGCAAAGTCGCCCCGATGCACCCCAACCTGATTTCCCGGATAGCCAGACCTGCGCTGGCCGCGTTCGCCACCGCCCTGCTTGCCGCGTGCCATATCGCACCGCCGCGCACGGACGACCCGAACGAGCACTTCAACCGGAACATGTACGCTTTCAACGACAAGCTGGATAAGGCGGTCATCCGCCCGGTCGCTGTCGGCTACCGGAAGGTGACCACGCCGGCCGTGCGCACGGCGGTGAGCGACTTCTATACCAATATCCGGCTGCCGATCACGGTGGCCAACGACCTGCTCCAGGCCCGCCCGAAGCAGGCGCTCCAGTCGACCAGCCGCTTCGTCGTCAACCTGACGATCGGTTTCCTCGGCTTCAAGGATCCGGCCAGCCTCCTCGGCATCCCGCTGGAAGACAACGATTTCGGCGTGACCCTGGCTCGCTGGGGCGTCCCCGAGGGCGACTACCTGGTCTTGCCGCTGGTCGGTCCGACCACGGCCCGCGACGTCTGGCGCCTGCCGGTCGACAGCTATTTCTTCGACCCGCTCAGCTACTACTCGCGCAACCACAGCTACAAGTATGGCCAGGAGTACATCCCGTCGGCCCTCTACCTCGTGACCCTGCGCTCGCGCGGTATCGATGCGGAGAGCTTCCTCGCCTCGGCCTACGACCCGTACGTGTTCATGCGTGACGCCTACCGCCAGCAGCGCCTGTACCAGATCTACGACGGCAATCCGCCGGCCGGGGTCATCGAGCAGATGCAGGGCCTGAACGACAATCAGGGCTTCGATCCCGACAAGCTGCTCGACGAGCAGCATAAGTGGGAACGCCAGAACGGCGAAAAGCCCGACTAAGAAAAAAGCCCCGCTACCAGCGGGGCTTTTTTCTTACTGTGGGAGCCGCTTCAGCGGCGATGGGTGCTTGCCTTGACCTGGCCCGCTGCCGCGGGATCGCCGATAAATCGGCTCCCACATTACTTACAGCAGGTTTTCTACGCCGGAGACGCGGGCCAAGGCCTGAAGGCCTTCGGGCGTGTGCGTGACGGTCAACGTCTTGCCCTGAGTGCGGGCGTGGGCCAGCAGGGCCAGCAGCGTAGCGAGGCCGGCGCTGTCCGCGTGGGTCACACCGCTCAGGTCGAGCGTGGTCTGGCCGTTGCGGTCGAGCTCGGTCCGTGCGCTTTCGAGAGCCTGTGCCGCCGTGGCGAACGTCAGGGCGCCGGACAGCCCAAGGCTGCCCGGCGTCGTGGTCGTCAGCGAGAACGACGACGAGGTCACTTCTGCGCGCCGCCCTTGGCGCCGCCGGTATCCTTCTGGATATCGTCGATGGCTGCGCCGCCCTTCGATTCGAGGTCGGCGGTCAGCTTGTCGAGGCCTTCCTTCTTGATCTCGGCGTCGACCTGGTTGCGGTAGTTGGTGATGTACGAGATGCCCTCGATGATCACGTCATACGCCTTCCAGTCGCCGCTGGAGCTCTTGCGGAACGCGTAGTCGACCGAGACCGACTTGCCGTCGTCCAGCATGACCTGCGTACGCACCACGGTGCGCTTGTTGTTGAGGTCGTCGGTGAACGGCAGGACCTTCACGCGGCCGCGGGTGTAGTTGAGCAGGCCTTCGGCATAACGGTGCGTGATCGAGTTGTAGAACGCCTTGGCGAAGCGCTGACGCTGCTCCGGCGAGGCCTTGCTGGCGTTCTGGCCGAGCACCAGGATCGACGCGTAGTCGATGTCGAAGTGCGGCAGGAACGTGTCGTCGATCACCGCGATCAGCTTTTCGTGATCGTTCTTGAGCTCGGCCTGGTGGCCTTCGATGGCCTTGGCCAGATCGTCCGAAATCGTCTGAACGATCTGCTGGGGGGTTGCACCCTGGGCGACGGCGGCCGGCGCGGGCGCCTGGGCGAACGCGGGAGCGGCGATGACGCCACCGACGGCGAGGGCGATGGCAAGGGAAAGCTGACGCAGCATGCGATGTCTCCTGGGTTCCGGCCTTATTTCTTGCCGGAGTTGTCGGGTGTGGTGCCGCCCTGGGCGCCACCGGATTTGTTGTCGCTCGGCGAACCGTTCACGAGGAACTTGCCGATCAGGTCTTCAAGCTGGAGTGCGGACTGCGTAAGGATCAGCTGGTCGCCTTCCGCGAGGAAGGTCGGCGAGCCGCCCGGCTGGATCGCAACATACTGGCTGCCGATCAAACCGCTTGTGAACACCGCACCGGCCGAATCATCCGGTATCTGGGAGTAGCGCTTGTCGATCGCAAGGGTCACGGTGGCTTCGCTGCTGCCCGGCTTGATCGTCACCGAATCGACGCTGCCGATCGGCACACCGGCCATCTTCACCGCCGCGCCCGGCTGCAGGGCGCCGACGTTGGTGAAGTTGCCCGTCACGTGGAAGGTGCCGCCCAAACGATCCGGGGCGCTGCCGCCACCGAAGAATTTGCCGATCATCTCTTCCAACTGCTGGGCCGGACGGGTCAGGCCGATCTCACCACCCTCCTTCACCGGGGTCTTCGACTGGCCGAACTGGATGCCGACGTACTGGTCGCCGAGCAGGCCGCTGGTGAAGATCGTGGCCACGGAATCCTGGGGGATGTCCTTGTGGCGGTCGTCGATCGACAGGGTGACCTTGGCTTCTTCCTTGCCGGGGACGAGCTCGATCGACTGCACCGAACCGACGCGCACGCCGGCGATCTTCACCGGGGCGCGGTTCTTCAGCTGGCCGATGTTGGCGAAGTGGGTTTCCACCGTGTAGCTGGATCCCTGGCTGGCGTTGGCGACCGAGGTGGTCTGGGTGGCCAGGTAAGCGAGGGCGGCAAAGCCCAGCACGATGAACAGGCCGGTGCCGAAGGCATAGGAACGTCTCTGGGTCACGGCGCGATCCTCGAACGGGTAAAGAGGGAAGGGACAGTCATGGCGGGTCTCCGGTGCCTCAGATCAGGAACGAGGTGAGGACGAAGTCCAGCGCCAGGATGGCGATGGACGAAGCGACCACCGTGCGGGTCGTCGCATAGGCGACGCCTTCGCTGGTGGGCGGCGTGGTGTAGCCCTGGAACACCGCGATCAGGGAGACCACGATGCCGAAGGCGATGGATTTGAGCAGCACGCCGTCGATGATGTCCTTATGGACATCCACGGTGGCGGTCATGTTCGACCAGAAGGTGCCGTTGTCGATGCCCAGCCAGGTCACCCCGACCAGGTGCCCGCCGAACACGCCCATGGCGCAGAACACCACGGCGAGCAGGGGCAGCGCGATCACGCCGGCGAGGAAGCGGGGTGCGATGACGTACGCGATCGGATCGACCGCCATCATCTCCATGGCGTCGAGCTGGTCGGTCGCGCGCATCAGGCCGATTTCGGCGGTAACCGAGGTGCCGGCCCGACCAGCGAACAGCAGCGCCGTCACCACCGGGCCCAGCTCGCGGTAGATCGCGATCGCGACCACCGTGCCGGTGGCCGAGGTGCCACCGAAGATCGAGAGCACGTCGTACAGCTGCAGCCCGAGCACCATGCCGACGAACAGCCCGCAGGTCATCACGATGGTCAGGCTCATCGCACCCACGAACCAGATCTGCCGGATCGTCTCGCGACCGTGGCGGAAGCTGCGCGGGATCGCCGCGAGGATCGTCAGCAGGAAGATGCCGCAGGCACCGATCTGGCTGAGGCTGCGGACGACGACATTGTCATTGCGTGCCGTCGTCATGCCTTGCCTCCTGGAAAACCGAGCGCCGTGGCGTAATCGCCGGCGGGATACTGGAACGGAACCGGGCCGTCGATCTGGCCACCGAAGAACTGGGCGGTCCACGGCGAGCCATCGCCGGCCAGCGTGGCCGGCGCACCCTGCGCCACGACCTTGCCGTTGGCGATGAGGTACACGTGATCGGCCACTTTCTGCACCGCGGCCAGCTCGTGCGCCACCAGCACCGAGGTGATGCCGAGGGTGTGGTTGAGCGTGCGGATGAGCAACAGCACCTGGTTGAGCGAGATCGGATCCAGGCCGACGAAGGGCTCGTCGTAGAGGATCAGTGCGGGATCGAAGACGATCGCGCGAGCCAGGGCCACGCGCCGGGCCATGCCGCCGGACAGCTCGGTCGGCGACAGCCTCGCAGCACCGCGCAGGCCGACAGCCTCGAGCTTGTTGAGCACGATGTTACGGATCAGCTCTTCCGGAAGCTCGGTGTGCTGGCGCAGCGGGAAGGCCACGTTCTCGAAGACGTCGAAGTCGGTGAGCAGGGCCGAGTTCTGGAACAGGTAGCCGATCCGCTCGCGCAGCCCGAACAGCTTCTCGCGGCTGAGCGAGGGCACGTTCTCGCCGTCCACCTCGATCGTGCCCGCATCCCCGCGCATCTGCCCGGTGATGTGCTTGAGCAAGGTGGTCTTGCCGGTGCCGCTGGGGCCCATGATCGCGGTGACCTTGCCGCGCGGGATGTCCAGGTCGAGCTTGTCGAAGATGGTCTTGCCGTTGAGGACCGTGGTCAGTCCGCGTACGCGGACGATGGCGTCGTCGGTCATGGTGCGAGAAGCTCCTCGATCAGCGCCTCGTGGCGGCGAGCCGACGCAGGCGTGCGCTGGCGGACGGCGCGAACGATCGCCTGGAGGTCCGCCAGCGCGTCCTCGAAGCGGTCGTTGACGATGATGTAGTCGAACTCGTGCGCGTGGGCGATTT
>Ga0247742_10000824_pt1 | contig 23351 bp, 19 predicted proteins | sample UWRJL208509C2_FD_180944 | JGI IMG/M metagenome (GOLD analysis project Ga0247742, IMG submission 180944) | Plant litter microbial communities from Arlington Agricultural Research Station in Wisconsin, United States - UWRJ-L208-509C-2 | ecosystem: Environmental > Terrestrial > Plant litter >... | reverse complement strand
ATCGCCAAAGATGTCGCTGAGCTTGCCGTACAGCGGGGTGCTCACGGTGGAGGTGATGAGGTACGCCGTGGTGGCCCACGCCTGGAGGGACAGGCCATCGAGGTCGTTGGCGATGGTGTAAATGGAGGTGGACACGATGGTCTGATCCAGCGAGGACAGGAACATGCCGAGCATGAGCCCCACCATGACCGTGAGGGTCTGACGATGCGTCAGGACCTCTCCGGCGGCCCGTACAGGCGCAGTTTTGGACATTTCTTCTCCAGAGGTGGCAGAAAAGTGGATTAAGCAGGATAGTTGCTTTCAGTAACTATCTTACAGGCCGGTTGATTCCCGACGGGATAATATTTCTTCCACTTTCCCTCTAAGTCGGCAGCCCGGTGAGGGTCAGCGCTCGATCAGAATGCCGTCCGGATCGCAGAAGATCATCACGCCTGGCTGGATACGGACGCGATCGATGACCAGCTGGACATCCACTTCGCCCACACCTGTCTTGGCGCTCTTCTTCGGGTTACTGCCGAGTGCCTTGACGCCCAGGGGTAAGCGGGCGATCGCCTCGCGGTCTCGAATGGCACCGTTGATCACTACGCCAGCCCAGCCATTGGCCACAGCGCTTTCCGCAATCATGTCTCCCATGAGTGCTGTCCTCAGTGACCCTTGTCCATCGATGACCAGAACGGCGCCGTCGCCGGGTGTATTGAGGATGGTCTTGACCAGGGCGTTGTCCTCGAAGCAGCGGATGGTGCGGACAGGGCCGCTGAAATGCGTGCGCCCGCCCAGGTTGTGAAACTGGATGGCGATGGACTCGAGTTCCTCGCCGCGATCGTCGTAGAGATCGGCGGTATTTACTTGCTCACTCACAGTGCTGCTCCTCTATCGCTTTGAGGCCACACTAACGCCTGCGCGAGGGCTGCGGCATCGCTTGTTTCGGCCTATGTGGATAAAAAACCCGACGGCGGTTCAGTGTGGCCGCGTCGCGCTAGGCTGAATCCAAACATTCAAAGAGGGGGAACCTGCCATGAGCTTGTCCGATCTGCCGGGACCGGTGCCGGACCCAGCCGTAGTCCGTGGAGGTACCGCAACGGCGCTGGCCGAGCCGGTCAGCCGCGTGCGACCCCTGTGGGTTACGGGCGTGGTGCTGGTTAACCTCGGCATCAACGCCGCATTCTTTGGTCCCCTTCAGGTACTCCTGGGCCAGCAGGCAGCCCACTTCGATGAAGGGCAAAAGGAAGCGATCCTGGCTTTGGTGACTGGCTGTGGTGCAGCTGTTTCCATGGTTGCGAATCCCTTGTTCGGTGCCTTCAGCGATCGCACGACGTCGCGATTTGGACGCCGTGTTCCGTGGGTTCTGATGGGTGCCATCCTCGGTGCTGTGGCCCTTGTTGCCTTGGGTGGCGCTCCCAACGTTGCAGCCATGACTTTGCTGTGGTGCCTGGTGCAGGCCGGAGCCAACGCCATGTACTCGGCAATTACGGCGGCCGTGCCGGACCGCGTCCCCGTACGGCAGCGCGGAACTGTCGGGGGCCTGGCCGCCATGGGGCAGACGGTCGGCATTCTCGTCGGTGCCGTGATTGCCGCTGTCGTTGTTGGAAACTTCGCCGTTGGCTACTGGCTGTGCGCTGCAGCGCTGCTGGCCGGCGTCGTGCTTTACCTCTTCAAGAATGACGATCAGCAGCTTCCACCAAGCGAACGTCCGCCGTTCAACTTGGCGGACTTCCTCAAAGGCTTCTGGGTTTCGCCCAGGCGCTACCCGGATTTCGCGTGGGCTTGGCTGACTCGCCTGCTGGTAAGCACCGGCAACCACATGGTCACGTTGTACTTGTTGTTCTTCCTGAGTGATGCTGTGCGTTTGAAGGAAACCGAGGGAATCGATCCGTCGTTTGGTGTGCTTATTCTTACCGGGCTGTACGCGGTGTCGGTTATCGTCACCAGCGTGGTCGGGGGCAGGCTGAGTGACAGGATGGGCAAACGGAAGCCTCTGGTCATCGCTTCGTCGGTCATCATTGCACTGGCGTCGTTGATCCTTGCCTTTGCGCCGACGTGGATTGGCGGGCTTGCCGGTGCAGTGGTTCTGGGGATCGGCTTCGGAGCCTATCTCGCCGTTGACTTCGCGCTCATCACGCAGGTCCTTCCGACGGGGATGGACCGCGGCCGGGATTTGGGCGTTATCAACATTGCCAACTCACTGCCGCAGGTGATCGCCCCCTTGATCGCCTCTCCGTTTGTCCTTTATTGGGGCGGCTACGTCTCGCTGTACGTAGCCGCCGCAGTCATTGGGCTCTTGGGCGCCGTGTTTGTGGTGAAGATCAAGAGCGTGGACTAGTCCTAAAAGACGTAGTTCATGACGTTCCAGCCACTTCCGACTACCGGCTGCCCCTTCCATTTGAAGCCGTAGATGCCCCAGCTGCTGAAGCCTGAAGGGTCGGCGAGGTACATCGTCAGCAGGCCGTTGGGGCTGATGCCATAGACGTCGTTGTAGCCATCTCCGTTGAAGTCACCGGCAATCCCGAAACGACTAAGCGCCTCCCAGCCCCTGCCAATGGTTCCGTCAAAGGCGTCGGGGCTACCGTAATCGAAGAAGAAACCGTTGCGCTGCGATGAACGGGCCTGCAAGTCGCCAAAGCGGGTGCGCGCGAGGACCACGGCTTCGGATGTGCCATAGAAATGCCCGGCCCCTGCAGCATCTAGTCCCTGCCAGCTCGTAGTGACCTTGCTCGGCGTGAGCCAACCACCCCGCCCGTTGCCGGGGTAGAGGAAGACATTGCCTGAACCATCCTGGGCAAGGATGTCGTTGGTGCCATCACCGTTGAAGTCACCGGGTGCGATCAGATTGACGAACCCCTGCCATCCCTGACCAATCTGGAAGGCCTGTTTCCAAGCCCCTGCGCCGTTTCCTTGGTAAAGGAAGAGCCGTCCGTAGCCGTCGCGGCCCATGACGTCTACGGTTCCATCGCCGTCAAAGTCGCCCGGTGAAACCAAGAGGTTGTAAATGTGCCAGCCGTTGCCGATCACTTGCGGCGCTCGCCAATTGCCTCGTCCATCGGTGGGGTAGAGGAGCAAGCGGCCCGCGTTGTCCCGGGCGAACAGATCGAAGGTGCCGTCGCCGTCGAATCCCTTCGATCTAGGGGCTGCTTCTACGGGAAGCCCCTGGATGGATTCTTTGCTAGGCACCGCATCTTTTGTGAAGGAGGCCGTGGTGTCCACCGCTTCTTCAGCGGCGGAAGCAGGGACGGCCGAGACCAAGAGGCAAGTGGCTAAAGCCGGGGCCGTAATGAGTGCAAGCAGTCGGCGTGGACTGCGGCGGCGCGCAGGCGCGCGAAGGGCAGAGTTAAAGCCCAAGGATTCCCCCAAAATAAGGCGGCACAGAGTTGGCCGAAGAGATCAATTGGGATGACACTACCGCCTGCTGGCCCGCTGGCATATAGCGGTCCGAATATTGCGACGCCGTGGATGGATGGCGAACACACACCAATTCGATGGTTCCCTGCTCACGGTGCCGTTCGCAACAGCGTAAGCGCCAAGGAACCCTCGAAATGGTGGCTTGAGGCTAGAACAGGTCCGTGAAACCGCCCCAACCCCAGCCGACAACTTCAGCGCCGGCCCAGCCGGCCCTGCCGTTGCCGTAGTAGGCGCGCAGTTGGCCGGAGCCATCCACAGCAAAGACGTCGAGGCTGCCGTCGGCGTTGATGTCGCCGGCGCTGCCGATCTTGCTCATGCCGTTCCAGCCCTGGCCAACTACGGTCATGCCGTTCCAGCCGCCGGCACCGTTGCCGCTGTAGAGCCTCAGGTAACCGGCAGAATCGCGAGCCAGTACGTCAACGTTGGTGTCGCCGTCGAAGTCGCCGGGGGTGATGAGCGCGTTCAGGGCGTTCCAGCCTTGCCCCGCCACGGACCGGGGCAGCCATCCGCCGGCACCATCGCCGGGGTAAAGGTAGAGAACCCCGTTGGCGTCGCGGGCCAGGACATCGTTGGTGCCGTCGCTGTTGAAGTCTCCGGGAGAGACCAGCGAAGTGAAGATGTTCCACCCGGTCCCGACCTTCCGGGGGCCGCTCCAGCCGCCTGAGCCGTCACCGCTGTACAGGTAGAGGCCTCCTGCTGAGTCCCTGCCCAGGACGTCGTTGATGCCGTCGTCGTCGAAGTCACCGGGGGAGAGCACTGTGGGGAAAATATTCCAGCCTGCACCGACCGTCTTCGCCGGTTCCCAGGAGTTCTGGACCCGCGGGTACATCAGCAGCGCGCCATCGGATCGGCGGGCCAGGAGCTCGAACGCCCCGCGGCCAGTGAACCCGTTGGGCCGGTTGGACGCAGAAATCGGAGCGGTTTCCTCGCTGGCGACTTCCATGCCTTCACAGGGATAGTTGGCCACCAGGTGCGCGGCGATGGTTTTGCCGCGGTCTTCTTCAGTGAGGACATAGTCGGGCCATGTGGGGTGGTCCGTTGCTACTTCACCATCGCGCGTCCAATAGATGCGTGTGTCCGGGCCGGCAGCAGCGCCGCAGCCCTTGTACGCGTAGGGGTCCCAGGTGACCGTGAGGGTGGAACCAACGTATGGCGCGCCCGTGATCACCGGCGGTTCGGGGTCCATGGTGGCCATGGCGGGGGCGGGGGCCAGAACAACTGCTGCAAAGATCGCAGCCCCTATTCCGGCTATAGCCCGGCGCACGCCGGACGTAGGGCGTGATGAAGCAAACATTGTGTCCTCCCCAGACTTTATGGGGTTAATGGTACCGCGACTGGGATCTTCCTAGAAGATTGCTGTGAACCACCCGAATCCGGCGCCCACCGCTTCGGAACCTTTCCACCCCGTCTTACCGTCGCTGTAGTAGGCAAGGAGCCGGCCTTGCTGGTCCACTCCGTAGACGTCGGGGAAGCCGTCACCGTTGAAGTCACCGGCACCGCCAACATATTTGAGGGCGTTCCATCCCACGCCGATCATCCAGGACCGCGACCAGCCTCCTGAGCCATTGCCGCCGTAGAAGAACAGATAGCCGCTGCGGTCACGTGCCAGGATGTCCACATTTCCGTCGCCATTGAAGTCACCAGGCGTCACCAGTGCGTCCATGACATTCCAGCCGGTCCCGACGGCGGTTCGCGCCAACCAGCCGCCGGCACCATTGCCCGGGTAGAGATAGAGGGCGCCGCCGGGTTCTCGCGCGAGGACATCGTTATGGCCGTCGCCGTTGAAGTCTCCCGGACCGACGATGGAGTCAAACACGTTCCATCCGTTACCGATGGGCTTAGCTGGCTTCCATCCGCCTGCGCCGTCCCCGCTGAAGAGGTAGAGCCCCCCGACGGAGTCACGCACTATCACGTCGCTTTTGCCGTCACCGTCGAAGTCGCCTGGGGAGAACGCCGTGTTAAAGATGTTGAAGCCGTAACCCACGGTTCGGGCTGGATCCCATGCGCTGCCACTTCGCCCGTAGAGCACCAGCGAGCCATCGTTGGCGCGGGTGAGGAGTTCAAAGCTGCGACCAGTGAAACCTGCAGCCCTGTTCGCGGCTCCCACGGGCTTGGTTTCGTTACTGTGGAGCGATTCTCCGCCGCAGGCCGTGGTGCTGGCTGTCACGTGCGCGGCCATGCGGGCGCCGGTGTCGTCCTGCTCCAGCGTGTAGCTGCGTGTTGTTTCCCCGGCCACCAGAAAGCCGTCCCGGGTCCAGTAGATCGTGAAATCGGGGCCTTTGCCGCCCCCGCATCCGTAGAACGTGTACGGGCCGATGTCCGCGGTCAGCTTCTTGCCGACGAATGCTTGACCGTTGACTATGGGGTCTGGCCCGTTGCTGGGCGCGGCCGACGCCGGCAGGGGGCTAAGTGCCATGGCCGCAGCAGTGGCGGTCAGCAGCGCTGCTGCCATCCGGCGTCGTAATTTCCCCATGTGTGTGTTCCTCCCGAGTGGCTTCAAAACCTGCATGAAGTGTATGTCTGCCGGGTGGATAGACGGGAAAGGCATGGCTCATGGAAGCAGATCGAGCTCTCAGGAAACGGTCATTTTGCTCCCGTATCATTGATGCGATCGGCCAGCTGTGGTCCTGGACCCAGCCGGCCGTTTCGTTGTCAGCCTGCCAAGAGATCGCCGGAAATGCCCGCAACAAACTCACTGGAACCCTACTCCCTTGACCTGACCACGGGGCTGCCCCGTATGGCTGCCGCGCCCACCACACCGCGGCAGCAGTTGCGCTATGCCCGCATTCTCAAGACTGCCGAAGGCTTCGCCCAACGGCAGTTCGATACGTTGAGCCTTTCTGACGTGGCGGCCCGGGCTGACATTCCGCTCGGTACGCTCTACCGTTACTTCCCTTCCACTGCCCACCTGATGCTGGCCGTCTATCGGCAACAGTTGAGGGAACTTCGCGACGGCGTCCGGCTGCGGGAAGGTAAAGGCCATGCCCTCGCGGGTTTGATGATGGAGATTTTTCACTTGCGGGTTATGCAACCGGGTATTGAGCACTGCCTCATCCGTCCTGCGGGTAAGGATGACGACACGGCGCAGCTGCTGCGCGAGATCGATGCCCTGTCCGAAGAAGTGGTCGGTTCGTTGAGCAAGGACCAGGGGAAGGACACGGTGAACGCCCGCATCCTGCTGCACCTGGTGAGTGGCTTGGTGCAGGCGGTCCGCTGCCGGAGGTTGTCCTTGTTTGAGGCGGAGAAGGACCTGAAGAAAGCGTGCACGCTGCTCTCTGGTGAATGAGAAACGGGCCGCTGGTCTAGACCGATGCGGCCCCAGAACACGCTTTTTGGCGTGAGGTAGCTCACGATTTGGCTTGGTTGAACGTTTTACTCTCGAATCGTCTCTGTTGGTATTGAATCTTGTACCCTCAACGTGTCCCTAGGCTGGAATCACCGAAGCGGCTAGCAGCCCCCTATCTGCAGAAGCAATGCCGGACCAGTCACCCTTGGCCCGCACCAGCAGTTCTGTTCCTGCCCGAATCATGCCGTGGGTCCACGGCTAGCCTGAGGAGACAAAGACGTGTCCATTGAGACAATTGCAACTGATAACGACGCCCTGGTACTGAGTGAAGAAGAGATCTTCACCGCCCACGAAGGCGGCAAGCTGACCATTTCCAGCACCGTCCCGCTCAACAACAAGCGCGACCTCTCCATCGCATACACCCCTGGCGTTGCCCAGGTCAGCCGCGCAATCCACGCCAACCCTGAACTTGCCCGCACCCACACCTGGGCCGAACGCCTGGTTGTTGTGGTCAGCGATGGCACCGCCGTTCTGGGTCTGGGCAACATTGGCCCCAGCGCTTCCTTGCCGGTCATGGAGGGCAAGTCGGCCCTCTTCAAGTCCTTCGGCGACCTCGACTCCATCCCGCTGGTCCTCAACACCACCAATGTGGACGAGATCATCGAAACCCTGGTCCGCCTCCGCCCGAGCTTTGGCGCAGTAAACCTCGAGGACATCTCGGCTCCGCGCTGCTTCGAACTCGAAGAGCGCCTCATCGAAGCCCTGGACTGCCCGGTCATGCACGACGACCAGCACGGTACCGCCGTGGTGGTTCTTGCCGCCCTGACCAACGCCGCCAAGGTGACCCAGCGCGAGCTCGCCGGGCTCAAGGTAGTCGTCTCCGGTGCCGGTGCCGCTGGCATCGCCATTGCTGAGATCCTTCTGGCTGTTGGCATCAAGGACGTCATCCTGCTCGACTCCAAGGGCGTGGTCAACGCGGACCGTGCAGATCTCGTGGCCGATCCCGGCAGCGTCAAAGCCCGCATGGCCCAGCGCACCAACCCCCGCGGCATCAGCGGCGGTCCGGGCGAAGGACTGACCGGAGCCGACGTCTTTGTGGGTGTCTCCTCTTCCAAGCTGGATGAAGAACACCTGAAGCTCATGAACGATCAGTCGATCGTGTTCGCCCTGTCCAACCCGGACCCTGAAGTTCTGCCCGAGGTTGCCCAGAAGTACGCAGCAGTTGTGGCCACCGGCCGCAGCGATTTCCCGAACCAGATCAACAACGTTCTGGCCTTCCCGGGCATCTTCCGCGGAGCGCTCGATGCCAAAGCCCGCCGCATCACGCCCGCCATGAAGATCGCTGCGGCCAACGCCATTGCTGAGCTCGCCGCAGAGGACCTCTCCGCGGACTACATCGTGCCGAGCCCGCTGGACGCCCGCGTGGCACCGGCGGTCACCGCGGCAGTTGCCGCAGCCGTCACCGAGTAGCGGTTACCAACGCAAGACCGACGACGGCGACGCCTCCCGTGCTGGGGAGCGTCGCCGTCGTTTGTGCTTAAGCGGCCGGCCGCGACGCCGGCTAACTCAGTGGCCCATAGACTTGGGGCCATGAACGCCGAACTCATCGTGACCATCCTGTGTGGCCTGGCCATTGCGGTAGGCGTGGCCGGGACCATCATTCCTGTACTCCCCGGCAGTATCCTCATCGGCGCGAGCCTCTTGGCCTGGGCTATCTGGGGAGGTGCCGGTGGCATGGGCTGGGTGATCTTTGCTGTGGGCATGGTGTTTGTGGTCTCTGGAATGGCGGCCAGCGCCGTGTTGACGGGGCGCAAAATGAAGCAGCACGGGATCCCCAACAGATCGGTGCTGATTGGTGTGGTCCTAGGCGTGGTGGGCATGTTCGTTATCCCCGTGGTGGGTCTATTTGTGGGGTTCGCGCTGGGGCTGCTCCTTAGCGAAGTGCAGCGCACGCGAAACTTCCAGGCTGCGCTGCGGTCCAGCGGGGCTGCGCTGAAGGCGACCGGCATAGGGATGCTGGTGGAGTTTGCCTTGGCCTGCGCCGCCGCGAGCACCTGGATCATCGGTGTATGGACAGAAGCGGTGTACGGGGGCCCTTAAACACCGTCGCCGGGATGGCGTGCGATTCAGAGTTGTCATCACATGCCATCCCGGCGGAAGAATTACCGGAGGGTGGGAATCTTGACCTGCGCCGGGCGGAAGCTTGCTCCTGCACCGGGGAACAACGGGACGTCGATCCGTGCGTGGGTGTGGATTTCCTGCACGGTGTCCTTGGTGTGCTGTGCGATCTCCGCCAGGGTGGTGACCCACATGCCGTCCAGGTCCTTGACCCGCTCCATCAATTGCTCCAAGGCGACGGCACGGGACGGCCTGCCGGAGATGAACGGGTGGTTGGTCAGGACGAAGCAGCTTCCCTGTGAATGATGTGCCTGGGCCTCGAGCGTCCACATTTCCAAAGCCTTGGCCGGGCTCTCGATCACCCCGCTGCCCGTGACTCCGGGGTAGAACCCGTACTGCTCCCAGTCATCAAGCGCCCAGTCCACTGGGATCTCCACAATGTCCCGGGAGTCGCCCTCGGCGACGGCCATGCGGTAGGGGGCATCGCCGTCGAGCAGGCTTGAATCGTAAAGGAAGCCCCGGTCCGCCAGCAGTGCTGGGGACTGCCAGTTCAGCTCCCACCACGGTGCCCGGTAACCAACCGGCCGGATTCCTGCCACGTTGGCCAGTGCTTCGAGGCCGCGGTCCAAATAGCTCGCTTCAGTCGCGGCGTCGATCCCCTGCATGGGCTCGTGAAGGTATCCGTGGTGCGCGATCTCATGCCCGCCATCGGCGATCCTGCGTACTACGTCCGGGTAGCTCTCCGCCGTGAAGCCGGGAATGAAGAACGTTGCCTTGATGTCCTGTCGGTCCAAGAGCTGAAGTAAGCGCGGCACGGCGATTTTGGGGCCGTATGACTGGTGGCTCATGAGGGACATCCGGCGGGTGCTGGAAGGATCATGGGCGATGGTGCAGGACTCGGCGTCGACGTCGAAAGTGAAGGACGCTGCGGCCCGGTAGCCCTCGGGCCATGTGATCGGGTGGAGCGAATCAGCGAAAGCGGGCTGGATCATGCTGTAGTCCTTTCGGGAACTGCGGGAGTGACTGGCTGTGTCACTGACACGTGGTTTGAGTCCGCCAGAAGGTACTTCTTGTGGGCCCGTGGCCCGAGGAGTGCGTAGCTCACCGCGCTGGTCAGTCCGCCCGCCAGCCAGGAGAGGTCCCAGCCGCCCAGGGCTACGGCGATGGGACCCTGCATGGCGGGTACCAGGCCGTACATGAACAACCAGGTGGAGAAGATGCCCACCAGCAGCGAGACGATTCCGGCCCAGTTGATGACGGGCAAACGGTGTGTTCCTACGGGATCGAAGAGGCGGTCAACCTTGGCCGGCCAACGCTTATCAAGCCAGAAGTAGTGCACCAGCATGACCCCGCCCCAAGCGGCCACCCAGGCGACCAGGCCGATCAGCCAGGCATCGAGAACCGCTGCGAAGTCCTCCTGGAAGATGAAGAACACCACGGCGATGAGTGAGAAGGCGCCGACGAACAGGTTCAGCTTGCGGCGGCTGATCTTGATATCCAGGGCCTGCGTGGCCACGGAAAAGGTGTAGATGTTCAGGATGTTGGTGGCAATGGGACCATGCAGGACCATGAGGAGGACCGGGAGGGCCAGGACGCCGAAGTTCTGGACAATGAGTTTTCCGGGGTCGATTTCGCCGCTGTTGGTGGCCAGGCTTGCTCCGAGGACGCCGAGCCACACCACAGGGATGAACTGGCCGAGGACCGAAGCGAGATAAACCCTGCGCTTGGGAACCGACGTGCTGACGAAACGGGAATAGTCCGCAGCGTAGGTGAACCAGGTGATGCCCCAGCCGATGCCAATCGCCGTCATCACTGCGCTCATGGCGGCGATGCGCTCGGAACCTTCAAGGATGTTGCCGGCCGGGCCTGCATAGCCCCAGTCGATCTTCATGCCGAACCACGCCACGCATGACATGACGGCCAGGATGATGATGGTGGGCGGAACCGTCCACTTTTCGAAGGCTGCAATAGCCTTGTAGCCGAACCAGGCGATGGCTACCTGGGCCGCCATGATGGCCGTGGCGACGCCGATCTTCCAGGCGTAGTTCTTGGCTTCCGGGTCAACCCAGCCAAGGGTGCCGAAGAGCGCCATGACCAGATCCAGGATGATCCAGGTGTTGACGGCGCACCAGCCGATCACCAGCAGGGCTTGGATGGCGGCGGGGAGGTAGTTGCCCCGGCGGCCGAATGCTGCGCGGGCCAACACCATTCCGGTGGCGCCGGTCTTCTGGCCAAGGAGGACAAAGCAGCCGAACAGCAGCATGCCGATCAGATTTCCCAGGACCAGGACAATTACGGTGTCTGCGAAACCAAGGCCAAGGTGGATGCCGAGGGCGCCGAGCACCCAGTTGATAGGTGCGAGGTTGGCGCCTGCCCAGATCCAGAACTGTCCGGAAACTTTGCGGGTGCGGTCTGATTCGGGGATGGGTTGAAGCCAGGCTTCGCTGTCGTGGCCCGGCGCCGTTGCCGGTCCTGACAGCGTTGAGCCCGGCTGGGAAGAGCCTGTTTGCGCTGAACTCGAACGCGAAGAAGAGAGGTTGTCTTGCATGGGGAGAGCCTCCGTGTATGAAAGGGACCCTTTCAGCGTATGTGCCCCGGATCACAGCAACAAGATACGATGTGTCTAAGCAAATAGATCGCCACCGTACGGAGTGTCATGTCCATAGCCCTGGGCTCGGCTTTGAAGTCTCAGAGCCTCAAATCCGCAGAACCCCGCTTCCTCAACAACGTCCCTGAGGCGTCGAGCCGCGCCGTCCGTTGGGTCCACTCCAGTGAAGTCCTGGACATCGCTCCGCTCCTCAGCGGCGGTGAGCTGTTACTCAGTGGCGGCCAAGCCCTGGCCGGTGTCACAGCCGAACGGCAAGCCGACTACGTCCGTGAGCTGGCAGCCCGGGGCATTGCTGCCTTGGCCCTGGAAACTGGTCCAGCCCTGCCCGAAGTTCCTGCACGCATGCTGGAGATCGCCGAGGCGGCAGGATTGCCCGTGATCGAGCTGCGCCACGTGGTTCCGTTTGTGGGAGTCATGCAGGAGATCAATTCGCTTCTGGTCAGCGAATCCGTGGAGCACCTTCAGCGCGGCGACCAGGCCAGCCACGCCATGGCAGCCGAGCTTGCCCACGGCGGCGGGCTCGATCAACTCCTGGCGGTGCTGTCCGAAAAAACGGGGGCAAGTGCGCGGCTGCTCTCACCATCGGGCGTCACCCTCAGTTCTGCAGGCTCGTTCGAAGTCGCCGGCAGCGTCACCATCGTGGACGTGCCGGTCCGCGGCGTCCTTGCCGCGCGGCTTGAACTGCACATGCCCGACGACGGCGACGGCGGCCTCGCACGGGTGGCCGGCGAACGTTCCGTGGACATTCTGGGCTTGGCACTGTTGCAGCGTATGCCGCCGGGGCTGAAGGAATTGGCGGGCATCGAACTCATGCGTGCCATTAATTCGGGAGGCCAACACTGGCAACTTCAGCAACTGGGTCCGGCGTCGGGGTTCCCTGCTCAGGGCGCGGTGGCCGCAGTGGTGATTCGATCAACCGGCGCCGGGCATTTGCGTCCGGCGGTGGACGCGTTGCTCCGGCTCTCTGTGCCGCATAGTGCGAGCTACGCCGACAACGCTGAGCTGATTGCACTCGCTGCTTTGGGGGAGGGGGCTGCCACCAGGCGTGCGCTGGTGGAAGCCTTGCGAGGGCTGGAAGTACCCACCGGATCCTTGGTGGCTGTGGGGCCATTGGGCAACGGGATTGCTGAGGCGCCCTGGTCCTTGGCGGAGGCCCGCCGAGCCTTTGATCTGGCCTCGCCAGGCAAAGGCGTTGTGGATGCCGACACCTTGGCCGTGGAGCTCCTGGCTCAGGAAACACTTGACCCGGCCACACGTGAAGGGTTCGTCCAGCGGCAGCTGGGTGCCGTCGTCGAGCATGATCGTCTGAAGAAGTCCCAACTCATGAGGACGCTGAGCGTGTGGCTGGATACGGGCTGCAACACGGCCCAGGCCGCCCGCGAGCTGCACTTGGAAAGGCAGTCCCTGCATCACCGGCTGCAACGGATCTTCGAGCTGTGCGGCGGTGACCCACGCGGGAACGGCCGGCTGGCTGCGCTGCATCTGGCAACTCGGCTGGCTCGGGTGTAACCCCGGTCTAACGCGAAATCGCGGGTCCGCTGCGAATTCGCCCGTCAGCAACAGCGAATTCACAGCCGACCCGCGATCTCGGCGGGGCAAGCACTACTTCAACACGATCGTCCTGTTCCCATTCAGGATGATCCGCCCCTCGCAGTGCCAGCGAACGGCGTTGCTGAGGGCCTTGCATTCTGTGTCCCGACCGGCGGCCACCAGATCGTCCGGTCCGAAAGTGTGGTCCACTTCCACTACTTGCTGGGCGATGATGGGTCCCTCATCCAGTTCACCATTTACGTAGTGGGCCGTGGCGCCCACAGTTTTCACTCCACGCGCGTAGGCCTGGTGGTAGGGCTTGGCGCCCTTGAAACTCGGCAGGAACGAGTGATGGATATTGATGGCGCGGCCGTCGAGCTTCCGGGCGAGGTCGTCGCTGAGGACCTGCATGTAGCGGGCCAGGACAATGAGTTCCACGTCCAGCTCGTCAATGATTTCCAGCAAACGTCCCTCGGCCGCGGGCTTGGTGGCAGCCGTGACGGGGACGTGGAAGAACGGGATCCCGTGCCACTCCGCCAAGCCCTGATGGTCGGTGTGGTTGGACACTACGCCCACCACGTCGATGGGCAGCTCGCCGATCCGTGCCCGGAACAAGAGGTCGTTCAGGCAGTGCCCGAACTTGGAGACCATGATCAGCACGCGTCGCTTGTATCCCTGACGCTCAAGCTGCCAGTTCATGCTGTACTTATCGCCCACAGGGGCAAAAGCGTTCCGCAGCTGATCAACAGTGGAGTCATCGCCGTCGGACGCGAAATGCACGCGCATGAAGAAGTGGCCCTCTGCGCGGTCGCCGAACTGCTTGTTGTCGATGATGTCGCAGCCGTGTTCCAGCAGGAATCCGGACACGGCATGCACGATCCCGGGACCTTCGGGGCAGTCCAGGGTGAGGACGTGTTCCACCGTGGTCTCCGCGGAGGAGGCGGCAGTGGTTTCGGTTTGGATGGCAGTCATGGCTAGCACTCCACTACGTTGACGGCGAGGCCCCCACGGGAGGTCTCTTTGTACTTGGATTTCATGTCCGCGCCTGTCTCGCGCATGGTTTTGATGGCCTTGTCCAGGGACACTTTGTGGCTGCCATCGCCGTGCAAGGCAAGGCGGGCCGCGTTGATGGCTTTGACGCTGGCGATCGCATTGCGTTCGATGCAGGGGATCTGCACCAGCCCGCCCACGGGATCGCAGGTAAGGCCCAGGTTGTGTTCGATGCCCACTTCGGCGGCATTTTCCACTTGCTCGGGCGTCCCGCCAAGGACTTCGCAGAGGCCGGCCGCCGCCATGGAGCAGGCGGAACCCACTTCACCCTGACAGCCCACCTCGGCACCGGAGATGGACGCGTTGATTTTGAACAGGATTCCGACGGCGGCCGCCGCCAGCAGGAACCGCACGACACCGTCGTCGTTGGCTCCTGGAACAAACTTGGTGTAATAGTGCAACACTGCCGGGACAATTCCGGCAGCGCCATTGGTGGGCGCGGTGACGATCCGGCCGCCCGCAGCGTTTTCCTCATTCACTGCCAAGGCGAAGAGGTTGACCCATTCCATGGCGAGGAGCGGGTCCGCTGAGGCACTACCGTTCAGGTCCGCGTCGGTTTCGGAAAGCTTTTTGAACAACGACGGCGCCCGTCGCCTGACGCTCAAACCTCCCGGCAGGATTCCCTCGGCAGAGCAGCCGTTGTCAACGCACTCCTGCATGACAGCCCAAATGCCCAGCAGCCGTTCGCGGAGTTCCTCTTCGGAACGCCACACGAGTTCATTGGCCAACATGACGTCCGAGATGGACATGCCTTCGCGCTCGCAGATCGCCAGGAGTTGGTCCGCCGTGGTGAAGGGGTAGGGGAGAACGGTGTCATCGGCTACCACTTTGTCGGTGCCGGTTGCGTCCCCGTCCACCACGAAGCCGCCACCGATGGAGTAGTAGCTGCGTTCCCGGAGCACGCCGCCCGTGTGGTCCAACGCGCGGAACGTCATGCCGTTGGGGTGTGCAGGCAGCGACTTGCGGCGGTGCAGGACCACGTCCTCGTCCCAGTTGAAGTCCACCCGGTGGTTCCCGCCCAGACGCAGTTCCGCCTCGAGTGCCGCCGCCGCGACCTGGTCGTCGGCCGTATGGGTGTTCACGGTTTCGGGGGAGTGGCCTTGCAGCCCCAGCACCACGGCTTTGTCTGAGCCGTGGCCCCGGCCGGTGGCGCCCAGGGAGCCGAAAAGCTCAGCCTGGACGCGCACCGTGGCCGGAAGCTGGCCGGACGATTCGAGACCGTCCGTGAACTGCTTTGCCGCGCGCATGGGGCCAACCGTGTGTGAAGACGACGGCCCGATGCCAACAGAAAACAGGTCAAGCACACTCAGTGCCATCAGGGGACCTCAGCGGAGGCGTATTCCCTCATGGCGTCCAGCAGCCAGCGGCCCAGGAAGTCAGCAAACGAGGCCCGGGGAAAGATCCGGTAGGAGTCCTCGGAAGTCTTCCACAGCATCACCGGGATGTGTGCAAGTTCCGTGGAAACGGCCGTGCCCGGCTTGAAGACACGCGGGTGCAAGTCCAGCGCGCAGGTCTTTTCCAACACTGCCCGGGCGTGGCTGCCGGAGAGCTCGAACGTGGTTCGGTTGGCGGACAGGTCCACCACCTGGCCGGCGTCGTTGCCCAGTGCAGTGGTCAGATCGCTGACCAAGGATCCGCCCAGGGAGTCGTGGGCTTCCTCCGGTGCAACCACCAGGAACTCGGTGGGGCCGAGCCACAGGGTGTTGACGGAATCCGTCCCCGTCACTTCACCGCAAGCGGCAGGCAAGCCGCCGGTCACGGACGCAACGCGGGCGCCGGCGTTGGACGTCCGGTCAACCCGGATGCCCACCATGGCCTGGTACGGGATCTCGGTGAGTGTCACTATGCCCGGAACTGAGCCGGACGTGAACGCCTCAGCCAGGTGCTGGGCCGGGCTGCGCCGTGCCCCACGAACACTGTTCACGGTTTCTGCGGGGGTTGCTGTTTCAGCCATCTTTGCGGGTCCCTTCAGCATCGAAAAGTACGGTTTCGCCAACAACCACGTCCACCAATTGGTCTCCCAGCGAGGCCACCAAGGTCTCGCCGATGCGGTTGCGGCCGTTCTGGATAAGTGCCAGGCCGAAGGAACGGCCCAGCGCGGCGCTGTGGTAGCTGGAGGTCACGAAGCCCTCCATGGGGACGGGTCCGTTGGCCGGGTTGACGGGGATGCCCTTCTCCACCAGCTGCGTGCCTTCCGGCAACCGCAGCGAGTGGTCTACGGGAAGAACGCTCACCAGGTGCTTGCGGTCTTCGCGGCTTGCGTCCTGCCGGAGGTAGGAGCGCTTGCCGATGAAGTCCTTGGCCTTGGAAACGATCCAGTCCATGCCCGCGTCCTGCGGGGTGACCGTACCGTCGGTGTCCTGCCCCACGATCGGGTAGCCCTTCTCGGCGCGGAGCACGTGCATGGTCTCCGTACCGTAGGGGGTGATGTTGAACTCGGCACCCGCGGCAGCAACAGCTTCCCAGATGTTGAGTCCGTACCAAGACGGGATGTTGATTTCGTAGGCGAGTTCGCCGGAGAAGGAGATGCGGCAAACGCGTGCCTGGACTCCGGACGCCAACGTGGTTTCGCGGAAGGTCATGAACGGGAAGTTTTCTGCCTCCAAGCCACCGTTTTCGGCCAGCTGCGGAGCAACCTTGGCGATCACGGCGCGGGATTTCGGGCCAACCACGGCAATGGTGCTCCACTGTTCAGTGACGGACGTGCAGACCACGTCGAGTTCCGGCCACTCTGTCTGGTGCCACTCTTCCAGCCAGTCCAGCACCTTGGCTGCGCCGCCGGTGGTGGTGGTCATGAAGTAGCGGTCATCATCCAGGCGCAGGGTCACGCCGTCGTCGAAGATCATGCCGTCCAGGGTGCACATCACGCCGTAGCGTGCGGATCCCGGTGCGAGCTTCTTGAAGGCGTTGGTGTAGACGCGGTTCAGGAATTCACCCGCGTCCTTGCCGCGGATCTCGATCTTGCCCAGCGTGGTGGCGTCCATGAAGCCCACGGAATCGCGGACGGCGGCGCATTCACGCAGGACTGCCGTGTCCATGTCCTCACTGCCCTGCGGGTAGTACCAGGGGCGCTTCCACTGTCCAACATCTTCGAACAGTGCGCCTTGGGCCACGTGCCACGGGTGGATGGAGGTGACTCTTGCGGGGTCGAACAACTCGCCGCGCTGGCGGCCTGCCAGGGCTGCGAAGGCGACAGGGGTGAACGGTGCACGGTACGCCGTGGTTCCGATCTCGCCGACGCCGGGGATGCTCTCTGCGCCACCGAACTTCAGTGCTGCGGCGATGACACCGATCGCGTTAACGCCGGACGTCTTGCCCTGATCGTTGGCTGTGCTGATGGAGGTGTACCGCTTCACGTGCTCCACGGACCGCATGCCCGCACCGGTGGAGCGGAGGACATCGGCCACGGACTGGTCGCGCTGGAAGTCCACAAAGTGGTGGTGCCACTCGCCGGGCTCGCCGGTCTGACCGGGAACCAGCCAGAGCTGACGGCTCGGTGCACTTGCCACGGGAGCCTGCAGTTCCATCGGGGTTGTTGCGGATTCGAACCCGGCAGCGATGGATGCTGCTGCTCCAGCCGAGATACCTTCTGCCAGGCAGTCCTGGAGTTCGTAGCTGCCCCGGCCTGCGCCCACCACTTGCTGGTCCCTTACGGGAGCGGTGGGGATGAACGCTGCGAGCTCGTCATCCCAACGCAGCTTGCCTTGACGCTGGCTGTGGAGGTGAACCACCGGGCTCCAACCACCAGAAACTGCAAGAAGATCGGCAGCCAGCTCTTCGACGCCCGAGGTGAGTTCGCCGTCGTCGTTAATACTGCGGACGGTGACCCCGTTCAGGCGGCCACTCTCATCCGCGGAGGTGTCAGCCACGGCGCTGCCGATGAGGACCCGGGTGCCGGACTCGACGGCGGCGGCGGCCTTCGCGCTGATCTGCGGACGGGCGTCGACGACGGCGGCAACCGCCACGCCTGCTGCCTTCAGATCCGCGGCAAGAGCGTAAGCGGAATCGTTGGTGGTGCTGATGACCACGCGCGATCCGGCGGCCACGGCGTAACGGTTCAGGTAAGTGCGGGCTGCCGAGGCGAGCATGATGCCCGGGCGGTCGTTGTTCTCGAAGACCAGCGGACGCTCATGGGCGCCCGGAGCCAGGACAACCTGCTTGGCACGGATGTGCCAAATACGCTGGCGGGAGACACCCGATGCTGCCGGAACGCTCAAGTGGTCGGTACGGTTCTGGGCTGCGATGAAGTAGTTGGAGTCGTAGGAGCCGAATGCGGTTGTGCGGTTCAGCACCGTGCATTCAGCGGCAGAAACCAGCTCGGCCTCCACGTCCGCAACCCACTCCAGGGCCGGCTTGCCCTCGATTTCTTCCGCCAGATCCGGGGCTGTGGAACCGGAGAGCAGTGAGCCGCCGAGCTCGGGCTGGTCGTCGATGAGGATGACGCGGGCGCCGGTGCGGACAGCTTCGCGGGCCGCTGCCAGGCCGGCGATGCCGCCGCCGACAACCAGTACATCCGTGTGGACGTACTTCTTGTCGTACTCGGCCTTGTCCTCGTTCGGGTCAAGCTTGCCCAGACCGGACAGGAGCTCAACGTTCATGCCGTCCACCAAGGAAACTGCGGTGGCGGGAAGCATGGACTCGGCAACGTGGCCCGGGAAGCGGGGAGCGATCTTGACCAAGGCGTTGGACTCTTCTACGCCGGCTGCCATGATGCCGCGGGGGCGGTCCTCATAAAGGGAGTTGCCGGCGTTGATGTGGCCATTGGCCAGCAGTGCCGAAGCGATGGTGTCCCCCGGGTGGCCGGTGAATTCCTGGCCGTCCACGGTGAAGCGCCAGGAGATGCTGCGATCGATGCGTCCGCCGGTGGCGAGGCGTGCGTTCTTGCTGGTCACTTCTAGACTCCTTCCGAAGAGATGGGGGTGGTAGCTGTGGGGGAGGCGGCGCCGGGGGAGAGGCCCGGTTCGCCGGCTTGGCCGAACTCACCGGCCTGGGTGAACTCGCCCGGCTGTTCCGGTGCTTTCTTTGGACTCGTCACCTTGATGTCCGGCCGGGGCTGGCCCATGCCGTAGATGGAGTGAATCTCGTAGCTCACGGTGTCGCGGAGCATGTTGAACCACTGGCGGCAGCCTGTGCTGTGGACCCAGCGTTCTGCGAAAGTTCCCTTGGTGTTCTCGCGGTAGAACAGGTATTCAGCCCATTCGCGGTCCGTGAGGTCGTTGGGGCTCTCCGGGTAGGCGACGTGTGCTTGGCCGCCGTAGTGGAATTCGGTTTCGTCGCGTGGCCCGCAGTTGGGGCATGAAATGAGGAGCATGTCTTTTCCTGTCCTGTCCTGGCTAGTGGGCTACGGCTGCGGCGCCGTGTTCGTCGATCAAGGCGCCGGTCTCGAAGCGTTCCAGCGCGAAGGGCTTGTTCAGCTGGTGCGGAGCGCCGGTGGCGATGGTGTGCGCGAAAGTCAGGCCCGCCGCCGGAGTGCCCTTGAAGCCGCCGGTTCCCCAGCCACAGTTGACGAACATGTTCTCCACCGGGGAGAGGCCAACAATGGGAGAAGCATCCAGCGTGGTGTCCACAATGCCGCCCCAGGTCCGGAGCACGTGGGCCCTGGCGAAGATCGGGAAGAGCTCAACGGCTGCTGCCATCTGCTCCTCGATCACGTGGAACGAGCCGCGCTGGCCGTAGCCGTTGTAGGAGTCCACACCGGCGCCCATTACCAGTTCGCCCTTGTGGGCCTGGGATACGTAGACGTGGACGTGGTTGGACATGACCACCGTGGGGTGGACCGGCTCGTGCAGTTCAGACACCAGCGCCTGGAGCGGGTGGCTCTGGATCGGCAGGCGGAAGCCTGCCATTTCTGCCAGGACCGAGCTGTGGCCGGCGGCGCAGAGGCCTACCTTTTCGGTGTTGATGGTGCCGCGCGTGGTCTGGACACCGGTGACCTTGTTGCCGTCCTTGATGAAACCGGTAACTTCGCAGTTCTGGATGATGTCCACGCCAAGTTCATCGCACTTGCGGGCGAAGGCCCAGGCCACGTGGTCGTGCTTGGCGATGCCTGCGCGTGGCTGGTACGTGGCGCCCATGACGGGGTAGCGGATGTTGTCGCTGATGTTCAGGATGGGGCAAAGTTCCTTGACCTGCTGCGGGTCCAGCCATTCGGCGTCTACACCGTTGAGGCGGTTGGCACCCACCCGGCGAACGCTTTCGCGAACATCGCCCAGGGTGTGGGCCAGGTTCATGACACCGCGCTGGCTGAAGAGGAAGTCGTACTCCAGCTCTTCCGGGAGGATTTCCCAGAGCTTGAGGGCGTGCTCGTAGATGGCTGCGCTCTCGTCCCAGAGGTAGTTGGAACGGATGATGGTGGTGTTGCGGGCCATGTTTCCACCGGCCAGCCAGCCCTTTTCCAGGATGGCGATATTCGTCATCCCATGGTTCTTGGCCAAGAAGTACGCGGTGGCGAGGCCGTGCCCGCCGCCGCCCACAATCACGGCGTCGTAGCTTTTCTTCGGGTCCGGGTTGCGCCAGAGGAAGTCCGGGTGTTCGGGGAGGTGGTCTGCACTCACTTGGCTGCTCCAATCAGTTCTGCTTCGGTTACGGCGCCATTGCCGTTGTGGTTTAGGTGCGGGTAGAGGGGGAACTTGTTCGCCAGGGCGGTCACGCGGTTGCGGAGTTCGACGGCGGTGGTCTCGTCCAGGGTGACGTCACCTTCGGCGGTGGCTGCTTCGACGCCTGCCTGGGTGCCTGCTTGGGTGCCGCTGTTCGCTGCGGCGATCAACGCCGTCGCAATGATGTCCGAGACCTCGGTGAAGTCCTCGGCACCGAATCCGCGGGCGGCTAGGGCGGGCGTGCCGATGCGCAGGCCGGACGACACCATGGGTGGGCGGGGGTCGAACGGGACGGCGTTGCGGTTGACGGTGATGCCGATCCGGTGCAGCGTGTCCTCGGCCTGCTGGCCGTTGAGGACCGAGTGGCGGAGGTCGGCGAGGACAAGGTGGACATCGGTTCCGCCGCTGACAACGGAGATGCCGGCTGCGGCAACGTCGTCCTGCAGGAGGCGCTGGGCCAGGATCTTGGAACCCTCAAGGACGCGGAGCTGGCGTTCCTGAAACTCGGGCTCGGAGGCCATCTTGAAGGCAACGGCCTTGGCTGCGATGACGTGTTCCAGCGGACCACCCTGCTGGCCGGGGAAGACTGCCGAGTTAACCTTCTTGGCGATGTCGGCGTCGTTGGTCAGGATCACGCCACCGCGCGGACCGCCGAGGGTCTTGTGGGTGGTGCTGGTGACAATGTGGGCGTGCGGCACGGGGCTGGGGTGCAGGCCTGCTGCGACGAGGCCGGCAAAGTGGGCCATGTCCACCATGAGGTAGGCGCCCACCAGGTCAGCGATGCGGCGGAACTCAGCGAAGTCCAGCTGGCGGGAATACGCCGACCAGCCGGCGACGATCAGCTGCGGCTTGCTCTCCAGAGCCAGGCGCTCCACTTCAGCCATATCTACGGTGTGGGTGTCCTCGCGGACTCCGTACGGAACAACCTTGTACAGCTTGCCGGAGAAGTTGATGCGCATGCCGTGGGTCAGGTGGCCGCCGTGGGCGAGGTTCAGGCCCATGATGGTGTCGCCCGGGGTGATCAGTGCGTGCATGGCCGAGGCGTTGGCCTGGGCGCCGGAGTGGGGCTGGACGTTGGCGAACTCTGCGGCGAACAGGGCTTTCAAGCGGTCAATGGCGAGCTGTTCAATCACATCAACGTGTTCGCAGCCGCCGTAGTAGCGCTTGCCGGGATAGCCCTCGGCGTATTTGTTGGTCAGCACCGAGCCCTGGGCTTCCATGACGGCCGTAGGAGCGAAGTTCTCAGAGGCGATCATTTCCAGCGTGGACTGCTGGCGGATGAGTTCCTGGGCGATCGCCTGATCGACCTCCGGGTCCGCCTGTGCAAGCGGGCGGATCAGCGGTTCAACCATGGTGTTCTCCTTCAAAAGCTTGTCTAGTGGCCGACTGTTAGGCAACTGATATATTAGAACTATTGCCATAGTATGTTGAAGATCACATGGTCGTCAACAGGTCCGGGAAACTCATCCGTGGGACCGTGGTTGTGACAACGGGAGAGAGCAATGAGCGCAGCACTGGAAGCACTGGAGTCAGCTCCGCAGGGCACGTCCCTCGCAGAGAACGCCTACCTGCTGCTGCGCGACAGGCTCATCATGCTGGACGTCAAACCCGGCGACCCCATCAACGACGGCCAGATCGCAGCCGAACTCGGCATCGGACGCACCCCCGTCCGTGAGGCCATCAAGCGCCTCGAGAGCGACCATCTCGTGGTGTCCTACCCGCGGCGCGGCACCTTCGCCACGGGCGTTGACATCACCCAGCTCGCCGAAGTCTCCGAAATCCGCGAGCTCTTGGAACCCCTGGCCTCCCGGAAAGCTGCCCGCATGGCCAGCCCCGCCATGCGCTCAGAGCTCCGAGCCGTCGCCGCCGCAATCCGCGATCTTGAAGGCCAGGACAATTCCTCCCAGGACCTCATGCGCTACGACATCCAGGTCCACAGGCTGATCTACAAGGCTTCGGCCAATGCCCACCTGGAAGACGTCCTCATTCGCTACGACAACCTCGCCACCCGCATCTGGTGCCACATGCTCGAGAAGATGCCCTCCGTTTCCGGCCACATCTCCGAGCACGTCGACCTCCTCACGGCCATTGCCGACGGCGACGAAGACCGTGCCGCAGAGCTCGCCCTGCACCACGTAGTCAGCTTCGAAGAGACCATCCGCAAGGTCCTCTAGCTTTCCTGCCCTGCCGTGCTCCCGCCTTCCGGCGGCGGGCTCATCCTCTGCGCGCTAGGTCGTCACTCCCTTAGACGCGCGCTGCCGGATAACCCCACCCCCTCCCGATCCTCTCTCACGTCCCGCGGGTTTTTTGGCGTCGCTCTCTCACGTCTTGCGGGTTTTTTGGCGTCGCTCTCTCACGTCCAGCGGTTTTGAGGGGGTCGTTCTCTCACGTCTTGCGGGTTTTTTGGCGTCGCTCTCTCACGTCTTGCGGTTTTGAGCGGGTCGTTCTCTCACGTCCCACTGGGAGTTGCTGGATGCAATCTCCAGTGGGCCTATGGGGCCGACTTGCCCTAGGTCGCAAGCCTCGCCGCCCGGCCCGCGGGAACGTGCACAGCGGCCAGGAACAAAAAGGCTCGACGTCGATGTGGACTTGAGTGCCGACGACGCCTCCTCTTCGCCCTAATGAGAGAGCGATCGGGTGTGCGGTCGTCAAGTTTTTGAGACAGGTCTCGTTGTTGTTTTTGGTTAGGCGGCCAGGGGTTGCTGGGCGCGGGTTTGGTAGTTGGTGTGGGCTTTGGCTGGTGGTATGCCGCCGGCTCGGCGGTTGG
>Ga0247742_10000821_pt1 | contig 23374 bp, 16 predicted proteins | sample UWRJL208509C2_FD_180944 | JGI IMG/M metagenome (GOLD analysis project Ga0247742, IMG submission 180944) | Plant litter microbial communities from Arlington Agricultural Research Station in Wisconsin, United States - UWRJ-L208-509C-2 | ecosystem: Environmental > Terrestrial > Plant litter >... | reverse complement strand
GGAAAGTCTACTGTTGCATAATCCAGCATTTTAGGACTGACAAGTATTGACTTGATTTTACCGGAGTCCGTGTATTTTAAATTTATGGTATCTGCCTCACCACTCGGCACAAATTCCGAAAAGTTTATTTTACTAACTTCTTTTAGATTGCTTTCACAACTACACAACAAGCTGATGCCGGCAAGTGCAACAAGAGTTGTTAGTATCGTTTTATTAAATGTCATATCAGCATGGTACAGACAACATTATTGAAATGCGCACATTATTAATCGTATTTCCTTTTCACAAACCACTGGTCATTCAATGATAAGCTGATTGAGAAATTAGTATAATTTTCCTGGACTAAATTAGCTGCTTTAGTTCCTCTGCTTCCCATCTCAACACCTAAATTGATATTAGAAAAGGTTCCACGCATTGGGAATCCGAAACCAAAAGTCACCGCTTTATCTTCTATTGATTTTCCATTAAGAACTAAACCAGTTTTTTCATAGTTTAGACCAGCTCTATAGGTAACTTTACTAAGATAACTTCTAAATGAGTTATAATTTGGTATGTAATACCCTCCCAAACTATATTTCTGTGAATTCTCATATTTTACATTTGCAATATCAGTGAATCTACTCCCAAGATTACCGGATTGACGGAAAGTAATTTCAGTTCCCAACAACCATTTTCTTGCTATACCGATTCCTCCGCCTATACTGATCTTGGCAGGAAGCCTTAGAGTAGTATTGGCAACAGAAACATTAAGGGTATCAATAACTATTTCCGTTTCATCATTATAGCTAATAGTAGCTATCTGACGCGAATTAGTTGATTTTATCCTGGTTTCAGGTGTAACCACAAGACTTCCAAAAACATCAAACTTTTTCTTCAGCTTTGTATGGAACATCAAACCCGCATTAACAGTAAGACCTGAAAGATCCGATTCATTAAGCTCTCTCGATCCAAATTGGGCCTGAGGAATAAATTCTATACTTCTGGTAGTTATCTGTCCGAAATTATAATTAAAATCAACACCAATATCAAGTTTTTTAGTCAGCTTATATCCAAGAGCTACAAAAGCCCTGTTTAACCCACCTGTTCCTAAATACCTGTTATCTGTACCTTCTGTATCACCATCCGGAGCAAGTTTTTGTAGCTTATACCCAACAGATGAATAAGGCATCAACCCGAAGGAAGCACCAAATTTCCCCATAGGAAAACCTACAGCAATATATTCAAAAGGAGCTCTTTCAGCATTATCCTGTGCTGTATTACTCTTAAACTTGGTTGTCTTATAACTCATTCCAAGTGTAAAAGTTGTAAATTTCAAGCCCGCAACCGAAGCCGGGTTTTGAAAATTCAGGTGAATACTGTCCGGGAATACGCTTACACCGCCCATCAGCCTGTTTTCAAGTGCCCCTTTAAAGGTTACATCCCCGATTCCGTAGAAAGAATATGGTGAAGGTGTTCCGGTCTGAGCCACAAGTCCGGCAGAAAAAAGCAAAGCGATGCTCAGTAAAAAATTTTTAATCATTTTTGATTGTGTATTGAAATGTATGGTTCAAACTCTGCAATAAGAAATTTGAATTGGCAAATATGGTATTTTTTAATCGTTTAGCCAAAAAAACTGTGTCTCCGCCCGTTAAAATTATTGTAAAATTTGAATACAGCTCCTTATATTGATCAATAAAGCCGTCAATTTCATTAATAACTCCATTTACAACTCCCGAATGAATAGCTTGCGCAGTCGAATTTCCTATAAAATGTTCCGGAATTTCAAGGCTCAGCAAAGGCAGTTTTGCCGTATAATGATGTAATGCTTCATATCTCAGTCTTATTCCGGGAGAAATAGCTCCGCCCAGATAATTATTATCCTTATCAACAAAATCATAAGTAACACAGGTACCGGCATCAATAACAAGCCTGTTCTGGTCCGGAAACCCTAATACTGCCCCAGCTGCCAATACCATTCTGTCGATACCAAGCGTAAGCGGCGTTTCATATCGGTTTACAAACGGGAAAACATCCGAATGCGAAACCAGGTGTACATTCACTGCTTTATTAAAGTCGAAAAACACCTGTTTTTCTATATTTCCGACCGATGCAATGACCAAATCCGTAACATCTGAAAAATCTTTTAAAATTTTTTGAATATTTTTTTCAAGGTCATCTTTTGAAAAAACAAAATCAGACACCAAGTTAGCACCCTCAAAAACAGCGCCTTTAATCCGGGTATTGCCTACATCTATAGTTAAAATCATAATCGTCCAATTGAGATTGCAAAGGTACGAATTCATTTTTTTTAAAAATTGTTTTGGATAAACTAAAAAACATCCTATATTTGCACCCGCAAACACGTTCACCGAAACGCTTATCAAATAAGAACAAAGTGAATTAACAGCAACGGTACCTTAGCTCAGATGGTAGAGCAATGGACTGAAAATCCATGTGTCCCTGGTTCGATCCCTGGAGGTACCACTGAAACCCTGATAGCAATATCAGGGTTTTTTGTTTTATATCTATCCAAAACCACGTTAATCTCCCTTACCACACACCACACCTTTAATATTTTTATATTTATTCTACTTTTTTCACTGCAACCCTTTTCATTTTTTTACTCTTATCATAAAATAAAGTATATTAACCCAAATTATTTTTATTATGAAAAAGATTTTACATATCCTGATTTTAGTTGCTGTTCTATTGCAAATCTCCTGTGATGACGATTTGGCTTCTAACACACCAGCTACTAATCCTGTAGATGTTTATGTAGCCGGCCAGAAAGACAGTCAAGCCTGTTACTGGAAAAACAACCAACCTGTATTATTAGATTCCGGAGGATTAATAGGCCCTACTGCAACCAAAATTATAGTGGCTAATAATGATGTTTATGTCCTGGGAATAAGTGTTGGAACAACCACTGTTGAAACTTTCCCGATGTTTTGGAAAAATGGTGTGCTGACTAATTTAAAAACCAGCCTAACTACTAATGATGAAGAAGTTGTGACTATAACCGATTTTGAAATAATTGGAAATGATGTCTATTTCGTTGGTTACACTAAAAAGCCTTTAATAGCTTTTGATGATTATAGCCTCGCTTATTGGAAAAATGGAGTCCAAACAATAGTCCACAATTACGGTGGACATGCCCATAACTATCCTAAAATAGCGATAGCAAACAACAATGTTTATATAACCGCTTCAGAAAACGGCACTGAAACTATAAATGGTTTTTATGCAAACAATGTCTTTAATGAAATCCCAAATTCTATATTAAATGGTCTGGCCGTAAATAATAATGAGGTGTATGTATACGGAACATTAAACAACGCTGCTTATTACAAAAATATAAGTGCTAATTCAGAAACTACACTTCCATTAATCACAGCCGGAATTTCAAAAATGCTTTTTGAGAATAACAACATGTATTATTCAACCGGATCTAATAACATATATAAAAACGGGACACTATTTAATGAAAATCAAATATTATTCGGTGGAATTATGGATTTTAAAATTCTAAACAACAATATATACAAAATCACTCAGGAAGGAGATTTTGGGTTCATCAGTTATTTAATTATAAATGGAGTTGAAACTATGCAGATCCCAAACTCTGATGGCGTATTTCAGTCACTTTTTGTAGTTCAAAACTAAATTATGACTCCCATTAACTGGAACGAAATTTATACAAAGACATCCCCAAAACTCTTGGGGATTTGTCGCAGATATATAAAAGACATTGCCACTGCTGAAGATATCATCCAGGATTCTTTTATCGTGGCGATCCAAAAAGAACAAACTCTAAAAGATCAAAATGCCCTAAATGGCTGGTTGAGCAGAATTGTTATAAACATGGCCATCCATCATTTAAAAGAGGTAAAAAAAATAAACTTTTCAACTCATCAGGATTATGAAATTGTTGATTCAACTAGCGTTATGAATACCTCCGAAACAGACACTAAAAGTATGCTTCTGGCCTCCGATCTAGAAAAAAATGATATTCTTGAAGCCATAGATCAATTACCCGAGCATCATAAATCAGTTTTTAACATGTATGTTATTGATCAATTTTCACACAGTGAAATCAGCAAGATCCTTAATATTTCTGTTGGCACTTCAAAATCGCATTTGTCCAGGGGCAGAAAAGCAATTCAGGCATTTTTACTCGAAAAATTAAAAGGAAAACCTGTTGATGAAAAAAAGAAGCGCCGCATTGCTTTTTTACTTTTTTTAGGATTTGAAAACCAAATGTTTGCTAATTTTTACACGAAAAAGTTTCAATATTTTGAAATTGAGCCACAAAAAAGTTTTGAATTGGCTACAAAAAAGATGCAAATTCCAAATCAATTTATTGGGTTGGCTAAAGTAGTTTCAGCATCAAAAATTATGGCCATAAGTATTGGTTTCTTATCTATAACAGGAATTCTTGTTTATGGTGGCTATAGCTTTAACCACAAAAACATTCCACAAAACAAATTAAATATTGAACCAATAACTAAAAATATTAAAAATCAATTAGTTGTAATCAAAAATGATTCTGCAAAAAATGGAAGGTCTAATATCGAGCCAACCAAAATAAATACCGTTTCTGTTCAAGAAAAAGTAGCCGTTTCTAAAAATAACCCTCAAAAAACTTTAGTAAAACCAATTGTTACAACTCAAAAAGATTCCGTGAAAAGCGAAGCTCCAAAAGTGGTTGTCATTAAAAAACAAATCGTAAAAAAAGACACTGTTTATGTCACCAGATAAAATTTTAATCCTTTTTTTAGCCTTTACTACTTTTGCTTTTTCGCAGGAAAAGAAGACAGATACCATTTTTGTTTATGAAGAAGTCATTGTACACGATACTGTTTTTATTGAAAAGCCTTTAATCAAAATTGACAAAGCGGTTTTTATTTCAGAAGAAAATGCAAAAGACAAACTGGAATTAACCCAAAACGGCAAAAAAGTCCAGATTCCTATTGATACCCTCGTTCTTATCACCAATAAAAAAAGAATTAAAAAAGAAAAAAAACAAACTTGGTTTTTCGGCGGCAAATTACACCTTGGTTTGGCCAGTAACAGCTTGTTTAAAGAAATGAATGCTCCAAATACTATCGGTTTTGGTTTAGGGATTTGGACCCGAAAAGAACTTTTTGGTTCTGATTTTTCTGTAGGAATTGGAATTGATGGTTTTTATTGGATGAGCCCGTTTTCATTTGATGCATCACAAAATGACAGTGCACTCAACGGTTATTATTTTACCAAAAATAATGAGCCTAAACTATTTAAATCTATCGAAAATAAACATGTTCAGTTGCAAATTCCGGTTCAGCTTTATTATAAAATAAACAAATTTACACCTTCAGTGGGTGGATTGGTCAGTACCAGTAGTTATAAATCGCAATTTATTGGTTCATCTGGAAACTTACCATTAACCTTTGATGAAACCCAAACTTTTAAAGCCCGATCTTTTCAGATCGGCTATTTGATCGAATTGCAATATGCTATTTCAAATCATATTTCGGTTGCTGTACATTTTAATTCCAGAAAATCCAAAAATCTGGTTTTCAACAATAAAGACGATAAAAGTCAATCGTTTAAAACTAAAAATTCCTTTACAGAGAGCAGCTATTTCTTGCAGTTAATTTATAGTCTATAATATTATACCTCGCGGGATTAGCTTTCTCTCTTCATCAGCTTAGCGGAGCACTTTTAGTAAACCTTTGGTGCACATTTGTTCGGGTCTTGTTCGGATCAACCCCCCTTTTTGCGAAGCCGATCCGAACAAGACCCGAACAAGACCCGAACAAAACCCCCTTAAAAGCTTCAAAATGTTTCAAAATGAGTCAAAATGAGTCAAAATGAGTCAGATTGAATCAATGTGTGTCAAATTGTGTCACACTCATTTTTATATCAATAAATGTTTATACTTTTATTCAACAATTCAATAAAATCCAGTAAACAAATTGCAATACAGCATACTCAATATTAAAATGGATCTTAATAATACTAACTTCTTTTTTTATTTGTAAGAAATTATATTCATAACGTTATTACATTTGTACTATGAAAAAGCCAGCAAAAAGCATATTATTGAGAATTGGGAAGTGGATAGGTATTACAATAGCCTCTTTGTTGCTGATCCTTTTTCTAGCGCCAATAGTATTCCCCGGAACTGTAGCTGAACAGATTAAAGGTTTTGCAAATAAAAAACTCGATGGAGAGCTTAACTTCTCAAAGTCAAGATTGTCATTCTTTAATCACTTTCCCTCATTGACTGTTACGCTGTATGACTTTTCACTTAAAGGCTCGGCTCCCTACAAAAATGATCCTTTAGTAAATGCAAAGGAAGTTGCTTTTGGTATCAATCTGAAAAGACTGATTTTTGACAATGAAGTCAGGATTGATAAAATTTACCTGTCGGAATCGTTTGTAAATGTGCTTGTGAATGAGAAAGGCCAGGCAAATTATAACGTTTACATCAGCGATACTACCCAGGTAGCAGATACTGTTTCCAATACCTCTGTCAAATTGGAGAAAATTGACATCAGTAATTGCCATTTGAGATATGAAGACAAGTCCTTAAAAATGCTGGTTGAAGCAAAAGGGCTTAATTACCTTGGTAAAGGTGACCTTAGCCAATCGGTATTTGACCTGAAGTCGGAAGCAGAAATAGATTCAATAGATTTCTTTTATAACAGCAAACCTTACCTTCAAAACAAAAGTCTTACCGCAAATCTTACTACCAGAATCAATACTAACTCCCTTGCTTTTTCATTCCGGAAAAATGATCTTGTGATTAATAAACTGCCAGTCAACTTCAAAGGCGAACTGAACATATTAAAAACCGGTTATGACATAGATTTTGCCGCGACTTCGATAAACAGCAATCTACGCGACCTATTTACCGCTTTACCTCCTGAATATGTAAAATGGCTTGACAAAACGGATGTTAAAGGTAAAACCGATCTGAAATTTTCTTTTAAAGGAAATTATAACGCAGCCAAAAAGACAAATCCCGATCTGGCTTTTGAAATGAAAATCGGAAACGGGTATATTCAATTCAACAAAGCTCCTTTTGCTACTTCCGATATCAATATGAATTTCAAGGCATTGTTGCCTTCAATGAATCTGGATAATCTGAGTGTAAAGTTGGACTCCCTAACTTTTAAACTTGGAAATGATTACTTACGGGCCTTTGTAGAAACTAAGGGACTTCAAAAACCAACTATCCATGCCTCTATAAAGTCAAAACTCGATCTTCAAAAACTGGATCAGTCTTTAGGACTTTCAGCTATAGACATGACCGGATTACTTGATATTGATATAGTGTCTAATGGTACTTATGATACTGAGAAAAGGATATTTCCTATTACCAAAGCTAAAGTATTACTTAGAAATGGAATGATCAAAACCTCATTCTACCCGAATCCGATTACAAATATCAATCTGGATGTAAACGCACTGAATACCGATGGAAATTACAAAACCACAATGATAGATATAAAGCCGGCCTCTTTTCTATTTGAGGGAAATCCGGTTGACCTTAAGGCAAAGTTTTCCAACTTTGATGATGTCGATTATGATGTAAGGGCAAAAGGAACGCTGGACATTGGCCGTATCTATAAAGTATTTTCTACAAAGGGACTGGATGTAACCGGTTTTATAAAAGCAAACCTTACACTGAAAGGAAAACAAAGTTACGCGACAACAGGACAGTACAGCAAACTCAATAATAGCGGTACACTGGTAATCAGAAATATCAAAACAACTTCAGATAAATTCCCTAAGCCATTCCTGATCAATGAAGGATTATTTACGTTTGTCCGTGAGAAAATGGTATTCGACAAGTTTACGGCCAACTACGGCCAATCCGATTTCCTGATTAATGGATACCTGAACAATGTCATCAATTACTTCTTTGAGAAAAATGGCAGACTGGATGGAAGTTTCAATGTGAATTCCAATTATATAAATGTAAATGAATTCATGGCATTGAAACCTACTGAAAAAGCAGATAAAGATGCTAAAACCGAAGCAGTAAAAGCTGCCAACCCTACACAATCCGGAGTAGTAATGCTGCCTACAAACCTAAATGTATCGCTTAGTGCAAATGCCAAAAAAGTAACCTATGACAAATTAGATCTAGAAGATCTTAAAGGGACTGTAGGTATAAAGGAAGGCAAACTCAGTATGAAACAGACAGGATTTGAGCTCATAGGCTGCAGAGTACTTATAGACGCTCGTTATGATGACGTAAGCCCTGTTAAGGCTGGCTTTGATGTGCATTTCAGGGCCAGGAACTTTGATGTAAAACGTGCTTATAAAGAAATAGAAATGTTCAGGACGATGGCAACTGCTGCTGAGAAAGCAGAAGGTATCATCTCTGTCGATTACAGGCTAAACGGTACTTTAGATGGCAATATGAATCCAATTTACCCATCACTCGTAGGGGAAGGCGTGATTTCAATAAGTAAAGTAAGAATACAAGGACTGAAATTATTTAGTGTAATCAGCCAAAAAACAGGTTCTGACGGTATTGACAATCCTGATTTATCCAGGGTCGATATTAAAACTTCTATAAAGAATAACGTGATTTTTGTTGACAGAACCCGAATGGGAGTTTCTCTTTTCAGGCTAAGATTTGAAGGCAAAACAAGTTTTGACGGTCAATTGAATCTTAAAATGAGATTAGGACTACCTCCTTTTGGCGTAATAGGCATCCCGTTTACTATTACAGGTACACAGGATAATCCTAAGATTAAGATCTTTAGTAAAAGTACAGATGAGACCGAGGAAACAGAGTATAACGGTAAGATGATTATAAAGAATAAGCACCTTCAGAAAGATATTAAGGATAAAACCGGGGAAGATCCGGGGAAGAGGTAACCTCCCCGATAAAACTCACTAGATCAATATTTTCTTCAATCCCTCCTGTATACTCCTCCAAAAGAAATTATAAAACGATTTCTCAGGGATCCGCTTCAACTCGACTTCGGCATTTTTCGTCTTGTCATCAGAATCATTTTTCACCAGCAAATTAGCAAGTGCACTTGTTAGTTTATTTTTCTTTTCGGGATGTTTCTTTTTGTACAATGTGACTTTAAGATCATGATATTTTAATGCAAAATCTCCTTTAGCGTTGACATCATTACCGGTGAAATTAAAATAAACCTCATCAAAAATACCTTCCTGTTTTATATTGACATAAGGCTTTGTAAAGGCAATTAATCTTTTAGTATCAAAATTCATGATACTTCCCTTTATATTAAAACCATCGGTTTTATCAAGTACATTAAGTCTCCAGTTTACTTTCATTGGAGAAGTATTCATAAACAGGCAGTTTATTTTTATCCTGAGATCAGGCATTTTCTTTTGGCCAAAACCACTTTGGAGATTGAATGCTGTAAGGTTAAATTTATGGAACGCAACTATTCCAGGTCCTTTTTCGAAGTTGATTTCCTCTTCATATTGCAGTAATGAATTCTTTACCAGGAGGGTATCCACCTTTAGTGGAAATTTCATATCCCTTAGCAATTTATTGTATAGTTTCTTTTTACTGAGATCATCTGCAGGTACCTTACTTCGGTAAATATTTGCAGCCACTTTATCAAGCGTTACAGAACCTGCATTAAAGAAAAACTGCTCTCCTTTAAACCCCCAGTCCATATTCCTAATATCGACAGACGATGCTTTAAGTGCATACAGGTCTTTTTCTTTAGAAAGACTTGCGACAAATTGCCTACGGCTAACATCGGGCACCATCTCAAAATCTTTAAGGCTAAAACCCTTGTTTTCTGTCTGTATACTATTAGCCTTAATATGGTAAACGGGGTTACTTTTATAATAAACACTATCACAGCTAAAAGCATATTGCTCATATGAAAAAGGAATCGTCCTTTTTAATATATCATCTGTAATTACAATCCCCTTAAGCTGTACCATTATATTGGCAGCGCTTAATATAGGTTTGTTACTCTTAGCATAAATAATTTTGACATTACCTTTATTAAGATAGATTTCCGAAACAGCGACAATTTGCTGAAAAGGTTCCACTACTTCGTCTCTTATACTTTTGGCATTATCCAATGCCCGTTCCGTTTTTTTATAAAGCAAAAACTCCGGTTTGTTTATTGTAATACTATTAGCCTTAATCTTGTCATTAAACAATATATCCCACAATTTGAAATGTTCAATCTCAACAGATTCGATTTTAGCATATATCCCGGCCTTATTTACCGTATCCTTAATCGCCGATTTTGGACTTATCCGTATTCCTTTTGCTTTAATATGTCCTGCCCACACAGCCACTTCAAGAGTATCATAAGCTATCAGATAAGGTGTCTTATTCTTCTCAGAAATAAGTGCAGGAACTTTTTTATTAACCCATATATTAATTCCCCAATTACCAGCAAGCAGGATGAGGATCAGTACCGCTACTGTAATAGCTATTTTTTTAAACACAGACATATCGATTTCAGGTTATAGTTATTTAAATATAAATATTAAAAAATTATTCCCACCCCCTATTTCATAAACTTTAACGCCAAGATCTTGGGCAAGACAAGACAAAGATTGCTTATATAAATTGATAACCAATATTAAGTATCTAAATAAATCAGCGCTCATCAGCGTTCCATCCTACAAAACAAAAAACCCGAGACGAAGTCCCGGGTTCACATATATTTATCAAAAAATCTTATTTAGACGTAGCAATAACAAAGTTAAGTTTAAGCTTAACCCCCATCTGCATCAGGTCAACCAAATCCTGTACCTTATTATCTGCCGGCACACGCACCACCACAACCTTATCGTTAGCCGCAGTAGTTTTATCATATAATGCCTGCTCAAGATCACCAAACGCAATCTCCTCCTTATTAATATAATATTTCTGGTCTTCCGTTACCGAAAGAGAAATATGGTCTTTGTTTGTTGTTTCATTTGATTTTGCCTTCGGCAAAGTCAGCTTAATCACATTAGGATTCGCTAATGTTGAAATAATCAGGAAAAACAAAAACAAAAAGAACATGATATCGCTCAGTGACGAAGTAGGTATCTCTGCGTGAAAACGCTTGTTTCTTCTAATTCCCATTTTGTGGCTCGTGTATTATATTGATAACTTCAAGTGTCTGCTTTTGTACTTTAAGCGCAAAACTGTCAATCATCATATTAAACAAATGGTAGGCGGAGTAAGCAATAACACCTACAACAAGACCGGCACCACTACTGATCATTTTTTCATATAACCCTCCAGAGATAGTCTGTATATTAAGATTTCCTGTATTTGATATGGTATGAAAGATCTTGATTACCCCGGATATGGTACCGATGAATCCAAGGATAGGTGCAATACCGGAAATTAATCCAAGATGCCCAAGGCCTTTCTCCATCTGTGCAATCTCCACGTTCGCCGTTTTATCCATTACAGATTCAATTTCACTGATAGGACGGCCGATAATCGCGATACCGCTCCTAAGGATATTTCCTGAGGCCGAAGGCTGTCGTGTACAGATCATCAACGCATTGTCAATCTTCCCTGATTTAAGTTGGATCTTGATATCATTAAGCAGCATCACATCTTGCTTTGTAGCCTTTTTGATAGACAAATAACGCTCAACAATTACATACACGCAAAAGAACAGGAGTACGATAATTGGGCCGATCATAATCCCCCCTTTCATCAGGAACTGGAAATAAGATATATTTTCGGTAACGCTTACCTCTGTAGTTGGATCCGCAGCAGCTTTGGCAATAGTATCGGTAACAATATTGGATTGTAATAGAAAATTTAAAATCGTCATAAAATATTCTTTATTTAAGAAGGTGGTTGTTTTAATCGCAAAAAACTAGATTTAGACAAAAATAGCTTTTTTTTAATTTTATATAAGGGGTGGGGTAAAAGAATAACGGAACTTTTTCGGATTAAGTATGTTTTGGGATATTATTTTGGTAAAAAAATAAAATATACATTCGCTTTTGATGATGTACCCTAGTTGGATTTTAATACTTTTACACCCAATACCCAATCAATCAAATAATGAAAACAGTTTATTCTTTTCTGCTCTTAGCCTTAGTTTCCTATTCCCAAATTTCTTACTCCCAACATTGCAGGTTTGAATTTAATAAAACCGATTCTATGTCGGGCCAAAAAAGAATAAAAACCGAAGAACAGTCTATTGCGATTACAAACGTAGCAGGCATTTATTTCTCCCTGGAGAACACTACTGCCACTTATCTGGATGTTAGATATACAGTAGCAAGTACTACCCCGATCACAATTGGATTTAGTAATAAATTGACTTTATCCCTTTTAAATGACGAGGTTATCGAACTGCCACTGGCCGATGTAATCAGAGCCGAAACCGGTGCTGCAAATAACCTTACTATCAATCCAAAATATAAAATCACTATTGAGCAGATTGAAAAGATCAATAGTATTGGCATTAAGAAAATACGGTTAAACACATCCCAGTATTATTTTGATTTTGACGTAAAAAGAAAAGGATGGCTTAAGAAATTTAAAGAAGATTCTGATTGTTTTATTAAAGAAATTAAATAATTATATGGCTTGCTTTGCAGGCCTTTTTTCTCATTAATCTGTACTCCTAATCTACAGTAATAATATTGCGAATATTTCTTTTTAATATAAGTATCAATCGTCAAACACTAGCTTTATCTATTTTCTAGTTTATTTAATCTTTAATCAAAAATGAGTTAAATTAATAGTAATACCAAACGTATTACGGCATTAATACGTTTAATATTACGGAATAAATAGCCAATTTACGTAATAATAATTATAGTTTTGCGTTGCAATTATTTTTTGACACTTGAGTAAAATACTAATTAGTCATACTAATACTTAAATCATTAATAATTACAAAAGGCAGAGCCTATCGCTCCAAACATATTAATCTAATCAACTGCCTAAAGTGGAAAATCACATTGAAGATTAATGTAAAAACCTAAATTATGAAAAAAATTAGAATCGTTGCCAGTAAACCATGGCTATTATCCTTACTGGCGTTCAATTTCCTCATGCTTAGTTGCTCAAATGATGGAACCAGTACTGGTAGTAGTACTACAAACGAACTCACACAATCACTTTCTGAGAAGGATGGACAGATATCCGGAGAGGAACTATTCAGGTCCATTATTTTTGTTGACGGTGTATTAACCGAAAAGCTGCCTTCAATTAAAAGCATTTCCAGTATTACCGCACTGGATGAAAAAGAATTAATTACTTACAGAGAAACCGAAAAAGAAGCAATTGATTTTCTAAAAAAAATTGACCCAGAATACTTTACAAACTTTCAGACTTCTCTTTACACAAAAGATCCTGAAACAATTTCAGCAACCCTAAAAAAGGTTACTTCTGATCTGTCTGCATTTATCGACAAGAAACTTTCTGTAAATAACATTACAATCGAGAAAGTGCAAAAAAACATAATAACGGATGAAAAAGGAAATGTTGACATAGCTAAAACTCAGGTACAAATGAAACAAATGTGTTTGTCTGAAGTATTAGTATTAGTTGTTGGGGTTTTCTTTTACATCGTTTGGATATCGGAAGTTACCATAAGTAAAGTAACACTTTCTAATCCATTGGTATTAGAAGCCGTTTCAATGCAAACTGCCGAAGCATTATAGTAATGAATGCACAATATTTAAAAATTGCTTTTTTCTATGGTTCACTGGGAGGTATTATCTTGTTATTAAGCTACATGATAATAATAAGTGTCAGTCCCAACACCATAACATTAAATTATAATGTCCCATTAAAAAGTGAAATGAATGCCCTGGCCCCACAAGGCTGGGCATTCTTTACAAAAGATGTCCACACTGATTACTTCAAAATTTATAAAATCCAAAATAACAAACTATACCCTGTAGAAATAAAATCTGCAGATGCATCCCAGTTCTTTGGATTAAGACGGGATAACAGGTTTATCAATTTTAAGATCCAAACTATAATTGACAATATAGAACCCACTCTATGGTATCCTTTTAAAGGCGATGCGAATAAGATAAATATGAATTCTTTATCTAAAGTGTCTATCAGCGTAAAAGAACCCATGGTCTATGGAACTTTCCTGATTGAAAAGGGCGCCCCTTTGCCATATGAATGGTATAGGTCTGATTTAAAAATAAAAAAAACCATGAGCTACATCCAGCTAGAACTTAAAAATTAGGAAATGATATCAAAGCATTTAAAATCAATTGAAAAAATAATTGACAATAATTATTGGACAAATTGGTTTGGATTAAGTAGAACGCTGCTATCCGTTTCTCTTTTATTAACGCTGTTATTTAATGACAAATTAACACTGTTTTATTCTGGTATTAAAAATGAAAATGCTCCAAAATTTGACGGAATAGGATTTAATTTATTCTCTTGGTTTGACAATATTCAAACTGGCATAATCATAAGTATTATAATTTTAATTATTGTAGCAAGTGGCTTATTACCCAGATATACCTGTATTGCACATTGGTTTGTAACTTATAGTTTTAATACCACTTCAACTTGTTGTGACGGAGGAGACCAGACTGCTTTAATAATTACATTATTATTAATACCTATTTGCCTCTTTGATGACCGCAGATGGCATTGGTCAAAAAAGCAAACAGACAAAAATTTTTATAGTAAAACAATTGCCACTTTATCCTATTTTCTGATTAGTCTGCAAATTGCCGTTATTTATTTTTTCTCGGCTGTCGGTAAATTCAAGATCGATGAATGGAATAACGGTACTGCGATTTATTATTGGCTTACACATCCCTTATTTGGGGCGACAAGCTTTTTCAGGCCATTCCTTAACTTAATTCTTCACAATTCAATTATAACAGCTTTTTTAAACTGGTCTGTATTATTATTGGAATTGGTTATTGCTTTCAGTATATTCTTCAAAGATCAGAAACAGAAAAATATTCTTCTTATAATAGGCATAGTTTTTCATTTTTTCATTCTTTTGTTTCTTGGCATTACAAGCTTTTCCATTACAATGTCAGCATGTTTGATCTTATTATTAATAGCCAAAAATAATAATTATGAGTACTGAAATTCTTATCTCACTAATTTTATTAGCACTTTCAATCATCCAACTTCTTTTTCCTCCCCGGAGAATAAATTATTTTTATGGTTACAGAACCCGGAAATCAATGAAAAACATACAGAACTGGAAAATTTCCAATCGATATGCAGCCATTGTTTTAATGATTTGTTCTACTTTTAATATTATCTTTTTTTACTGTTTATCATTATTCACTGATAAAGTAAACGAGAATATAATTGTTGCTTTTTTAATTGTCGAGTTTATCATATTATTTTACCTAACTGAAAAAAAAATATCCAATAATGAAACCGATTAAACTAATCTTGTTCCTCCATCTCCTGTTTTCCATTTCTATCTATTCCCAAAATGAAGCAATAGGCAAATCGTTTATTCAGTCGTACCTGCAGGAGAAAGACATTACAAAATCATATGCTTTTTTTGACGACGAGGTTAAATCAAAAGTATCGGAAAGCCTCTTAAAAAGCACCTCACAACAATTGGAAAGCCAATTAGGGCAGTTTAAAAGTATTATCGAAACCAATACTGATGGAAACACCTGTTTTTATTATTCTGAATTCGAAAAGATGAAACTGGATATTAAGATCAGTTTTGGTGAAAACAAAAAAATTATTGGTTTCTTCTTTGTTCCACACAAAGAATTTAAGAAAGGTCCCTCATTAGGAGACGAACTTACTATCAAAAGTGATAACATTGATCTAAAAGGAACCTTATTACTGCCTAAAGAGAATGATTTAAAGAAATTAGTGATTTTCGTACATGGCTCCGGTCCGCAGGACCGGGATGAAACCGTATTCGAAAACAAGCCTTTCAGGGACATTGCAGAGAATCTATACACGAGAGGAATAACCTCATATAGATTTGACAAAAGAACATTGAGCAATCCGGAAAGCTTTACTGACAAAAGCACCGTATACAACGAAGTATCTGATGACGTTGCCAATATTGTAAAATATTTCAAACAGGATACCCGTTTTAGCCAATATGAAATAATTGTTTTGGGACATAGCCTGGGAGCAAATTTAATGCCTCATATTGCCAACCAGTCAGCACAGATTTCAAAAATAATACTTCTGGCAGGGAATTCAAGACCATTAGACCAACTCCTAATGGAACAATACCAGCACCTGTACAAACTAAACCCTACTCCCGAAATGGAAAAGGAAGTAAAAGAAGTCCAAAAACAAATTGCACTTCTAAACTCAAAAAACTTTAATTTAAACACTCCAAAAGAAGAGCTTCCGCTTAATGTATCTGCTTATTATTGGAAATCCATGCTCGATTACAATCCTTTAAAAGAAGTGAAAAGTGTAAAAATCCCTATTCTAATTCTACAAGGCGAAAGGGATTATCAGGTAACAATGCAAGATTTCGCTTTATGGAAAAGCACACTAAAAGGAAACAAAAAAGCCAGCTTTATCAGTTATCCTAAATTAAACCATTTGTTTATGAGTGGAGGTACTGCCGTTTCAGATCCTAAAGAATATGAGGTAAAAGGAAGTGTTGATGGGGATGTGATAAATGATATTTATAATTTTATTGTGAAGTAAAAATGTATTAGTAGAATTTACTATTGAGCTGCATTTATTTATAAAAGCTAAAAGCCTGCAAATTGCAGGCTTTTTTTATTATTTAATTTTTAAATAGATGAGCAACAGCCAACTAATCAAATTGTTAAAATTTAACATCAAAAATGTTAAAATTAAGATAATAAAAAATACAAATCATTCGTTATCAAGTTATACTTTTGCGAAATAAGTAAATAAATTTATATCAAAACGTATATAGCTTTGCCGCCTAAAAACACACTCACCTATTTCATAAATCCTGCAAACCCAAGAATGAAAAAAATTTTCAATTTACTGCTATTTACACTGGGATTGAATTCCCTTTCAGCGCAAACACTACCTACTTTTCAGGCACCGGAACCATCAAAAGTATTTGAATTTACCAAATATGATCAGATCCCTGTTGGAGAATACACGGGAGTTCCTGCAATTAGTCTACCACTACACAGCTTAAAAGTAGATGATGTTGAAATTCCTATCGGCCTTCAATACCATGCTGGTGGAATCAGGACAACCGAAGAAGCAAGTAATGTCGGATTGGGATGGAATATGAATTTCGGTCAAATCTCTCAAACAATCAATGACAAAGATGATTTGTTGTTAGTACAGTATAGAAAGAAACTACTTAGATATCAGAAAGCCGTATATCCGGTAATTTACGAATGGCCGATGAACTGCTTTAACTTGTCAGCGACAACCTGCCAGTTATTACCAAACGGTACAAACTGCACGCCTGAACCAACTTTTGTAACATCAGCACCATCGGTCTTAAATTCTATATTTATCGCTACCAATGGTTATCCTTTAGACCCTCTGGAGGGAAAATCATTTTGTGCTACTAAAGATGAGGATGTAACTGATTTCGAACTTGATACAGAGCCTGATATCTTTAGGGTTAATTTCTTCGGACATTCCTTAAAATTCATTAAACGTTTTGATACAACAAATGGCACTATAGAGATCCTAAATAATAAAGGCTATAAGATTGAGATGTTTACCGATGCCGCCAGTACTATAAACTGGAAAGTAATTACTCCGGATGGAGACCAATATATCTTTGGAAAATACAGACAGGATTATAATTCAACTAGTACAGACGGAATAACGCCAGATTTCATGAGATCAGGTGGCAACAGCTATACGAACAACTGGAGCCTTATCAAAATCATAACGAACAAAAATAAGGTTATTGATTTCGAATACACCGACTTTGGGCAAACTAAGACAAATTCCTATTCACAAAAACTGATGATAATATCGAATATGGTTACATCCAATTTCTCTCCACCTAATATCGGTCAGATTACTTCGTATGCTAATTTTAGCGATGGTTTTTTTGATGGGACCGGAAGTAACATTTATCCTTTAACCTACAGTGCTATGTATGAAAAAATGATATATGTATCAAAAATTACTACACCAACTGAAACGGTTACGTTTCAATATTCTGATAGGACCGACAGGATGAATGACAAAAAAATGGATCAGATTGTTATTAAAAACTTGAAATCAGAAATATTTAAAACCTTTAATTTTAGCTATAACTATTTCACTGCAACAGAAACCGGAAACTTATTTGTTATATCTAATCCACAAGGCTCTCCAAATCCTAATCCTGCAATATTACCTACCCACAATACACAAAGGTTAAAACTACTTTCAGTACAACAAGTAGGGAGCAATCCATATACATTTGTATACGATGCTAATATACTTCCAAGAAAAACTTCTACCGCGGTTGATTTCTGGGGATTTTACAATGGTAAAACCACAAATACTTCCCTTGCCCCTAACCCTGCCAGCGTTGGCTATCCTGCTTTAGGCAATAATGGCAACGACAAATCGGCTTATATAGATTATGCTAAAGCATCCACATTAAAAGAAATCATTTATCCTACAGGAGGTAAAATCTCTTATGAATACGAACTGAACGAGTACGAAAGAGCAGCATTTGAAACTGTACTCCCTAATGCAGGAAATGTCACCGGGACCTCGACAAAAGGAAACGGAATAAGAATAAAAAGCATTTCATTGTCGGACAGGAATGTACCGCAAAAAAAGACAAATTATAGCTATGCAGGAGGTATCTCTCTTGTTCCATTTGAAATAATGAAACATTATAGTGCTGCAACCGCTAAATTGATGTCCACTGGAACAGACGATCCTTTTCCATATTATCATTGCTCCACTTTTTCAGTTGATGAATTTCACAATACCAATTTCCAAAGGCCTGCCTTATTAGGATCCTATAATATGGTAGGGTATAGTGAAGTCACTATGACAGAAATTGGGTTATCCGGAAATGGTAAAACAGTCTACAAATTTGCTAACAAAAGAGACGAAAAGTCATTTCATCAACACGATTACATGCTAGGAATTGAAATGCCATCACTAATGGATATTAATGCCACTGAAAACGGCAAAATTCTTAGTGAAGAGATTTATGCCGATGGAAATACCACTCCTATCCTTAAAAAGGAGTATAGTTACTCTACCCTAAAATCAAATATCTTTTATGGTAATTTAATAGTCCCATTTCGTAATAGAATAGGATTTGATTGTGGTTCAGGTAATTGTTGGGCTTATTACAAACCTCAGCACTTAGTGGGTTATTATGCTATCTATGATAAACAAAGCCTTCTAGATTCAGAAAAAGTTACAGAAACTTTTAATACAGGTTCAAAATGGAACATTACCAATTATTCTTACGATGCTAATAATCGTATATACAACAAAGCTAATAAAGATCAATTTGGAAACATATTAACCAGTGAGAGTACTGTATTCCAAGGCAGTCCCGCACTTACAGCTAAAAACTGGTTAACCTTACCTGCACATAGAACTGTAGTACAAAATGGCCAGTCACAGAACCTAAACTATTTTTATACTATTCAAGGTGATTTAACTTTACCAAGTTATATAAATATGTTGCCTATAAGTGCTGCCACAGAATATGAAACCAAAGTTATTTATGATTTGTATGATGACATAGGAAATCTGCTGCAATTCCACAATAATAACGGAATCAATACCTGTGTTATTTGGGGTTATAAAAAATCTCTTCCTATCGCAAAAATTGAAAATGCTTCATATTCGGAATTTTCTTCCCTTGTCGCCAACTTACAATCGCTATCAGATATAGGAACCCCGGCCAATTTAAATGCAGCTTTAAATAGTCTTAGAACAGCTCTTCCAAATGCTATGGTCACTACTTACACCCATATTCCATCTGTTGGGGTAAGCACCATAACCGATCCTAAAGGAAATACTACAACGTATAATTACGACACATCCAACCGATTACTGTATGTAAAGGATAAGGATAATAAAATTTTAAGTAAGAACGAATATAACTACAGACCTTTAAACTAGAAGCCATGCAAAAAATACTATACTTACTATTGTTATTCCCAATACTTGTTATTGGACAGACACAGACCGAAAATTACATTAAAAGTACTACTTATAAAGTTTCTACTTCAGATGGCATTACAGCAACCGATGGAACTACCGTCACTTCGGATAAAACAGCTATAAATGTCACTTATGTTGATGGATTAGGCAGGCCAATCCAACAAAAAGCCTATCGACAATCCCCAAGCGGCAAAGATATTATCACACATATTGAATACGATGAATTGGGAAGACAGAGTAAGGAATACTTACCCTACCTTAATGGTTCATCATCTATGGAGTTTGACGCCAATGGGCATCTTAATGTTGAAGCATTTTATGCTAACCCTACAGTTACTGCTACAGGAAACAGTAATTTTGAAGCAACTTCTAATGCTTACAGTAGAAAATTTTATGATTTTTCTCCTCTGGGTAAAGTATTGAAACAATCAGCTCCCGGTAATGACTGGATTGGACATGAATCTGATGATAATGATAAAACCCTAAAATATAGTTATGAAACAAATGTTTCTGGTGATCAGATAAGACGTTTTGGTGCTAGTGCCGGTACATTAATTACTAGTGGTGCATTTTACGAACCGAATATGCTTTCTAAAACCATTACAAAAAATGAGAATTGGGTGTCCGGAAAAATTAATACTACTGAAGAATTCAAAGATAGCTTAGGAAGGATAATCCTCAAACGGATTTATATTTCTGAAACTAGTATCTATGATACTTATTATGTTTATGATACCTATGGAAATCTCTCATTTGTTATACCACCAAAAGCAGCTGATATTATAACCAATGTTATACAGGTTCAACAACCTTACACTTACACTCAAAATATATCAATAAATGACTTATTAATTTCCGCTAATGGTAGTTCTCTTGGTTCTACAGCTAGTATTTCTGTGAAAATTGAGAATAGCATATTAACACTAAAATTTGATGGTACAGTTCCTAATTTCTATATTGACATCACTAAAAGCTTCACAATAAACTCCTTATATCCAATTCCAAATATGGTTATAAGCCCTTATCTTTTCAATGGACCTCCCAGATATACTGCATATATTGAAGATAACAAATTGAAATTTTCACAAAATTACGCTAATGTTCCTCCAATTACAGATATAAGGCAAACTGCAAGCGTCGCATTAGACAGTAATATCTTTGCAAACGAGACGGTATCAGTTATTGTTATTAATCCAGAAACAGTAGAAAGTCTATGCTATCAATATAAATACGACCCAAAACTTAGACTCATTGAAAAAAAGATTCCCGGAAAAGAGTGGGAATATATTGTTTACGACAAACTAGATCGTGCTATTCTTACACAAGATGGAAATTTAAGAGCCCAAAGTAAATGGCTCTTTACCAAATACGACAACTTTGGAAGAGTAGCCTATACAGGCATTTGGAATAGTAGTCTGACAAGAGCTCAGGTACAAACAGAAGTAACGAACCAAGCAACTCCTGTATGGAGTGAAACAAAACAGGCAATAGCGGCTACAATTGGCTCTGCCTTATTTCCTGCTTCACTCTATTACACGAATTCCGCATATCCAAATGTGAGTGCCAATATGGAAATACTAACTGTCAATTATTACGACAATTATGTCTTTGACCTACAAGGTCTTGTTTCCGAAGCATCTTATTTAGTTACTCCTGCAACTAATGTAAAATCATTGCCAACAGGCTCAAAAATTAGGATACTGGGTACTAATAACTGGATCTATAGTGTCAGTTATTACGATTCCAAAGACAGGGTAATATTTAGTGCTTCTAAAAATGATTATCTTGGTACGACTGACAAAGTAAAATCCAAACTTGATTTTATTGGAACTGTGTTGGAAACAGAATCCAGACACCTTAAAGGCAGCAGTACCTTATTAATAGTTGACAGATTTACATATGATTCCGCTGGTAGACTGCTAACTCAAAAACAGAGCATCAATACACAGGCTGAACAACTGATAGCTAAAAACTCCTATGATGAACTTGGAACACTTATCAAAAAACAGGTGGGTAATACCGAGGTCAGCTCATTACAAACTATCGATTACGCTTATAATATAAGAGGCTGGCTGAAAGACATAAATGATATAAGCCGTACAGGTAATGACTTGTTCTCTTACAATATCAATTACCAGCAGAACAATTCCCCTTATATATCCGGGAACAATGCCGGAAAGCCGCTTTACAACGGGAATATAAGTATGGTCAACTGGAACACCGACAACAACTCCCCGGGAATGCGGGCATATTCCTACATGTATGATAACCTTAACAGGTATACCTATAGCCAGTATTTTGAAAATGAGAATATTAACAATAAATACACAGAATCGATAACCTACGATAAAAATGGAAATATTATGAGGCTTGCGCGGACAGCTCAAAATACCACTACACCAACAACTTTACAAAGTATCGACAACCTGACCTACAAGTATACCGGTAACCAGCTGTTATCGGTAACAGATGCTTATGGACTGACACCTGCGGGAGCTATGGGCTTTACAGATAACAATACTGTAGGTGACGATTATGGCTATGACAGCAATGGTAACATGAATGCCGACAAAAACAAGAATATCACTTTAATAAGTTATAACCATCTGAACTTACCAATAAAGATTATTTTTAACAATGCAGATATAGGCACAGCAAGTCCAAAGGTTATTGAGTACAAATACGATGCATCCGGTGCCAAGATAGAAAAGAAAGTTACTGAACTTACTACAATTACGACAACCCAATATGCGGGAAATTACAGTTACCTGAATGGTACGTTGCAGTTCTTCCCACACAGTGAGGGATATGTTTCCAATATTGGAGGAACCTATAAATATGTTTTCCAATACAAGGACCATTTGGGTAACGTACGGCTTTCCTATGCTGACAGTGATGGTAACGGCAGTATTACAGGTGCAAGTTCGGAACTGTTTTACAGTGGGTTTGAAAACTCCGGCTGGGAAAGTGCAAGTGATCCGTATCATTATGGTGGGGCAGTTACCTATGACACAACCAGAAAACATTCCGGGAATGCATCTGGAAGGATAGACACACCTCCCGCCAATCAAGAACGTTACGTACAGACAAATACACGTATACCCGTAAGCAATACGGTACCTACCCAATATGTCTTTTCGGGATGGGTGTATTGCGATGATAATATGCTGTCGGCGGATATATTACTCATAGAATATAAGGCCGGAGAAACCTTATACAATACTCGTGCAGAGGAACTTAGAACCTATTCGACACGCCGGTGGGTCTATATCGAAAAACTTGTAACGGTACAACCGGATATTGTTGAACTGGCCCTTAGGGTTGACAATAATGGTGGGGGACTAGTCT